>Ga0114993_10005210_pt1 | contig 12634 bp, 12 predicted proteins | sample ArcticOcean_MG_C_FD_87042 | JGI IMG/M metagenome (GOLD analysis project Ga0114993, IMG submission 87042) | Marine microbial communities from western Arctic Ocean - ArcticOcean_MG_CB2_150 | ecosystem: Environmental > Aquatic > Marine > Oceanic | place: Arctic Ocean: Canada Basin | collected...
CACCAAACGGGGCCGCTTAGCTCAAGTGTGTTTAGAAGCGACGGGCGTCTACAGTTTAGAGGTGGCTTTAGCGTTGCATCATCATCCCAAAACCGAGGTCATGGTAATCAATCCCAAAGCGATCAAAAATTACGCCGGGGCTACGATGCAATGAGCCAAAACCGACGCCGTCGATGCGCAGTTGATCTTGGATTATGGCCAGCGGATGCCCTTTGCTCAATGGCAGCCGCCATCCGATGAAGTCTTCCAATTACAGGCGATTACACGACGTGTTAGCCAACTCAAAGTCGAGCTGAATCGCGAAGCGAATCGACTACATGCCGAGGGTTATAAGGTCGGCACTACGGATCTGATCGAGCGGGATATTCAGGTCAATCTCCGCCATCTCAATCGCCGCATGGTGCGTCTGGAAGCAGAAGCGGTGGCCTTGGTCTTATCCGTACCACACTTGAGTGTCCTCTTTCAGCGGTTATTGTCCGTTCCCGGTATCGGAGAAACCAGTGCGCTACGGCTGCTGGCCGAATTGGCGGTCTTACCTGAAGGGATGAAACCACCCCAATGGGTTGCTCATGCTGGATTAGATCCCCGGCCGCATGAATCGGGTCAGTCTGTCCATCGACCCCGCGCAATTACTAAAGCCGGCAATAAGTATCTACGGGCCGCTTTGTATATGCCGGCCCTGGTCGCCATTCGCCATCAACCCAATGTCAACGCCTTTTATGAAAAACTCATCGCTGCTGGAAAAAAACCGCTGCAAGCTATTACCGCTGTTATGCGAAAACTCTTGCATGCGATTTGGGGCGTATGGAAATATGACCAAGATTTTGACGGCCAAAAATTCTATGAAATGACCGCATAAATCGCTTGATTTTTAAAAGAGTATCTCACACTTTCATTAAGTCTTGCCAACGCTAAGATTTAGGTTATTCTTACGGCATCATGCAAATCAGCGTACCCACCCGAGACGAGATTCATGCGGCCTATATCCAAGGGGAAGAGGCGGTCGTCTCGCTAATTGGTGAGTTAGGCCAACAAGTAGCGGCCCTGGCGGTTGTCGTGTCCCAACAGGGGGAGGCGATCCAGGAAATTGCAGGGGCGCCTTTGCAAAGACAGCCGCACGAGTAGCAAGTCGCCCTCCAGTGATGGGTATAAAAAAGGGAAGCGGAAGCCTCGGACTGAAAGCTTGCGTCCGAAGGGTCAGAAACCCAATGGGGGGCAACCGGGGCATGAAGGCCATAGGCTGGATTTTTCGGAGCAAGTGGACCATACGGAGTTCCATGAAGTAACCCGTTGCCCCCACTGTCAACATTTGCTGAGGGAGGTGGAGGTAGAGGGGTATGAGGAGCGTCAGGTGTTTGATATCCCGGCTATCCGGATTGAGGTTACCGCCCACCGGGCGGAAATCAAGGGGTGTCCTGGGTGCGGCCAAGAAAGCCAAGGGGCCTTCCCCTCCGGGGTGACGCAGTCGACGCAATACGGAAGTGGGGTCAAGACGTGGGCCAGTTATTTGACGCATCAGCATTTCATTCCCCTGGAACGAACGACGCAGCTTTTTGCGGATCTGTTGGGGCATCGGATATCGGAAGCGATGGTGTTGAAAGCGGCCACGGCGTTGGATCGGTGCGTATCTCCATCGACGGAAGCGATCAAGGAGCAGTTGAAATCCTCGGAAGTGGTGCACCTGGATGAATCGGGTTTGCGGGTGTTGGAGAAACTGCACTGGCTGCATGTGACTTCCACCGATCAACTCACCCACTATGAGGTGCATGGCAAACGCGGCCAAGGGGCGATGGATGCCATCGGTATTCTGGAGGATTTTCCCGGGCGGGCGGTCCATGACCATTGGAAGTCCTATTTCCAGTATGACTGCGATCATGCGTTAGGTAACGCGCACCAAGAGTTGCACTACATCGAAAAGCAGTATCAGCAACCGTGGGCGTCTCAGATGGCCAAACTGCTACGGAGCATCAAGAAAGCGGTGGACCAAACCAAGGCGATAGCTGATAGGTTACCGTCGTCCCAACTCAAGGATTTCGAACGGAAATATGATGAAATCCTCGCCCAAGGATTGACCGCCAACCCGGACCTGCCTCCGATGCCCTTGCCTGGATCGCCGAAAAAGAGAGGACGCCGCAAACGAACCCCTCCGCTCAACTTGCTGATCCGGCTGCGAGATTTCAAACCCCAGGTGTTGGCCTTCATGGTTGACTTCCGGGTGCCCTTTGACAACAACCAGGCCGAACGCGATGTGCGTATGGTGAAAGTCCAGCAGAAAGTCTCCGGGTGTTTCCGAACGCTGGAAGGTGCGCAACGCTTTGGCCGTATTCGGGGATATATTTCCACCGCACGCAAGAATGCCAAAAACGTCTTTGATGCCATCCGTGATGCTTTCGATGGAAATCCGTTTATACCCTCACCACAATCACACTAACTCACAATACCGCCGCGATTACTGTGCCGGCTCTTGGGCCTGAGTAGTTACAAAATTACTTTAAATAAGTCATTTTGCTAATTTCTTTGTAAGAACCATGCTGCAAATGCAAAAAATAAATACCTCCAGCCATATCTCGTCCAGCTTCATCTCGTCCATCCCACAAAACAGAGTGTTGACCTGAAGGGAGAAAAGCGGCAACCAAATACCGCAATAATTGTCCCTGGTCATTGTAAACAGAAAGCCTTGTAAAGGAGTTGGCCCTTTGTGGAATGGTAAAATCGATCACTGTCGAAGTATTGAATGGATTGGGATAGTTGCCTTTCAGTAAGAGACTTGGGGCTTTAGGGCTGGAAGAGGGGGAAGCCACAGAAGTAGGTGCAAAAAAGTCAGCAAGGTATCTCCCACTGATCGCATAGGCTTCTCCGGCATCGGTGCGCTTGTTATCTGGCCCTTCACCTTGCATGCCATTTATGATTATATCACTGAAACCATCTCCATCTACAATAAGCACGTCATCAAAACCATCGCCATTGATGTCGTCACATGCCACGGTGGATCCAGCGTGGTCCATGGGATCGATACCGTAAATAATACTCATGGGTACATCTGTAGCATCCAAACTGATACGAGCCCCGGGGGCAATAGGACCATATAGAACGTATACCCGTCCATTTTCCAGTGAACCATCGAATCCATTGCTGATCTGCCCCAACCACAATATCAACAAATCCATCCCCATTGACATCGCCGCTGTCTATACACCCAGGCGGCTGCGTTGGTGGGGGCCATTTACCAGGGAAACGTTCTCGGGCCAGGGGAGAGCTAGGTCGAGCGTCTGAGATTTACTTTGGAGATCAGTAAGCAGAGTGCCGGAAAACAGATAGAGTCGTCCGGCATCCGAGATGCTATCTACATCGGCGTAAAAAGCTCCAACGAGGAGGTCTCCTAAGCCGTCGGCGTCGATATCGGCTATATGGGATTTAATTCCAAAAATATCTCCGGGCTTTTCGCCAAAAAGGGTGAGTACTTGAGGATCGCTGCGGCGTAGGTCAAATTCGCCTGCGATTACACCGCTACTGAAATAGACGCTTACTTCGCCGCTGTCCTGGCGCAGGTTATTTGGACCGTCACCAGCCATTGCCGAGATGACTAAATCGTCCAGGCCGTCTTCGTTTAAATCACCGCCGGCTATAGGGGTGCCGTATTGACCATCCAATGAGTCGGGATTAAAAATAGTAAATTGGCCTGCTCGATTGGTAGGGGTCAAATCCCCAATGTGGATAATTTGCGCACAAATAAAACTAGGAAGCGAGATCGCAATTAAGATGAGCAGTGAGATTAGGACGCGCGGAATCATAAAGATTAATGTAGAATAACTTAGTTCATAAACAATAATGAGTTATGTTATAAAAAGATATGATATCATCAAAGAAGACATATAATATATGTTACGTAAACTAAAAGTAATAGCTATTACAGGTCCAACCGCAGTTGGAAAAACAAATATTGCTATCTATCTAGCTGAAAAACTAGGTAGCGAAATAATCTCAATAGACTCCCGCCAGATTTACCGATATATGGATATAGGCACCGCAAAACCAGAAAAGGCAGAGCTAGAGCGAACTAAACATCATCTTATAGACATAATCGACCCAGATCAACAGTACAGCGCTGGCATGTTCGGAAGGAGGGCCAGAGAGCTTATTAAAGAGATAAATGGGCAGGGAAAGGTGCCGATTTTAGTAGGTGGGTCTGGGTTGTACCTCCAGGCGGTGTTGGATGGTTTCTTTGAAGATACAGAGGATTATTCTGCTCTTCGATTGGAGTTGCGCCAACGTTTAAAAAATGAAGGCATCCAAGCGCTTGAAGCCGAGTTGGAGCACTTAGATCCCATTACCCATTCTCATCTCAATAATAACGATATTCAGCGAATATTGAGAGCCCTAGAAGTGGCTCTATTAAAAAAAAAGGGCCTAAATGAATTATGGGATGCCAGAACACAAACGCCGCTGCACTGTACGCCACTTTCGGTCTGTTTGACTAGGGCTCGCACTGCGCTTTATAGTCGTATTGATGAACGAGTAGATGAGATGGTAGCGACAGGGTTATTGGATGAGGTAAGAAATCTACTCAGTTTAGGTTATACTCGAGATAGTTGGGCGCTGCGGACATTTGGCTACGAAGAGTTACTCGATTTCATTGAAGAGAAACGCTGTTGGCAAGATGCCATAGAGCAGATAAAACGCCGTTCTCGGCAGTACGCCAAACGCCAATTGACCTGGTTCCGCAGGGATCGTCGCATGCGGTGGATGGATGTTGACGATTGGGGTATGGATGGAGTCATCGACCGTGTAATGAGCCAGGTAGATTCTTACTTTGGCAGCAATTGAGAGTTAGCTTTTCTGTGTTGACAGTTGAAGATAGGCCATTTATTTTAAAAGAAAAGTTAAGTGTCGAAGCAGGCCAATTTGGCGCCCATGCTCTTTCCAGGAGCGGGAGTAGTTCAGTGGTAGAACGCAAGCTTCCCAAGCTTGATGTCGCGGGTTCGATCCCCGTCTCCCGCTCCAATTTTATATTTCACTTTCCGAGTCACTTCATGTTTTTGCGCTATTTGTTTTTTAGTTTAATTCTCCTTATTCTGGTCAATTGTGGGCCAAAGCAACTCAGTCCCCAATCGTCGCTAGATACGGCTGGAAATCATTACAGGCGTGGCATCGACCGTTTTGAACGCGGTGATTTGCGCGCTGCTCAGAGTGAATTTGAACGAGGCCGGGCACTCGACCCGGACTATCCCGGTGTTTTTGTCGGCAATGCTCTGGTGGCAATGGGGCAGCAGGATTTTTGGCGCGCGCGCAAAGATATTGAGCAGGCAATACACAAAGATGGCAATTTTATCGATGCCTATATCGCCCTGGGGCGCATTGTCGCCGAGGAGGGGTTAGAGCAAAATTATCCTACCAAAGAGTGGTTAAAAGAGTCGTTGGCGGCTTATAAGAAAGCCAAAGAAAAAGATCCCGAAAATCCAGCCATTTATTATCACCAAGGCCTGACATACCTCAAAGCCCTCAATTTACAGGAGGCGCGCGCCGTTCTGACCCAGGTGCTTGAAATCAATCGCGGCGATTGGGTCACTAAGGCCATGCTGGAGATTGAAAAGATACAGATGGTAGAAAGGGCCTCACCCGGTTCTTTGGCCGGACTTAAGATCGGCCTTGTCGAAGAATTGAGCCGGGCAGAATTGACTGTCTTACTCATTGAAGAGCTCAAATTATCCGAATTGGTGGACAAACGTGGCGGCAGAGAAAAGCTCACTGGTTTACGGCAATCGATGACAAATCCAGTCCCCCCATCGATTCCTCCCGATGTGGCTCATTCCTGGGCTAGGCATTGGATTGAGGAAATCCTCACTCTGGGGGTACCTGGACTAGAAGTCAATGCCGACCACCTTTTTTTGCCGGACGAACCAGTTACGCGAGCCAACTATGCCTTGGTAAACCAAGGTATTCTCATTCTTCTCACAGGGGACGCTTCGCTAGCGACGCGTTATTTTGGTGAACCATCGCGTTTTCCAGATGTGCGCAGTGATTTCTATGCCTACAATGCAATTGCCCTAAGTACCGAACGTGGTTTCATGGCAGCCGATAGGCTGACCGGGCGCTACCGCCCACATGAACCAATTTCAGGTGCTGAGGCCCTACTCATTATACGCGAGTTACAAAATGCATTCCGCATGGAATTTTAGTGGCAAGCTTATAATTTTAGGGCTGGCACTCTGGTCTGTATTCTCACTGGCGCCTGAGCCAGGGCGGGCCGAAGTGGTAAAATCCGTACGCGCTCGAGGCATGGGATTAATTGTGAATGGGGATAGGGCAGCCGCTTTCTCGCAGGCCAAGCGAGCCGCCCTGAGAGAAGCAGTTGAAGAAGCCGTTGGTACCCTCATTTCATCGAATACGCAGGTGCGAAATTTCGCGGTAATTGAGGACAATATTCTCAGTCGAACCGAGGGGTTCGTACGCAGCTTCGATATTGTCGAACAGGGAGCGGTCGATGAACATACCTATGAAGTCGTCATCGATGCAGTGGTCAGTCTGGGCCAATTGCAGGCCGAACTCCAGGCCTTAAATGTGCTCATTGAGGCTGTGGGAAATCCGCGTATCCTCTGCCTCGGACAAGAGTGGTTGGCAGGGCAAGAGATCAGAACGGACATGCCAGAAGTTGATCTGGCTGCAGCGTTGGTTCGGGTCCTATACCACACTGGAGCTGAGTTTAACATTACAGCCTCCGCGGCATTGGACGTTTCTGATAAAGACGAAAAGAATGGCGAAATTTATGAAGATTTCTCCCTCGCAGCTGAATTGGGGGTGCGCCAGGGGGCCGATCTTGTCATTATTGGACAGGCGCGCATTGTCCCCCAAAAAGGGGTGAAAATCCCTTTTTCCAGCACGACCCTGGAAGAGACTGGGTTAAAAACAGTGGTTGCCGAAGTGCAGATTAAAGTGGTCTGGGCAGACAGTAAGGAAGTTGTGGCAGAATTGCGTCGAACCCAGAAGGCGGCAGCTGTTAACCTAGAAGCGGCTAGTGTCAAGGCCGTGGAGGAGGGCGTTGCTGCTCTGGCTACTGATCTGTTAGCTCATATAACCAACGATTGGCGCAAGAAGGCCTATTCCAGTCGTTTAGTGCGTATCGAAGTGGAAGGGGATCGTGAGCAACTAACCCTTTTCGAAAGAGATTTTCCGCTGGTTGGGGGCATAGAAAAAATTTATCCGCGCACTTATAAATCCTCTGGAGCGGTCTACGATATTCGTAGTAAAAATGCCGCATTTCACTTAGCCAGACAGCTCAGTGCCAAAGGGCTTGCCGGTCTCGATGTCGAAATAATGCAGGTTTCTCTCAATACGCTCAAATTACACCTTTCTGAATAGTCACGAAGACCATGATTGCAATTAATGAAATTGCCCCGGGGAGTTTGGGAGAGGAAGCCGGTTTTGTCCCCGGGGACCGGATTTGCACAATTAATGGGCAAGAAGTCAAAGACCTCATCGACTTTCAAGTGCACAGCTCAGAACAACACCTCCTGATCGAAGTAGAACGAGGGGGGGAATTGTACGAGGTGGAGGTCGAGCGCGAACCAGATGATGTTTTTGGGTTGGATTTTGGCGAAATGAAACTGCGCAGTTGCAACAATAAATGCGTGTTCTGTTTCATTCACCAAATGCCCAAGGGGCTGCGGCGTGGCCTTTATTTTGAAGACGACGATTACCGGCTTTCTTTCTTGCACGGTTCCTACGTTACCCTGACCAATATCAAAGAAAAAGACATAGACCGCATCATTGAGCAGGGTTTGTCGCCACAATACATTTCTGTACACGCCACCGATCCTCAAGTACGCCAAATCATGTTAGGGCGAGCACTGCCCGTCGACATTTTGCAGCGCATTGCCAAATTGGCGGCACATGGGATCGAAATGCATGCGCAGGTTGTAGTCTGTCCGGGGTGGAATGATGGGGAGCATCTCGAGCGCACTGTGAGAGACCTAAGTCGCTATTATCCGCAGGTATGCTCTGTAGCTCTAGTGCCTGTCGGTTTGACGCGTTTTCGCCAAAACTTGCCCCAACTCCAGCCGGTGACTGGGAAGCATGCGAAAGTCTATCTGGGCCAAGTAGAGAAGTGGGGGGCGCAATTCCAGAGAGAATTAGGAGAGCGTTTTGTATATGCAGCAGACGAATTGTTTCTCCTCAATGGCGTCTATCCGCCGGAGGGGGATTATTACGACGCATTTCCCCAGGTCGAAAACGGCATTGGCATGTTGCGCCAATTCCTCGATACTTGGGAAGTGGAGAAGCTGCGTCTTCCCAGCCGCATTGCGCCAGCGCAAAACGTAGGTATAATCACAGGAAGATTGGGCCGCGATTTCTTGATGCCCATCGTCGCCGAACTGAACGAAATTGATGGACTGAGTGTGGATCTGCTCCATGTAGAAAACGACTTCTTTGGTCACGGTATTACCGTCTCGGGCCTGCTAACTGGAAAAGACATATTAAAGCGCATTAAAACCGGCTCTTGGGATATGGTTTTCTTGCCGCCCAATTGTATCAACGGCCAAGGGTTAACGATAGACGATATGACCGTGGCACAATTGAGTGCCGCTGCCAATATGCCATTGACGGTGGGCGACTATAGCCTTGTTGGTTGCCTGGAAGGGTATCTGGGCGAGGCCCGCGATGAGTTGGACGGTCGGGGCCGGCAATTGTCTGAATTAGGTTATTATATAGGACACAAAAAATAATGGTCAATACGTTAGTTGAAAAGCCGGCGATACAAGGGATAAATCCCCTGCGGCCTATCGTTGCCATCGTCGGACGGCCCAATGTAGGAAAGTCAACGCTCTTCAATCGGCTTTTAGGAGAACGCTGGACAATTACTGACGATCGACCTGGAGTCACTCGTGACCGCATTTACGCTGAGGCTGAATGGCAGGGGCATAGGTTTACCCTGGTGGATACTGGAGGTTATATTTCCAATTCAGACGATGCGATCGAAGCCTCTGTGCGGGATCAAGCCGAACGTGCCATAGAAGAAGCCGATTTTGTCCTTCTCATTTGTGATGCGATGACAGGCGCAACAGATTTGGATCACGAAATCGCCACTATTTTACGCAAAAGACAAAGCGCGTGTATGCTCGTAGTCAACAAAGTGGATGATCCTGGAAAGCAGTACCAGGTAGAGGATTTTTATCGATTGGGTTTGGGAGATCCCGTCTGCGTTTCGGCTACAACCGGACGACGCTCGGGAGATCTCCTGGAAATGCTGGTCCAGCAATTCGATGCTGAATCCTGGGCTGACCCGGAGGACGATGCGGCCATTCGGGTTGTGATTGCTGGACGGCCCAATGTAGGGAAATCGACGCTGACCAATCGACTGGCTGGAAATGAGGTCTCCATCGTGCACGATAAGCCCGGTACGACCCGCGATGCGATCAATTTTCGCTTGGCATGGAATGAACATGAGTTCATCCTGGTTGATACGGCAGGCTTGCGCCGTCGCTCCAAAATCGACGACCAAATTGAGTATTATAGCGGCTTGCGCGCCACTAAAAATATGGATAAAGCGGATGTTGCCGTAGTCCTGATCGACGCAGTAGAAGGGTATACGACCCAAGATGCGCGTATTATGGGGCTTGCTATTGAAAGAGGTTGTGGATTGCTGGTGGCGGTAAATAAATGGGATATTATAAATTTGCGGGAGGACGCCGGTAAGCAATTTCTCAAAAATTTACATCGAGAATTGCCCTATCTCGTCGATTATCCGGTCGTTTTTATGTCTGGATTGACCGGCAGAAAAGTAGATAAATGCCTGGAAAACGTAGTCAGCATCTACCAAAATCGGCAGACGCGCGTTTCCACACCTGTATTGAATCGCTCAATTGAAAAAATGAACCAGCGGCATCTACCAACCAAAGACGGACGCGAGATCAAAATTCTTTATGCGACCCAACTTGGCAACGTCCCGCCGACGTTTTCATTTTTTTCAAACCACCCCGAATTGATAAGTGATTCATACAAAAGATTTGTGGAGAAAAACTTGCGCCAGGAATTCGGATTTAAAGGCTCGCCCATCCGTATGTTTTGGCGCCGCCGCAGAAAAGCTTGAGTAGTTAGAAATGCGAGAGGCTATTTGTGAAAAATCCATTGAAAACAAAACTATACTACAGCATTAGTGAAGTCGCCGAGATTACAGATTTACAGCCCTATACCTTAAGGTCTTGGGAAAAGGAATTCTCTTGTCTGCGTCCAAAGAGAATGGGTGGGAAAAATCGCGCCTATAAAGAGAGAGATATCGGCATTGTTTTATTAATTAAGTATCTTCTCTACGAAGCTCGCTATACCAGCCAAGGGGTCAAACAGCGCCTTAAGAATGAGCCTGAATTGATTCAAGTTGTAACTGGAAATGCCGCCATGGTCCACCAAGCTATTTACCAAGGCGCAGCGGGGATCCAGACCATTGCGGCAATGGTTGAAGAAAGAGATGAAGCTGATACAGATAGAAAGCCAGAGAAAGAAATAGCACAAGCAGAGTTAAATATTACAGCAACTTCTGAAAATGTATATAAGAAACTATTGCAAGATACTAGGTTGGAGCTTAGAAATATCCGTGGAATAATAAAGTAACTCTCTGTTAGGCAATATGTTGTACTGGTTATTTGCTTGTTGAGATAAGCCGATATTGTCTAAGATCTTGCATAAATTGGCCTATTGGTCTATTTTAATAGCAATAAGTGGGCATTTTTTGCCCGCTTTTTTGGTTATGAGTTTATTGCCTTGCCGACCAGTCAACGAGAAGAATTACGCCAATCCCTTATCGACTTAGTCGAACCTATTGCCGAAGATTGTGGGGTGCAGTTGGTGGACTTGGAGTTGATGGGGGCCTCGAACAATCCGACTATTCGCATTCTCGTTCATAAGGATCTGGGGATAACTCTCCGCGATTGTGAGGTGATCAGTCGCGAGATAGCCGACTTACTCGATATTGAAGATCCGATATCAAGCCGCTATCGCCTGGAGGTAACTTCCCCCGGATTAGATCGGCCCTTGCAAAATGATCGCGACTTCGCCCGAGCTGAAGGCAGATTATTGCGGGTTGTGCTGATCACCGGAAAAACGCTTCTGGGGCGTCTGAGTCGTTGGGATGATGAGGAAATTAGCCTGGAGACCCCCGAAGGTTTGCATCTATTAAGCAAGCGAGAAATTGCCAAGGCTACGATTGAGGCAGAATTGTAAGCGACTACATGCGCACAGCTAAGGATACGAAGCCAACTTTATGAACACCAATATTATCGAAGCACTGAGTCAAATTGCTCGCGAGAAAAACGTCGACCGTGAATTAGTTGTCGAGACGCTCGTCGATGCTCTCATATCTGCTGCCCAAAAACGCTACGGCAATACCGAGAATTACGAAGCGTTGATTGATTCTACCACGGGTACTATGGAGGTTATTGCCCGCAAAACCGTGGTAGATGAAATCGAAGAGCCTAGTATAGAAATCACTTTAGAAGATGCACAGATAATTGATGTGGATGCTCAGGTGGGTGGAGTGGTAGTTGAGCATCTAGATTTAGCTGATTTTGGACGTAACGCTATCCAAACAGCTAAGCAGATTCTTGTCCAGCGTGTACGCGAGGCTGAAAGAGAGAAGATCTACGAAGAATTTAACGGTCGCGCATACCAAATTGAAGCCGGGACCGTACAGCAGATTAGCCGTGGCGATATCATTCTCAATTTAGGACGCGCTGAGGCGGCCATTCCTCTCAAAGAGCAAATACGGCGAGAACGCTACCGTCAGGGCGATACGGTGCGCGGATATATCTACGAAGTGCTCAAGTCCAGTCGGGGACCGCAGGTATTGCTGTCGCGGACCCACCCCGAATTTCTCAAAAACCTTTTTGCCTTAGAGGTCCCAGAGATCGCCGAAGGTATAGTTGAAGTACACGCTGTTGCGCGCGAACCTGGGGAACGTGCCAAAATTGCAGTGAGTTCTAGTGATGAACGCGTAGATCCTGTTGGGGCGTGTGTGGGCGTTAAAGGTGCCCGCGTCCAGGCTATCGTGCGCGAGTTGAGCGGTGAGCGCATTGATATTGTTCCCTGGATTGATGAACCAGAAATTTTCATTTCCCGGGCATTGAGTCCTGCAGCAGTACAGCGGGTGATAGTCGATCACCGCCGCCGCCATGCTATGGCCATTGTAGAGGAAGACCAAATGTCTCTTGCAATTGGAAAATCGGGACAAAATTCCCGTCTGGCAGTCCAATTGACTGGTTGGGGATTAGATATAATTAGCGAAGATGAATACCAAAGCCGCAGAGTCGATACCGACAAGAGTCAGCAGCTTTTGCGCACAATACCGGGGGTAAGCGAGTTGATCGCTTTGAGTTTAGCCACTTCTGGTTTTTTAAAACTAGGCGATGTGGCCGAAGCTTCTATTGACATGTTGCGTAGTGTGCCAGGGCTTGAAAAAGAGGACGTCGCTACCAGTTTACAGAACAATGCCCAGGCCTATCTAGAAGAACATGGCGAACCAGAAATCGCTGATAAGGAGTCCGAGGCTAACACGGCTGAAGAGGTGGTTGAAGAGGTGGTTGAAGAGGTGGTTGAAGAGGTGGTTGAAGAGGTGGTTGAAGAGGTGGTTGAAGGGGTGGTTGAAGAG
>Ga0114993_10005211_pt1 | contig 12632 bp, 13 predicted proteins | sample ArcticOcean_MG_C_FD_87042 | JGI IMG/M metagenome (GOLD analysis project Ga0114993, IMG submission 87042) | Marine microbial communities from western Arctic Ocean - ArcticOcean_MG_CB2_150 | ecosystem: Environmental > Aquatic > Marine > Oceanic | place: Arctic Ocean: Canada Basin | collected...
ACGCCCCCATCCTCTCCGCGCGCGCCGCCTTGGCAAGCCATTCCTCCGCTTGCACCCCGCCGCCCAATGCGCCATCCTCCCCCATGCCAATTGTCATCAAACTTCTGCACACCCGCTACCGCGTCGACGACCTCGAGCGCACAATTAAATTCTACACGGAAATCCTTGGCCTCACCGAGACCCGCCGCCACAAGTCGCCCCGCGGCTCCGAACTGGTTTTCCTGGCCACGCCTAACAGCGAGGAGGAGATCGAAATCTGCTCCTACCCCTCCAGCGGCGGCGTGCAGGTGCAGGAGGATTTAACTCACCTCGCCTTCCAAGTCGACAGTCTCGAAACGTTCGAACAACACCTCCAGTCCCACGGACTCGAGTACTCCGACGGCCCGCATTTAAAGGAGACCGGCGGCGGCTTCGCCTTCATCGACGCCCCCGAAGGCTACGAAATAGAACTAATCCAAAAAGCCCCGGACAGCAGCGGTTATTAAAAGTCAACGGAACCGGCCAACGCAAGTGAAAGTGGATCTTAAATCTAACCGGCCAAATGCCGTCACAACTGTGATTAGGGCACGACTGACCCCGGCATGAACGGATCATCTGCTGGAAGTTGAAGTTCGCGGGGTTCTCCCACCGGCGTTTCTTCCGTGAATGGATCCTCATCGGGCAACTGAAGCTCGGTTGGGGGGTCCAACGGCATGCCCTCTATGAACGGGTCTGCCCAGGGCAGATGCAGTTCAGTTGGATCTTGTAGCGGATCTTCCAACATGAACGGATCGCTGTCAGGAAGACCAACCCCAGCAGATCCTCCAACCTCGTTGGCTGAATGGACTCCATTTGGCCTCCCCGGAGTTGGTCTCCTCATGTTTCCACCAAAAGTTTTTGTAGGAGGTTTCGGGGGGCGGGTAGGTTTCGATGGTGACGGGTTCAGACTATTTCTTTCTGGAGCCGATAGAATCAAAAGCACCCAAGCTGTGGTCACAATTTTCCCAGCCTCCGGTTTTGGGGCAAGCCAGCTGCCATCCCCGGCTTGTGTGGGGAGCAGGACGTCGTGCGTCTGTTTCTTCCATTTTGTCCACGATTCACCACCGTGAATTCGCATGGCGAACGTGCCGTAATACCAGTAGTAGTATGGCCATTCTGTTCCTGGATTCTCGGCGTCAGGTGGATTCTGAACAAGGGTGGACAGCGTCTCACCAACAATTTTCTTGTATATGTCATTGCTGTTTTCTTGGCCGCTTCCTCCTTCTGTATTCAAGTTGGCCCCGGCAACGTTTGCCGGTGGAGGTTACACGGCTGATGACATCACCGATGCCACGGATACCAACGGCACCTACGACAAGAGCGATGGTGACTTGGTGATCAACGGCAAGAACTTCCGCGCCACAACGGTGATTACGCTGAACTCCGCAACGGTTGCAGTTACGGGTGGCACGTTTAATGTTGATCCGGTGAACCCGCCCGCGGGAATCACGTTTAACGCAGCCGGCACGCAGATCACGATCAGTAAAAATGTGATACCAGTAGCATGGATTGGAATCGACACCGCTGACGTGACTGTCACCACGACTGATACTCAGACGGCCACCAGTTGGACGATTCAAACCCAAGAATAGAAGGAGATTGATGGGGCACAAAGGTGTCCGGTAGCAAATCGGTTCCTCATCCAGATTCTTGCCCTTGCATTGATGGTTCGTTCACTGGTTTTATCGGTACTGACAGCCGTATCATGCTTCCGTCATTTGATGTCATCGTCGTTGGGGTTGGGTCCATGGGGGCTGCTGCTTGCTGGCAGCTTGCGCGGCGTGGCGTGCGTGTGCTGGGCTTGGAACAGGGGCCGCTGCCAAACCCGCTCGCTTCTTTCGCCGGCGCCACGCGTGTCATCCGGCTCTCATACACGGAACATCCCGACTACGTGCCGCTACTGCGCGGGGCGTATGCGCTGTGGGATGAACTGGGCGAGGCGGCGGGGCGCGAGTTTTTAAAGAGGACCGGCGCGGTGTACCTTGGCTCGACCGATGGCTACCTCGTGGGCGGCGCACGCAAGGCCGCCGAGGAACACGGGCTGGCGCACACAATGCTCACCGCCGCCGAACTGGCGGAGCGTTGGCCGCAATTTAATGTCCCCGATGGCTTCGTGGGAATGCACGAGGATGAGGCGGGCTATGTGCTTTCCGAACAGGCCGTGGCAGCCTTCACGGAACAAGCGCTGCGCGCGGGCGCGGATCTGCGCGGTCATGAGACGGTGACGGGCTGGCGGGAGGAGGGCGATGGCGTGGTGGTGCAAACGGCGAATGGCGAGCATCGCGCTGCGCGCGTGGTTTTTGCCGCCGGCGCGTGGACTGGCAGGTTGCTGCGCGAGCTGGACGTGAATTTAAAAGTCACGCGTCAGGTGCTGGGCTGGACATGGCCGCGCGAGCCTGAACAGTTCACCGCGGACAAGTTTCCCGTGTGGGTGGCCGATGCGGACAATGGCGCGGTCTACTACGGTTTCCCCCTCACGCCCGATGGCTCCGGCGGCGTGGGACTGAAGGCGGCGCTCCATTTTCCCGCGACTGAAACCGACCCGGACACTGTCGAGCGAGGCGCGCTACCCGGCGACGAGGGCGAGATTCGCGATGGCTTTCGCCGGTTCATCCCCGCCGGCGACGGGCCCTTGCTCTCGCTACGAGTCTGCCTGTACACCAACTCGCCCGACGGCCATTTCATCGTCGACCGCCATCCCGAGTGCGACCGCGTAATCATCGCGTGCGGCTTCAGTGGGCATGGCTTTAAATTTGCCAGCGTCATGGGCGCGGCGCTCGCTGACCTCGCCATGGAGGGAAAAACAGATTGGCCAATCGGCTTTTTGGGGTTATCCCGTTTCGCCAACGCATGAAAATCACCAGCATCAAAGTTTATCAGGTCGACCTACCCCTGCGCGAGGGGTCGTACAATTGGGCCGGCGGCAAGTCGGTGGCGGTGTTTGACAGCACGGTGGTGGCGGTGGAAACCGACGCGGGTCTCACCGGCCATGGCGAGGCTTGTCCGCTGGGGCCGTTCTATCTGCCGGCCTATGCGAAGGGCGCGCGCGCGGGCATCGGCGAACTGGGGCCGCATCTCCTTGGGGAGGATCCGACGCGGCTGGGGCCGTTGAACCATTTAATGGATCGCACGCTACAGGGGCATCCGTACGTTAAGAGCGCGCTCGACATGGCGTGCTGGGACATCCTCGGGCAGGCGAGCGGGCAGAGTGTGTGTGATTTGTTGGGCGGGCGTTTTGGTGATGACTTTGTTTTATACCGCGCCATCTCGCAGGAGTCGCCCGAGGTCATGGCGGCGAAGATCACCAGCTATCGCGAGGAGGGTTACCGGCGTTTCCAGCTGAAGGTGGGTGGCGACCCGGAGGTGGACATTGAGCGCATCCGGCAGGCACGCGCGGTGCTGGAGGCGGGCGACAAGCTGGTGGCCGACGCCAATACTGGCTGGACGCAACACGAGGCTGCACGCGTGGTGCGTGCTGTGCGCGAGGTGGACGTGTACATCGAGCAGCCCTGCCGCACTTACGAGGAATGCTTGGCCATTCGACGGCGCACGGATCATCCCTTCGTGCTCGACGAGTGTATTGACGGTCTGCGACCACTGTTGCGCGGTCATGCGGATGGCGCGATGGACGTGGTGAATTTAAAGATCAGCAAGCTCGGTGGCCTGACTAAATTAAAACAAGCGCGCGACCTCTGCGTGGATCTCGGCCTCGCAATGACCATCGAGGACAGCTGGGGTGGCGACATTGTCACCGCCGCCATCGCCGCGCTGGCGCAAGGCACGCCGCCGGATCTGCTTTTCAGTTCCACGGATTTTAACAGCTACGGCACAACCAGCATCGCCGAGGGCGCCCCGCAGCGCGAGGCCGGCCGGCTGTCGGCCTCAACCGCGCCGGGCTTGGGCATCACGCCCCGGATGGATGTCTTGGGCGAGCCGGTGCAGTCGATCTAAACGTTGCCGCCAAGCACGAGGTCGAAGGTGCCACGGAGGTAGTGGCTGTTTCCAGCTTTTGTCTTTTTGGTCTCGATGACTAGCGGGGAGTTGGCGGCACCGAGTCCCTTGCCAAAGGAATCATTTTTAATGTGCGGGTCGCCCTTGAAATAAAGTTGCGTAATAAGCCGGGCGTGGCCGGGGGCTTGGATCATGTAGTGGATGTGCGAGGGGCGGGTTTGGCGGCCAATGCTGTAGGCGGCTGGCTTGATGGTTTCATATTCGTAAAATCCCTGCTCGTCGGTGAGGAGGCGGATGCGATTCCGGAAATCGGTTCGCTTGGGTTGTTTGCCGCCAACCAGCGGCCGCGGGTCGTTGGCGGGTTTGTCTTGGAAATCATAGCGACCCTTGGCATCGGCCTGCCAGACGTCGAGGATGACTTTAGCCATGGGCTTGCGGGTGGCATGGCTCCAGACGCGTCCGCTGATGACCAGCAGTTCGCCGGGCTCCATGGGCGGAGTGACCTTGCCGCGAAAGGGAGCACCGCCGGCCCAGAAGGGCCCAAGGATGTCCGGGTGGGTGGGTTTCCATTTTCCCTCGGGGGAGATGGTGGGCACTCCTTGCTGTTGTAAAAATGTTACGTAGTCGTGTGCGTCCGGCGTGGCGGGGGTGGGCGCGGTGTCGGCTTGGAGGGTGAGGGCTCCGGCCGTGGCGGTGAGGCCAAGGAATTGGCGACGATCCAGTGGATTGTTCATGGTGTTCATTCGTGGGTGAATTATTTTCAATACCTTACGGATTGGGCTGTGAACATTCAATTGTATTCAGTCCGATTGTTGACCGACCACCGCCAGCCTCGCGGCCTGATGGCCTTTGAAACGATGAACCTCGACAAATACCGTCCGGGAGTTTATTTCGATGCTTATGCCTGACCTGAACCGCCGCCAATTTCTTGCCGCCGCCGCCCTGCCATTGGCCGGGTGTGTGTCGCCGCGCTCAACTATCGCCAACCAACCGCGCGTAAAATTCGCCATTGCGTCGTACTCGTACTGGCATTTTACGAAGAGCGCCTATCCCATTAAAAAGGTCATCGACCACGCGGCCGAGCTGGGCGCCGAGGGCGTGGATGTGCTGAAGGTGCAGATGGCCGACGAATCACCGTCGTTTTTGCAGGGCTTAAAAAGGCACGCGCTTTTGAATGGCGTGGATCTCGTCTGCCTTTCGGTGCACCAGGATTTTGTCGACCCCGACCGCGCTAAGCGCGCCCATCAGGTTGCCAAAACGCTGGGCTACATTGACATTGCTCACGAGCTGGGCATCCCCTGTATCCGCCTCAACACCGGACGCTGGAACACCACCCCCACTTTTGACGAGTTGATGGCCAAGCGCGGCATCGAGCCCGTGCTGCCCGGTTACACCGAGGACGATGGATTTAAATGGTGCATCGACGCCATCGAGCAATGCATGGGGCACTCGGAGAAAAAAGGCGTCGTGCTCGCGCTGGAAAACCACTGGGGCCTCTCGCGTACACCCGAGGGCTTGCTGCGCATCGTCGACGCTATCGACTCACCATGGTTGCGGGTGTTGATGGACACCGGGAATTTTCTCGAGAATCCCTATCCCAAGCTGGAGATGATCGCGCCCAAGACAGTTTTCGTACAGGCCAAGACCTATTTTGGTGGCGGCGAGTGGTACGAGTTGGACTTGGATTACACACGGATTGCAAAAATATTGCGCAAAGTCAACTATCGTGGCTACATCTCACTGGAGTTTGAAGGCAAGGAAGACGCCCAGACAGCCGTCCCCAAAAGCTTGGAAATGCTGCGAAGAGCATTCAGCTGAAATTTTTTCTTCACCCGATCGCATTTTTCCAACAAATGGCACACGTCATGCTGTGATCATTGGGATGAGAGACGCCGCCGAAAATAAGCCACGCAAACCCAAGCCTCTCTACCGCCGCCACGACAAGCACAAGAGCGCCGCGGGTTGGGGTGCGCTGGATCCGGAGATACAAAAGGCCATCGAGGAACTTCCCGCTTGGCTGCAACGCCATGCCCATCGTGCCAACCTGCATTGATTTCCCGTCACGCTCGGAACAAGCGGGAGCGAAATTTCTTAAGTATGCCGCAGTGCCCCACCGAATCGGTTTTTCAATTCGTGGGTGAATTGACAGGAACGAGCCTTGTAATTTCAGGCCGAGAGACCGGCACAAGGCGCAAAAAAAGCCGCCCGTTTCCAGAACCGAAGCTCCTTCGACAGACGGCTTACCAAGTCCTTCTTAGGTTGTTCCTCAAGTTTCCAAGAGTAGTACCCTGCCAAGGGGATCCTTTATGGTTTGCCAACCGAAACAGCAAGCTGCTCCAGAAGGCTCCCCGCAAGGGACTCTGCCTTTGGTGGAGGCAAAATGGCCACTCAACCCGCCCGAAAGAACTCCGAAGAGCCAATCCGGGCCGGAACGGCAACTCCGAAAAGCCACCGCCCCTAGGCTGATTAGAAACCCACCTCGGATCACCCCGAAGGGTGGTCTTCGGCTTGGGATCGATCCTCCGAAAAGTCTCTCACCCGCGGGCCTCTCGACCGATGTTAAGTTCCTCCGAAGATTCGCTCAACACATTCAAGGTAACACGTAATGAGCGGGAGCCAAGTTGGAGTTATTTTTTGATGTTAACAGGTTGTCCACAATCGCGAATAACCAGTTTTGGGTGGTGTTATGAAGATGAATTCTTTTTGTAATTGTCCAGCCAGGTTTTAATCTCGGCCTCGACCTTTGTTTTCTGCTCGGCGGTCACCAGTGGTTCTCTTAAAAGTGCCTGCACTTTGGGGGCAAAGGTGGCGGCTTCCTTGTGGCCGAGCGCGGCGGCGATGGCGTACCACTTGTAGGCGTTCACGTAGTCGCGCTTGGGCAGGCCCTTGGAGCTGTAGTAAATCTCGGCGAGGGCGGTCTGTGCCTCAGCGTGCCCTCGTTCGGAGGCCTTGGCGTACCATTCCATGGCTTTTTTGTAATCGGGCTTTACGCCCAGTCCGCGCTCGTGCATCCAGCCCAGACTGGCCTCGGCCAACACGTAGCCCTTGGCAGCGGACTGGGTGTATGCTTTTAACGCTTCGCCGTAGTTGCGCCCGGTGCCTTTGCCCAGGTAGTGTAAGTCGCCAAGCTCGTGGAGCGCGACGGCGTCGCCCTTGGCGGCTTCGGCTTTCTTGGCCTCGAATTCCTGCTTGGCCTTGAGGATGGCGGGGTTGACTGGTTTGGCGGGCTTGTCCTGCGCGATGACACCGGGGGCGAGCAGTAGGATTAAAATGGCGAGGGTGTTTTTCATGCGGTTGTTCCTGTTGGTTGTCTGTGACGCGGCGGCGGGCGGGTTCATTCATTCACGGTGGCGGTGACCAGGAGGTCTTGATCGCCGAGTTGCCCGAGGAGGGTCTCTTGGCCGGATTTTAACACGGCGCTGCCCTTGAGGGTGAAGAGGTTCTTGTGGCCCTCGCTGATGTCCTCGTGGGTCATGGTCACCGCGTAGGTGAAGCCGGCTTTTCGGGAATCAGTGTTTGGCTTGATTTCGCCGCTGAAGTCCAGCAAGTGCTCGAAGTCCGGGGAGGAGTGGGAGCGGCCGATGGTGTATTTGCCGCCGGTGCAGAGGATTAGAAAGGTCTCCACTTCCTCGGGGCCCTTGAGCTTGAATTCCAGTTTAACGGTGCGCGCGGGGAGGTAGATTATCTTGAGTGCGCGTGCGGGTTTCACCAGTCGGAGCGGGGTGGCCTTGAGCTGTGGGCGCTTGGGCGGATCCGCCGCGAGGATTGGCAGAGCGAGACAGAGGAGCAGGATGGTCTGTTTCATGGGCTCAGTGTAAGTCCGTGGTACGGGGCTTGGCAATGTGCTACTTTGCCGTGGGTGCGAGTTGTATGGCTTGGGTTAGTCGCGCCAAACCATTTCCGGTTCTGGGGTTCCCTCGGATTCGTGTTTGTAGACGATCATTACGCCGTAGTCGTTCAGTTTGGTATCGCCGTCAGTGTAGGAGACGGGCGTCACGGTGACGACATTGTCCGCGCCCACCTCTTCCAGAAACCGGGAAACCTCATCGTCAAATTGATCCTTGCCGCCGCCTTGCCAGTCCGAGTGTCGAAAGGTTCGGATGGCCATCACGAGGTCTTGACCGTTGGTGGGCTGGCCGGGCTTTGGCTTGGTGGCTTTGGTGGAGACGGTTTGTGGTTTGGGTTTGGGGGCCGACTCGCCGCTCCGAATAATGGGGGTATCCTCGACGGGTGCAGTCGCTGTCTCGACTTTTGAGATGGGGGGGTCGGCTTCTTTTTCCTGTGTCTCCACGGGTGGGCCGGGTGGTTTTTCCTCGATCTTCCTTGGCTTGGGCGGGGTGTTCACCAGTTCGGGGTCGGGATGATATTCCCCCATGGCTGGTGGAACCACGGTTTTTCTCGTGGCCACCTCCTCAAGCGTGGGCAGCACGTATGTCTTGCCGCACCCTTGGGGCACGGGGCACGGGAAATGTCCGTCCGGAGATTGCTCCCACAACCCTGCCAGTGTGGCCTCGTCAACCTCCGCATCAAGACCGCAATGCGGACAGTCGAAGAGAACCATACCCTCTTCAGTCCTGACGTTTGCGCATTTCATGGGGCCTGTCAAAGCTTCCTGCATTGGTCAAGAATATATCGATTTAGCGGAAAAAAGCCAGATTAAACTGATTTTTTCTTGTGAAAAACAATCCGTCACGGCATCAACTTGCCATGTCCATTGAAGAGAAAATCCGCGAACTGGGCTTGGAGTTGCCCGCCGCCCCGCCAGCGGTGGCGTCCTATCAGCCATGGGTGCGAACCGGCAACCTCGTTTTCACCTCCGGCCAACTGCCATGGCGTGACGGCGAAATCGCCTACGCCGGCAAACTAGGCACGGAAATTTCCGAAGCCGACGGCTATCAAGCAGCGCGATTGTGCGCCCTCAACGCGCTCGCTCAGATCAAGGCCGCGGCGGGAGATCTGGAAAACGTCGTCCAAATTGTGCGCATCGAGGGCTACATTCACGCGGGCCCGGACTTTCGCCGACACCCGCAGGTTTTAAACGGAGCCTCGGATTTGGTGAACGAGATCTTTGGCGAGCGCGGACAACACGCGCGCCTCGCCTTGGGCATCAACGAAATGCCGCTGAACGCCGCCGTGCAACTGGCTATGACTGCGGAAATAATCCTCCCCTGACCAATATGAAAATCGTGATCATTAAACTTCTCTTCCTGTTCACCGTTGCCGCCCAAGCCGCACCCGTAAAAGGCAACTGGAAAAAGCACGTCGTCTGGCAGGGCCAACACAATGCCGTGGCGGTGGCGGCGGACTTCACCGGCGATGGCAAGGTGGATGTCATCAGCAATCGCGGCGGCAAGACATGGCTGTTCGTCGCGCCCAACTGGAAGCGCCACCTCATCGGCGATGACAAAAGCCACACCTTCATTCACGGCGAGACGTTCGATGTGGATGGCGACGGCGATGCGGATTTCATCGGCGCGCGTTATCAGCCCGGGCTCATCGTGTGGTTCGAGCAACCCAAGAATGCCACCGCCGGCCCGTGGAAAGCGCGCATTGCAGAAGACGAAATCATCGGCATCCACGGCGTGTTAAAGGCTGACGTAAACGGCGACGGCAAACTCGACCTTCTCGCCAACAGCGGCCAACCTCGCGGCAAGTTCCCCAACTCCGCCGCGTGGCTGGAGGTGCCCAAAAACCCCCGCACCGCCAAGCGCTGGACTCGCCATATCTTCGCCCATCGCGATGCGCCGGGGCTGAGCCATTACCTCGGCGCGGGCGACCTCAACGGTGATGGTCGACTCGACATCACCCTCGCTGCCAAGGGCGGCCCGCAAGACAAATCCGGCGCGGGCGAATGGTTCGCGTGGTGGGAGGCCGGTAAGGATCCGACGAAGCCATTTAAAAAACACCGACTTCCCGGCAAGCACCCCGGTGCCACGAACATCATGCCCGCCGACGTAAACGGCGACGGAAAGCTCGACATCATCGCCAGTCGCGGCCACGGCACCGGCCTCATTTGGTACGAAAACCCCAAGTGGAAAATCCATGACATCAACACCGATCTCATGTCGCCCCACTGCCTTCAGGTCGGCGACATCGACGGCGACGGCGACACCGACGCCGCCACCTGCGCCTACCTCAGCCGCAAAGCCGCGTGGTTCGAGAACGACGGAAAAGGCAAATTCACTACCCACATCATCGGCACCGACCAGGCCGCCTACGACATCCGCCTCGTGGACATGGACGCCGACGGCGACCTCGACGCCCTCATCGCCGGCCAACAAAGCAAAAACGTCGTGTGGTACGAAAATCCGATGAAGTAACGCGGGCGCTCAACTATTCCCCGGCGCTTTTCTCGCCGCCCCGCTGAAGGATGCCGCCCCATGCTATCGCCTTGGCTGATAGTTGTGCCGTTTCTACGGCCATAATCACTTTTTAATGTTTTTAAGTTTGTTGGACTCTTCCGGTCGAGGTTGGGGCTGTGAGCGAATCGACTTCTAAAAGAAAGTAGAATATCCAGTTGTCACCGATATCCCAAAATGCTACGTTCAGATCTTAGAGTTTCCAATGACAACCATAAAAAACCTCACATGGGTGGTAGTGCTGGCTGTGCTCTTATCCCCATCAATGGGACTGGCAAAGTGGCGACCCCATCAAGTCAGGCACCTCAACGGAACGGCTGGGGAGTTCAGTCTGGAAGCACGATTCCAGATTGTCACTGAGAGTTGGGATCGGGTGGTCGCGGTTCCCTACATCGTCCACATGCCCAAAAAGGATCGGCTGCTGATGCTGGTCGGTTGTGACTATCCCCATCGCAGTTTCGTTTTAACCAGCAACGACCGAGGAGCGACTTGGACGGATCCCCGTCCCGCGCGCGTGGGTGACGATGGCAAACCCTCGATCGGACTGGGCACGAGCCTGGCTAATCTCGGCGGAGGGAAGTTGATCTTTTATGAGTCGGGCAGCGTGGGTGCCGGTCAACCCTCGCGCTGGTTCAGCCCGGACCATGGCCGGACTTGGGGCAACCCCGTTACGCTCGCGCCGACTTCCGACAAGAAACCTTGGAACATCTGGGATTCGCCGCTGGTTGATCGGCATCCCAAGACCGGCAAGATCATCCAGCTTGCCGAGACGGGCTACAAGCAATCCGGGACAAGCTCCCAAGCCTACATCCGTTTTAGCACCGATGAAGGCCAGACTTGGGGCAAGTCAATCCAAGTGCCGCAATGGCATGGCGTGAATGAGGTAAACTTGTTTCGCGCCGGTAACGGAGATTTGTTGGCGGCCTGTCGGACCGACGTTCCGCTACGAATGAAAGGCAAGACCCTCGACCATTACGAAGGGCTGGGGATCTCAATCTCAAAGGACGACGGCCGGACTTGGTCGGCGGTTAAAAAGCTCTACGACCATGGCCGCCATCACCCCTCGCTGATCCTGATGCCCAACCGGGACATCGTCATGACCTACGTGGTGCGGCTGGGTTATGTTGACGACAAGAACGGCTTTCCGCGCTTCGGCATCGAGGCGGTGGTAAGCCACGATCACGGCGTCACTTGGGATCTCGATCACCGTTATCTCCTGCATGTTTGGTCAGGCAAACGAAAGGGAAAGACATATTGGTGGCCCAGCAGCCAAGCCACGTCCACCGTACTGTTGCCCGACGGCGCGATCCTGACAGCCTTCGGAACCGGATACCGTATCAAGGCAGGCAAGGACAGTCCCCAAGCCCCGCGAGACGTCGGGCTGATCCAGTGGCGGCTTAATCCAAAACCTGTCAACGGCGAACGAGCCATTCGCGATGCACCAATCGGCTCCAAACTGCGCAACGTTTTTGATCCGAAAAAGTAGAAGTTTTCCGCGTGCTTCACGATGACAATTGCCACAAGATGCCAAAATGGCAACGCGGTTATTTGGGGCGAGCCAGCGAGTCCGTGGATTTTTGTAACGGCGGTCTGTGATCGCTACAGGACCAACCAATTCAAAATTGCCTTTTGGGTGTGGAGGCGGTTTTCGGCTTGGGTGAAGATGGTGTTGGCGTGGGCCTCTAGGGTTTGTTCATCGATTTCTTTGCCTCGGTGGGCGGGGAGGCAGTGCATCACTAACGCGTTTTCATTGGCGTGTTTTATTAGGGAGCCGTTGATTTGGTAACCGGCGAAATCCTGCTCGCGTTGGGCGGTTTCGGTTTCCATTCCCATTGAGACCCAGACGTCGGTGTATAATAAATCTGCGCCTTCAGCGGCGTCGTTGCAGTCTTCGGTGACGGTGATGTTGCCGCCGGCTTTTGCGATGAGATCGGCGTCGGGTTGGTGGGCTTTGGGGGCGGCGATGCGGAGTTGGAAGTCGAGCTTGGCGGCGGCCCAAATCCAGCTTATCGGGACGTTGCACGCGCCGTCGCCGATGTAGGTGACAACTTTGCCGGCGATGGGGCCGCGCAGTTCTTGGTAGGTAAAAATGTCGGTGATGATTTGGCAGGGATGCTCGGCATCGGTCAGCGCGTTGATGGTGGGGATGCCGGAGTGCTCGGCGAAATCCTCGACGTCGCTTTGGGCAAAAGTGCGGATGACCGCGCCGTGCACCATGCGTCCGAGCACGCGGGCGGTGTCCTTGAGCGGTTCGCCGCGACCGAGTTGCAGGTCGTTGGCGCTCAGGAACATCACGCTGCCGCC
>Ga0114993_10005213_pt1 | contig 12630 bp, 6 predicted proteins | sample ArcticOcean_MG_C_FD_87042 | JGI IMG/M metagenome (GOLD analysis project Ga0114993, IMG submission 87042) | Marine microbial communities from western Arctic Ocean - ArcticOcean_MG_CB2_150 | ecosystem: Environmental > Aquatic > Marine > Oceanic | place: Arctic Ocean: Canada Basin | collected...
AGCGACGGCAAGCGAACGGGTGTCATCGGCAGTCGGTAAAAACGCGCGCTGCTCAAAGTGATCCCCCTCATTCGAACTCAAAATAATTCCACCCGCGACAACCACAGCAATATCCTGATCACCATCGTTATCGAAATCAGCAAAACTTGCAGATGGAGAATTGTGTAGCCAATCAACGTCCCAGGCTGCCGCCTCATTTTTCACCGATCCGTCGGGTTGCTGCATTAAAAGCAGATTTGGAATGGCCGTTTCCTGACAGACATAGAGATCTTGGAGGCCATCACCGTTGACGTCCGCGATTGCTAACCCAGGCGTGCCGAGAAGGACACAATATCGCCAATCTTGAATCCGATCCAAATGCTTTGGATACCCCGTGAAGATTTGTGCCGGGACAAATTTTTCAGTTCCCAAAACGCTCTTCGTACAATCGGCAAGCACTGGAGTGCCCTGATCCTCTACCTGAGTCTGTTCAAAATGACTGACGTTAAGCGATTCCAGGCGTGGCTCCTCAGGATCTTCAGTGAGCAACCAACCTGCGTCCCAAAGTGCGTGCTGCTCGACCCGCTTCGAACCAATTCGGCCATTGAGGGCTATTTTCTGTTTGGTTGTTGCCCGTTCAGCACTGGTTTCAACACCCACCACCTTCACCTCAATCCGCAGATCATCGATGCCTGCAAAAAATGCTGCGGCCTGTCGCAGCGAGTCCACGAAGGCGGAAAAACTATTATTCGCCGAATCGCTCGCAATTTCCGACTTCTGCTGACTTTCAGGTTCCTGTCTTTGAATCAAAAATTTCTGATCTTCGAAGACGGTTTGTAGATGCGACGGAATCACCCCATCGCCCTTGAAGTGCTTTGCGACAAGCCTCTTACACTCCGATTCAATCGCATTTGCGGGCAACTCAACCAGACCGAGTATTTCCTCTAATTGATGTTTCGCAGTACTGGCAAATACTTCCGTTTGCCAACCGTCCTGCGTTGGGTCATCCGGATTTTCGTTCTCTGGACACGCGGTGCCGGTTACGTGTGCCGGTGATGATCGATTTTCCGTCAGCGTTTGTGGTTGCTGCGTTGCCGAACTTTCAATTTGCGATACTTTTTGATCCGAAGAACTCGAACGGAAAATCCATACGGCGAGTGCACATAAAATCAAAAAGCCGAGCAGGAGCGCCGGTGGACGGATTACAAGATCGAGCGGATGCTTGTTTTTTTTATTTGCCTCTAACACGGTCACCTTCTCCATTTGCACCATACGCCGCAATTTTTTTTAGTCGGCCGGACTAACCTAAGCCTCTCTTCTTCTAGTTTAATGCACCCACAGATTACCAACAATTAATCCGCCTAATTCTATCCGCATAGCGCGTTATTTCCGCTATGAATCATGATAAATCGCTTCCCCTACTCTGCGTCTCTATCGGGACGTCTTTCTCCGATTTTCTGGGAGTCGATACGGTTGCGTCTGGCGATAGAGATCCAACCGTTCCTTAAAAGGTGCCAGTTGTGGTTCGGGCACCAAAGCGATTACTTTTTCTTGATATTCGATTGCTTTTGCATAATCCCCCACTGCCGCACTGGCGACAGCGAGCGTGTCCAGAACACCCGCACTCTGATATTCCGTCGCGACAGCTGCCTTCTCGGCCAACTGTAGAGCTTCGGCTACATTACGGTCGCCAGGGATCGGAGTGGCCGCAAGAAGCCATGCCAAATTGTTGATCGTATCCACTCTCTCGGGTGCCAGTTGATAGGCCTGTTTGCGCAACTGCAGCGATTGTTTGTAATCTTTTGCCTCAAGGCAAAGGTCACCTAATTGAATAACCACATTAACATCCTCCGGAAGCTGCGCAAGGAGAATTCGTAAATGATTCATTGCCTCATCGAGCAAACCACGATTATAAAGAATGGCAATCTGACGCTGCCTCGTTTTACGCGATTCGGGTGCAATCTTCAGGGCCACTTCATACTGCTCGATGGCCTGATCAGTTAGATTAATTGCCAAAAAGTCGGCAGCAAGATTTTCTGCCGCTGCGGCATATGCCGGATTAATCCGCAAAGCCTTTCGATGCGCAACGGCAGCCTCATTCCACTTCCCCTGTTCAGCCAGCACGCTACCGAGGTTATTGTGTGCGGCCGCATGATCCGGATTTTGTAATACGGCGGTTTGCAATTCTTGCACCGCCTGAGCGAGTTCTCCGCTGCGGGCAAGGGCCGCACCAAGACTATTGTGGGCATTCGGGTAGTTCGGTTTCAGTGCAATCCCTTTTTCGATTTCAGCGATTGCTCCCTCCAGGTCTCCGGTGTCAAGTAAAGCGGTGCCCAGACTCACATGGGTTTCCGGATTGTCTGGAGCTAAGGCGCACACTTGGCGTAAAATAGGTATGGCCTCTTGAGCCTTCCCATGTTTCGTGAGCGATTTACCAATATTCAAAAGTGCCATTTCGTTGGTGGGCGCCATCTCGACGACCTTACGCAGGTTATCGATCGCTGCCTCAATCTGCCCCTGATTTTCAAGCACCACCGCTTGGTTATAGAACCATGGCATGTCTTTTTCCTTGCTCAGATCTTGCCTTGCCGCGATGATTCGCTCAAACACTTCTCGATCGGCTTCATCACTTTTGCCGAGCAAGCCCGCCTGTTCAATCACTTTCCACATTTCCCAGGCAATGGCTTCGTGCCCCACAAGCGTGGGATGGACATAGTCTTCAATCAAACGATAGCCGACGAGACCATGTTCACTGAGTTGTTCAAATATCTTGTCGACATCAACAAACAGCGTATTTTTTTCTCGAGCGACATCACGAATAATCCGATTGATACCGTCAATCCTTCGGACCGGTGAGGCGTCTTTGTTGCAGGCCTCCTGATATGCTTTTTTTGCATTCTCCCACTGCCCGAGCTTTTCGTAACAAACCCCGAGATCAAAATGGGTATCCGCATGACCGGGTTCGAGTCGAACCGCCTGCTCCAACGCATCGAGAGCTTCTTCATAGCTACCTTCCTTCATGAGCTTGCGTCCACTCGACAGCGCCTCCACCCATGCACGATGATTTTTTCCGCTGCCGGTAGAAGCTTCAGGACGCCAGCCGCGAAGGTTTGCCGGGATCGTAGCCAGAAGCACGCGGACGTTCGCTGCCTGTGCCAAATTCACCAAACGCAGCAAACCCTGGCGATAGAGCGCGACAATGTTTTGCTTTTCCTCAGGGGTGTAAACCTGAGTTTGATCTCGACGAACTTGCCGACCTACCCCAAAAGCATCCGCCGCTTTCGGGTTCTGCGTCTGGGTGGCGACCGAACGCATGAGTGCATAGAGTCTCGACTTAGCTAACGCATATTCCAGACCCTCGCGGGCGATACCCCGATTTTTCAGTGACTCAAAAAATTCGGGTTCAATAAATTCATTGTGTCCACTGTAAACAATCAAAACATCTGGTTGATATTGCGACAATTCTTCTGCAACGATATTCAGGCGATGCATTCCATAAGAAATTCCGCTGGCGTTGACACCTTCGATCACTTTTCCCGGATGGCTCTCGGCGAGCAACTCGGTAAGGATCGCGGAAAATGCAACCTCCGCACCTCGGGGATATCCGTAAGAACTCGACCCGCCAAGGGTAAAAAAGCGAAAACCGTTTTCAGCCTTATTGACCGCAAACGATTGCTGATTGAAAGTCCGATAAGATGAATCTTGTCTTGTCCGATACTTGTCGCCATCGGCCTGAAAGACTTTGACTAACTTTGAAAACCCACGAAAAGGATCTTCTTTTTGGAGAACTGTTTCCACTCCGAACAACCAGAAGACGCCCTCGATCACCGCAAAAAATAACACGCCAACAAGCAGCGCAAAAAGCATTTTTTTCCAGACGGTCAGCTTGGCTACGGAAGTCTCTTCTGTTGGTGCATTCATCGAGTTAACCCTCGGCTCTACGCCGTCCAAAATTACTTACAGGTGGGCATGCATCCGATCATAGTTAGGGCCGAGAACCCTTAGAAACCGACGTCTGAAGTCTGTTCTTGCATCGCTCGAACCACTGCATCGGTAATAAGCACTGATTGATCGACGCTCATAATAAACTCAGGCGAGGCGATCAGCACAAGGCTTGCCCCTTTCTCTGCCGCGATGGCATCTGCAATCGGTTTGATCGCATTGCGAAACTGCTGCCGCAACTGACGCTCTTGGATTGCCAAGGCTTGCTGACTTTTGCCGATTTCTCCTTGCATCCGGACCGTGGCATCGCGTTCCATCGCGGTCAAAATTTCCAGTTGCTCCTCCGTCGGATTCTCCCCGAACTCAGCTTTCTTGGCGTCCATCTCCTCGGCAATCTCGGCCTGCACGTTTTTCAGTTTGGCTTCAAGACGGGTCTTTTCCTGCTGACGCGCCTGTAGATCCGTTAGATCCCTACCGAGGTCTTTGTAAACCTGATGCGAATCAACGACAAGAATAGTGTTACCCTTTGCACCATTATCGCTGCCGAAGGTCCCGTAGAGAAAAAGGGCGATTGCTACGACTGATACAAGCACCAACAATATTTCAAACGCGCTACGGCCGTGTCGCATAGCAGACCACCTGTTAAAAAAAGAATGTTCGAACCAAAAATAGTAACGGTACGCTGAAACAGCCCACCCTCCGACCCGAGAGAAGTCGATGGGATCGAGCAACGGATGACTATGTCATCTTACACCAAAAGTATGGCGTCAGAAATCGCACCAGAAACGACCGGATCGTTGCTCGGTGCGAGCGTAGAGGCCGGATAATCGTCATTACACCGGCACATCCCGCAAATCCGATCCACGTGAATCACAAAAGGGGGTCGATGCCTGAGCGGACGGTGAAAACGCAACTTGAATCATGGTCGCTATTCTCGCAGATAAATCTCGCGATCAGACCGGCGACGTAGTAATTGCTGTTGTGACGCCTGCTCCAGATCCCCGTCGGAACCCAATAAAACTGCCGGGTTGGATTCGTTTGGCGAACCCGTTCGTCGACGACGCCATAGCGATACTGCCTCTTTCCGCGCTTCAACCCGATTTTCTGCGGGACTCAGAAAATCGAACGACCATTGCTCGTAACCGGGGAGCGTCGAGAGTGATCTATTCGCGATATACCGCACCGCGTCGTAAGGATCCTCAAGCAGGATCGACAATTGCGGTGCTATCCATTCGGTTCCTGAAATTGCCTGTGCCACCGGCCAACCCAGATGCCACGCCATCAGTGCACGTTGACCGGCATCCCCGGTCAGCAATTGAAGCACTGATGCAGAAATGCTCTTCTGCTCTTCATCCAAAACAGGAGGCTTTATCCCATACCAGCTTGTGAGGTGATCCGCCGTCCAACCGAGTGTTTTATCGAGATGGCAAAGATTACAGGCATTCATTCGTCCTGTCGCCAAATCAACACTTACATCCGGGCTGGAAATCTGATGACTGCGGATCGCCTTGAGCAACCCGTAAGAGGTATGAGGCATATGGCAGTTGTAGCACAGACTGCCTGAGGAGCTTGCAGCGTGATGCGTGTGCGCAGTCAGCTGCGACTCACCCTGATATTCCTGATGGCACTCTAAACAGGTGTCGTTGCCGAGGGCATCTACACGAAGTTGATCGTTTGCCCATTCTGACGCGGGCCGTGAGTCTTCATCTTCCTGGTGCATCGAGTGGCATGAAACACAAGTCATTTCACCCCTCTGATAACAGGCAGTATCGAGCAGTCCATTGAATTCTCTCCCCGAGACACGCACCATTCCATCGCTCCAGAATTGCGCATCCGTTTTATTTAAATCAGCTTCATTCCGCGTCTCCCAAAGACTATCGCCCGGTCGATATTGATCACCCTGGGTTACAAAAGAGGCAAGATCATCCGCAAAAGTACTGTGGCACTGACCACAAACCTCCGCGTTTCGCTGATGCGATAACGACGACGGATTCACAATATCGTCCTTCGTAATTTCCGTCACCTCACCGGCCGAGGATCCCTGATGAAACCGCATATGGTTTTCACCCGGCCCATGACACGCTTCACACGCAATACCGAACTCAGCCACCTTCGTCTGGATTCCAGAAGCAGAGATGGCTGGATCTCCATGTGTGGTATGACATGCGATACACGTATTATTCCAGCGGCCTTTGTGAAGGGCATCCGCTTGCGCCCCCGGCGGCTTGAGAAAGATGGCCCTTCGAGGAAACCATCGATCGGCATCGCGAATATAAACAAACGGGACCATCGATAATTGCCGCTGCCAGCCCGTCGACATCCAGTAGGCTTGCTGATGATGCGACCCGGTGGTCATCACAACGGGTTGCTCAATTTCCTTTCCCGCTACAGGAAACATTTTGACCCAAAATTCATCTCCACGACGATCGAATTCTGCCTGCAACGCGCCGACTTTTACCTGACTGCCGTCAAAGCGGCCGATCACTGTCTCGGGGGTTGCCACTTGTGTCATCGTCCGATGATAGGACGCGTGCCAGCTTGCATGCTGATTTGGATGGCAGTCCACACACGACTGAGAAGACACATAACCGTCGTTTAAAACTTCTTGGGGACGGTGTTTTGAAGCAGTTTTAAAAATCTCTGTTGGAGGTTGCTTTGATACCGGCTGACTATCAGGCATGAGCAAGGAATAAAAAGAACTCCAATCGAATAAAAAAATTCCAATACAAAACAGAAATAACCCCAGAAAGAGCCACCATCTCGCTTGGGCAAGTCTTGCGATAACCGACCTAACTTTCTTTGAAGGTTTTTCTTCCATTATCTGTGGCAAAGAAAAAAGGGAGTGGAAACACTTCTTATTCTAGCTCCGGCAACGATGCCTGTCACACCAATATTGGGGCAAGATCGCGGGCTATTTCTTCTGCTGTGGACCGGCCCGAATACATGGCCGCATTGAGGGATCCCTGCAGGCAAAAATCGCCGCAGAGATAGAGTCCCGGTCTGCTCTTCCCCTGGTGAAAAAGAGGCTGTTGGCCGGTTATTTGATTTGGTAGTGCCTCCGTGATCCGATAGGTTCGAAGATGTTTCCAGGCGGACACTTGTGAACCGTACCACTCATGCATCTGTTCTCGTACCGCTGCCTCGAGACCAGGATGCTCTTCGGCAATCAACTCGCCCAGGATTTCCGTAAAGGCAACCTCATCTCCCCAGGGGTAACCGCAAGAACTTGAGCCACCCAGAGAAAAGATGCGAAATCCATTGTCGGGCTTCTCTGCCCGAAAGGACTGATCCGTGAAAGTGCGATGCAAGGAAACGTATCGCGTCTTGTAGCGGTCATCCTCCCGCTCAAACACTTTGACCAGAGAGGAGAATCCCCGGAAGGGGTCGTCTTTTTTAATCTGCGTTTCAGCACCCGAAATCCAAAGTACGAGTTCTAGGAATCCAAAGTACGAGTTCTAGGAATCCAAAAAAAACCTCGCAGATAATCAGCACAAAGAATAGTTTTTTCAAATCGCAGTGTGCTGGACACTTACTGAGGCTTCGGCAGTAGGTTCTTGACTGGACATGGGTGTGTTTTAACGAGCAGGCGTAGCGGGCTGACCCACAAACACCAGGACACGGGGGATGGATGTTTGCTTAAGCAGACATCGAAACTATTGCGACTGCAACTGCATTGCCTCAGTCACTTCATTTGTAATATTACGGGAAGATGCCACACTAAGTACTGCAGGATCAGCAATCATAACGATGTTCACGTTGTGTTCTTTCATAATCACATCAACTACCGCTTTTACTTCTTTGCGGAACTCTGTGATTAAATCCGTCTGGTACTTCTGCAAAGAGGCGCGATTGTTTCCCATTTCTTGATTCACTTTCAACATCGCATCCTGTTGTATTGCAGCAAGTAATTTACTTTGCTCCTCAGTGGGGTTCTCACCAAACTCTTTTTTCTTAGCGAATATTGATTCCTCTAAGTTCTTGAGGAGACTTTGATGTCTTGCCTCTAGAGCCGATTGTTCTTTTCGCATTTCCTGCGCGTCGGTAAGATCGCGGCCCAGATTTTGATAGACCTGCTGCAGGTCCACGACGACCATACCCGGGTCACTTGATTTTCGACTCCCATAAAAGACAAAGAACACCACCGCTATCAAAACAATGCCCATTAGGATTTCAATAGCGCTCAATCCGCGTTTCATAATCGATTTCCTTTACTCATTAAATATTGGGGCGATTGTCCCAACCCATACCAATATATTTTAATCCTAGTCGCTATCTCCCACCACACGCAACAAACAGCAATACAGTGCCTTATTTCCCCCTGCCCCAAGCCATTGGCTGACACAAAATAATAATCATAACGACAGGATATGCGATTGAGAGAACTTGGAAAATAAAGCCGAATCTTCCCCTGATGGTACTCTCTTTCTGCAATCAATACAGTTGTTATGATCGGTCCGGGATATCTTATGGGGATAGAAGTGACTCGGGGCGGCCTTCCTCTTGGCCGAAATCAACGACAGCATAAAACAGGATCATCGCAGTACTCACGTCATCGCGCGGCAAATTTTTCATTGGAAATATTCCTAACCTGCCAGTTGGTAACGAGAAACCTATTAGTAACCAGAGGAAATTGGTCTGTCTTGAATGGTGACGTTTGTCGCAATCATGTTAGTAGTTTACTATGTGGTTGTCACACTCGATCACACAAATACGATTCGATTGACCGCAAAATAGAAATCCTTTCTAAGACAATCCGCCGTGCAATGCGTTTTATTGAATATTTTCGAGTTTCGTCCGTACCAATGAATAGTCTCCGGCATGATTTTTTGGTTCGCTGCCTATCGCTCGCATGGGTACTTCTTTTTGTAGCACTCTTAGGAGGATGTTCTTCTTCCTCGGAAAAGAATCATAAAGCACCACGAGAAGGTGCCGCGATAGAAACGGATGGCCATCAAACAATGAAGGCCCTGCTCAAACATATCGCAGAGCACGAAGGCAAAGACAACCTTTATTTAGGCGCGGGCTCGGCGGAGCAACTCCGCAGCGAAATCGAGTCTTCCCCGGCAGACAACTCCGATGAAATACAAAAGTTGAAAGTCCGACTGGCCGAGGCGGTTATTCGCTTAGGCAATGCCGAAGAGGCCATCCAGTTGTTGGAGGGCGTGCATGAAAATATGCAACAATATTCATCTTCCATGCCCGACTTATTTCGTAATTATGTTCGATTTAAGCTTGGCTTGGCATCTCTCCGACTCGGTGAAATCCAGAACTGCTGCGAGAAGCATACGCCCGAGAGTTGTATCTACCCTATAAAAGGCAGCGGCCTGCACACGCGTGAAGAGGGATCCCGCAAGGCCATCCATTACTTTACGGAAGTTTTAGAACATCCCGGTAGTGACGATTCCCTTCACAAAACGGCAATGTGGCTACTGAACATTGCATACATGACCTTGGGGGAACACCCAGATGGCGTACCGGCAGCGCATCTGATTACGCTATTTCCGGACGAATCAGAGGTTGATTTTCCAGCTTTTGAAAATGTAGCAACCGCACTTGGTCTCGATACCGTTGATTTGTCGGGCGGGGCCATCGTTGACGATTTCGACAATGACGGGGACCTCGATATCGTCAGTTCGACTTTCGATATAAAAGGCAACATGCACATGTTTCGCAACAACGCGGATGGCACCTTTACCGAATGTACGAAAGCGGCAGGCCTTGAAGGACTTTTGGGTGGACTCAACATGGTTCAAGCTGATTTTAATAATGACGGTTTCGTAGACATCTTCGTTCTACGCGGGGGATGGTTTGGGAAAAAGGGAACACATCCCAACTCGCTTTTAAAAAATCTGGGTGACGGAACCTTTATTGACATTACTTTTGAATCGGGGTTAGGGGAATCCCATTCCCCAACCCAAACCGCATCTTGGGCTGATTTTGATAATGATGGTGACTTGGATCTCTACATCGGTAACGAACAAACAGATCCAACTCGACGTTTTCCCTGTCAGCTTTTCAGAAACAATGGGGATGAGACCTTTACCGACATCGCAGCAGAATCCGGCGTTGAAAATTTTGGCTTTACAAAAGGTGTCATCTGGGGAGATTACGACAATGACCGGTTTCCTGATCTGTACGTTTCAAATGCGGGTCACCCAAATCGCCTTTATCACAATAATGGAGATGGCACCTTTTCAGATGTCGCATCGGAAGCCGGTGTCACACAGCCAATAGACAGTTTTCCAGCTTGGTTTTGGGATTATAACAACGACGGCAATCTCGACATTTATGCCTCCAGTTATCGCTGGGAATCAGGCGTCGTCTCTCAAGTCGTCTCGAGCTACCAGGGACAACCATTTTCAATGAACCCGCCTCGCCTGTTTCAAGGCAATGGCGAGGGACAGTTTACTGATGTTGCGGCTGATACTGGAGTTCATAAACTTTCTTTGCCAATGGGATCAAACTTTGGTGACATCAATGGAGACGGATTTCTGGATTTTTATCTGGGAACCGGTTATCCCGATTATGAAGCACTCACGCCAAATGCAATGTATTTGAACCGTGATGGTCGAAGCTTTACGGACATCACAGCAGCGGGAAGGTTTGGTCATCTGCAAAAAGGGCACGGCATTGCGTTTGCAGACCTTGACAACGATGGCGATCAGGATGTTTTCGAGCAGATGGGTGGGGCCTACCTGGGGGATAAATTCGGGAATGCACTTTACCGCAACCCCGGATTTGGAAATCGTTGGATAGCAATCCAATTGGTGGGCACTCAATCCAATCGGTCGGGCATCGGTGCGAGAATTCACGTGGTAATATCGGAGGGCGCGAAAACGCGATCGATCTACAAACATGTCAATAGTGGTGGGTCCTTTGGTGCAAATCCGCTTCGCCAATATATCGGCTTGGGCAACGCGGATAAAATTGAACGACTGGAAATTTATTGGCCAACTTCGGACACCACTCAGATTTTTCACAACGTGCCTATGGATCGTTTTATCAGGATCCAAGAGAACGCTGACCAATACAAAATCCTGAAACTGAAGTCTTTTAGCATGCCTCCGGAAAAATGAAAACGACTTCCATTGTGGTGGGCCTACATTGGTAAGTTGGCAAGTCAATTCCCTTTCTGCCCCAGTCCCCGGTGGGGCTTCTATTCTGATTGCAAACTGCCGAGAAGAAAGCGTCTCATTGAAGACCACTACGTAGCGGCGGAGGAATACAAACCCTCACGTCCTTGCGGACACTGGAAATTGAATCAACCCAAAGGATGTTAATTGGCCTTTGCTTGGGTGAACATCGAAATCAGTCAATCAACCCAAGCAGGCCCTTGAACGGGCTAACGCCCTGTGGCGGATGAATTTTTCGGGTTATTCTCTGTCGATTGCTGCTTGATGAACTCCAACGATCGCGCGATCACTTCAGCGGTGATCCCCATGTGCCCCGCGGTGGGGTAGCGGTGAAAGGTAGCAGGGGCATCGACCTTCGTAAGCGCTTCGACCATGCCAATCGCATTTTGGATCGGCACAGACTGATCATTGTCCGAATGTAAAATGAGCAGTGGCTTCATCTCTTTTTTGACGTGATTCACCGGCGAAGCGAATTTGCGCGCCTCGACCGCATCGCCAGTGGCCGGGGTCCAGATGTTGCCCCAGCTGAGCGTTGTCAGTTCATCATTGGCCGCAACGCTGATCGCCGCAACAAAGTCGTTGGGGGCCTCTTTCCAGCCCCCGGTCCGCGGAAAGGGTCCGGCACCTAGGGTCGCGGCAAGAGAGACCAAGTGGCCACCTGCAGACTGGCCGATCAAAAAGATGCGATTCGTATCAATATTATATCGCTTGGCGTGCGCGTGAACGTAACGAATCGCGCATTGCAGGTCCTGGTAACAGGCTGGCGCCGGTGTGCAGTCGACTAGTCGATCGACATGGCGAAAAACCCGAACCCAGCCCACTCTCTCACATCGATTGAGGAAGCATCCCGTTTGTTTCCGCCCTTCCAGCGGCCACCGTGCACCGAGATAATCACTGGCAGGGGCTGTTTTGATTCCGGATAGGCGATATCTGCGAGCAAGCCAGCACCCGCGTCCGTACACGACATCTTCCATGGGTTCCTCCGGCCCGACCGGCACTGCAACGGACCGCCCGCACCAGCCGCACGACGACCTTGGATTTTTATGTCCACCTCGAGAGCGATGAAGTCGCGTATCCATTTGGGAGTCATGTACGGCTCAGCGTCAAAGGTTTCGAAACCATTTCCTGAACGATGACTCAATCAGACCGATTCCGACTTGGCCGCTCTGAGTGTTGCTTCTCAGGGAAACTGAGTACCGGAGGAGGGACTCGAACCCTCACGTCCTTGCGGACACTGGATTTTGAATCCAGCGCGTCTGCCAATTCCGCCACTCCGGCGCGTGTGCGACTTTTATGTGCGACTTTAGTGTGGTGCCTGCCCAAAAGAGTGTCAATGTCAGGGCAAATGAGGGCCATTTCGGCCTTCACTGTGTCCCGCAAATTCCTTGTAATGCCCCCGATTTCTAGTAGACTGGTAGGCGGCCAGTCTCTTTATGTCAGTCATTCACAGGGGAAGCTCATGCGCTCGATAGCCGCGATCACGTTGTTTCTTTTCACCGCTCTGGCGGTGACGTCTGTCGATGCAGCGTCGTATGAACAAAACGACGGCACGATTGTTAATCCGATTCTATACACT
>Ga0114993_10005214_pt1 | contig 12628 bp, 12 predicted proteins | sample ArcticOcean_MG_C_FD_87042 | JGI IMG/M metagenome (GOLD analysis project Ga0114993, IMG submission 87042) | Marine microbial communities from western Arctic Ocean - ArcticOcean_MG_CB2_150 | ecosystem: Environmental > Aquatic > Marine > Oceanic | place: Arctic Ocean: Canada Basin | collected...
ACCGCTCTGCCTGCGCTCGGGCGGGAGAACTACGGGTGGATCAAAGGAGTGCGGCCGCGTGAAGCGGCGCGCATGGGATGGGATCTGGGGCGGATGCTCATCCTCAACCGCCACGGCTTCCGCAGGATGGTGGCCGAGGAAGCGACCCGCTACACCAAGCCAGGCTTCCTGAGGGACGCCCGCGCCCTAGCGCCTCGGCTGCGTGGTCGGGACGTCACCGGTTGGTCGAAGGTCGGGATCCGGGCCCAGCTCATCAACCGAAAGCGGCTGGAGCTCGTGATGGACTTCGTGGTCGAGGAGGGCACACGCTCAGTGCATGTGCTGAACGCGGTATCGCCGGCTTTCACGTCTGCGCTTCCGTTCGCGGAGCTGGTGGCCGACCGGGCCGCAACAGTCCGCTAGGGCACCGCCCTTCCCGCCCTCTATTCCTCAAACAACCACACGAACCACCGCACCGCTCGATGGAGTGACGGACACCCGCCAGGGCGGCCAGACGTACCACGACGTCGACGTCGTCGGGGAGAGCCTTCAGGACGTCCAGGTCGCGAATGTCGCCTCGACCCTCCCGGAACCTGACGTTGGTCTCTAGCTCGCACGAGGTTCGCGGTGATGCCGGGGTCCCTAGCCAGTTCTCCCGTGACACTTCTTGTACTTCTTTCCACTCCCGCACGAACAAGGGTCGTTCCGCCCCGGCTCGGCCGCCACGGTGACCGGCGTCTTCGTCCGCTCCTTGCCCCGATTAGTGGCGAGATCCCGCGGATCAGGGCCCCTGACCGGGCCGCCTAGGCCCGACACGTCCGTGCGCACTTTCCGCGACATGCCCATCGCATCCACTCGGGCCGGAACCTCGCCGACCGCTTCCTCGCGCCGCGCGATCTCCCCTCTACCCACCGCTGTGTCCGGCGTCTCCGACGGCCCCGACAACACCAACCGCTGCCGCGGCTGCGGCCGAGCCTGCGGAGGCGCTCCGATCTGAGCCCGGAAGAAATTCCGGGCAACCGTCTTTCGCAGATCGGCCATCATGCCCACGAACATCTCGTACGCATCCTGCTTGTACTCGACCAGCGGATCCTTCTGCCCCCAGCTCCGGAAGCTGATCGACGTCTTCAGGTGATCCAGATCGTACAGGTGGTCCTTCCATTTGTCGTCGATTGTGGTGAGGAGAACGAAGCTCATTACACGCTCGCTGAATTCTCCGAAGCCCTCGAGCTTCCTGTGGAACGCGTCTCGACCGGATGCCAGTACCCCATCGACCACATCATCCTCGTCGAGATCGTTCTGCTGCGGCAGCTGATCCGCTACGACGAAGAAGTCGAGGAGGAGGCGCTGGCGAAGCCCGGCTAGGTCCCATTCCTCGGGCGACTCATCCTCGGTAGTGAATTCCTCCACTGCAGCGCGGAGGGCGTGCTCGATCATCTCCCAAGTCTCACCCTTGAGGTCCTCACCACCCTCGAGCGCGAACAGACGGAGGTCGTAGATGACCTCGCGCTGCTGGTTCATCACGTCGTCGTAGTCCAACAGGCGCTTGCGGGACTCGAAATTGTTCATCTCTACGCGCTTCTGGGCCCGCTCGATGGAGCGCGTGACAAGCCCGTGGGTGATCACCTCACCCTCTTCGGCTCCCATCTTCTCCATCGCCGAGGCGATCCGGTCCGACCCGAACAGCCGCATCAGGTCGTCTTCGAGCGAGAGGAAAAATTGGGACTCGCCCGGATCCCCCTGCCGGCCGGAGCGGCCGCGGAGCTGTCGATCGATGCGCCGCGACTCATGGCGCTCGGATCCGAGGATATGGAGCCCCCCCACCTCGATCACGTTATCGTCGGGACGCTCCATCGCCTTATCGTCATAGAGCGTCGGGTCCACGGGCTGAATCTCGACGACGTCGAGTCCCTTGGCCTTCGCCCACCCGACGGTGCGGGGCGCCGTGACGCCATCCCCCAATTTGATGTCTGTCCCGCGCCCGGCCATGTTCGTCGCGATGGTGACCGCCCCAGGCATGCCGGCCTCGGCCACGATCTCTGATTCCCTCTTGTGCTGCTTCGCGTTCAGCACGTTGTGGGCCAGGCCGCGGCGCTTGAGCATGCGCGACAGCGTCTCCGACACCTCCACATTGGTGGTCCCGACCAGCACCGGCAGCTCCATGCGGTGGAGCCGCTCCATCTCGTCCATGATAGCGTTGAATTTCTCGCGCTTGGTGCGAAAAATGAGGTCTTCCCGGTCGTCGCGGACGACGGGTCGGTCGGTCGGGATGACCATGACGTCGAGGTCATAGATCTGGTGGAATTCGTTCTCCTCGGTCTCCGCTGTCCCCGTCATCCCAGACAGCTTGTCGTACATCCGGAAGTAGTTCTGGATGGTGATGGTGGCGAGCGTCTGGGTCTCACCCCTCACCTCCACACCCTCCTTGGCCTCTATCGCCTGATGGAGCCCGTCGCTCCAGCGGCGACCGGCCATTTGCCGGCCCGTGAACTCGTCCACGATCACGACCTGGCCGTCCTCGGCGACGATGTACTTCTCGTCTTTCTGGTAGAGCGCATACGCCTTCAGCAACTGATGGATGACGTGTATTTTCTGACTCTTGTCGGCATACTCGGTTTCCAGAGCCTGGATCATCGTGCGTCGCTCTTCGGCCGTATACGACTCCTCCTTCTCGATCCGCCCGAGCTCCTCAGAGACGTCCGGCACCACGAACGCTTCGGGATCGTTGGGGGCGAGCTCATCCAGCCCCTTGTCCGAGAGGTGCACGTTGTGCCCCTTCTCGTCCATGGCGAAATAGAGCAGCTCGTCGACCTCGTGGAGGCGTTTTTCGCGCATGAAGTCCGCTTCCGCACGCTGCACCAGCTTCTGCAAGCCCGGATCTTCGGCGAACAGCTTGGCCAGCTTTCGGTGCTTGGGCGTCCCGCGCTGGACCGCCAGAAGTTTCTCCCCGACCTCGTCATGGAGCTCCTCCTCCAGGTCCTTCTCCGCGTCCGCCACCAGCTCGTTGGTCACGCGGAGCTGCTTGTTGAAGAGGCTCCGCACAAGCGTGTTGTACTGGTTGAACGGGGTGGAGGTGTCCCGCCCGACCGCGCCGGAGATGATGAGCGGAGTCCGGGCCTCGTCGATCAGGATCGAGTCGACCTCATCGATGATCGCGTAGTGGTGCCAGCGCTGCACGCGCTGTTCGAGCGTGTGTACCATGTTGTCGCGCAGGTAGTCGAAGCCGAACTCGTTGTTGGTGCCGTACGTGATGTCGGCCCGGTACGCGGCACGCCGCTCCGGCGTACCAGGCTCGTAGCGGTCGATGACGTCCACGGTGAGGCCGAGGCAGCGGTAGATCGCCCCCATCCACTCGGCGTCTCGCTGGGCCAGGTAGGAATTGACCGTCACGAGGTGCGCGCCCCGGCCCGCCAGCGCGTTCAGGTAAAGTGGCATGGTGGCGGCCAAGGTCTTCCCCTCCCCGGTAGCCATTTCCGCGACCTTGCCATCGTGCAGGGCGATCGCACCCACGAGCTGCACGTCGTAGGGAATCATGTCCCACACCATAGGGTGGCCCGTGACCATGATCTCCCTGCCCACCAGCCGCCGGCAGGCATCCTTGACCACCGCGTAGGCCTCCGGAAGGAGCTCGTCGAGCACCTCTTCTACCGCCGCCATGACCTCTTTCTCCAGACCCGAGATCTCAACCGAGAGGCGCTCCCGCTCCGCCGGATCTTCAGACTGTCGTTTTTCGTCCCGCAGGGTGCCGGCTCGCTCCTGGAGCGAGCCGCTCCGCTCTCCGATCCGCTCGCGAAACTCCTCCGTCTTCGCGCGCAGCTCGTCGTCGGTGAGGGAGGCCAGGTCCGCAAACTGCCGGTTGATCTCCGAGACCGTGGGCCGGAGGCGTTTTGCTTCCCGTTCATGACGGGAGCCCACCACCTTCTTCATCAGGGTCTTGAGCATTCTCGATTCTGCTAGGTGTGCTGAACCGCGGGCGGCGCGTAGAGCGCTTCCCGCTCGATGATTCTACAAGCCGCCTCCGGCACCAGGTGCCGGATAGATCTCCCCTGCCGGGCCCGCGCCCGCACGTCGGTCGCCGACACGTCGATCCGGGTGACCGGCACGACGCGCGCGGGGACGGCGACCCCAGGGTCCACGGCAGCGGGGTCATCCCCCTCTCGGGCCATGACTGCGACGGTCGCCAGCTGGGCGATTCCTTGGGGATCTTTCCAGCCTGCGAGCTGGCGCCACTGGTCCACTCCGATCAGAAGCACCAATTCGGCCTCGGGATACCGAGCGCGAAGCTCCCGCAATGTGTCGACCGTGTACGAGGTCCCCGCGCGGTGCACCTCGATGTCGGAAGCGACCAGCACCGGGTCGTCCACAGACGCCGCCTCCAGCATTTCCAGGCGCAGCCCCGCAGGGGCGGTCGCTCGACACTTGTGAGGGGGCCGGGCGGCGAGCACGAGAAAGACGCGGTCCAGGCCCAGCTCCTCAGCCGCGTCGCGGGCGACGATCAGGTGACCCAGGTGAGGCGGATCGAAAGTCCCGCCCAGGACTCCCAACCGATGCACACGAGCGGAGATCACAACTCGGCGCCACCCGGCGTCGCCGCCTGCGGCGCGGGGTCGTCCGCGAGGTCGCGCGCCTCTTCAGAGGTCGGATAACTGTCGAGGATCTTTTGGCGCGTTTCCTCGACGAGATCTTGGTAGCCGATCTGCTCGTACGCCTTCATGATCCCCAGCAGGGCTTTGGGCGCCCACGAAGTGTCGGCATAGTCGTTCTCAATCGTTTCATAGTATGTGATCGAGGACTCGTAGAAATGCCGCCGGAAGTAGTAGCTGGCGATGGAGTAGGCCTTCTCGGCGACCTTGACGCGCATCTGTTCTGCGATCGTCTCCGTCACTGCCGCCGCCGCGGTTCCCGGGTAGTCGGCTGCCACGTTACTGCACAGGACAAAGGCCTCTTCGGTGGGCTCCTGGTCGCGTTGTATGCTGGGAGAGAGGGCGGCGGCAGAGCGGCAGCGGCCCATCCCCGCATCGGCTGCGGACGGGTGGTCGGGATAGCGGACGGGGAAGTAACCGTATTCGGCCTCGGCGGTGACGAACTGTTCCTGCCGGAAGTGGGTCTCCGCCAGAAGAAGCTGGGCCTCGGGTGCCCGCTCGTAAGAAGGAAACAGGATGAAGAGTTGGTCGAGCGCGAGCTGGGCTTCTTTGTATGCCCCCTCGTCGAAACTGGTCACGGCCAGGGCGTACAGGTCTGCCGCCAACATCCCCTGATAGGGAAGGGAACCACGGCAGACTGCGACCAGCAGGGCGACGATGACCAGGGTGAGCGGTTTCGGGAGGCGGGTGCGCATTCCTGCTAGGTACACGGTAGGGGGGGTCTGGTTTCTCCAACGCGGCAGAAGTCCCGGACCACGGCGGCCACGATGCGGACCCGCTCCTCCCCTAGCTCGGGGTAGATGGGCAGGCTCAGGACCTCCTCACACAAGGCTTCGGCCACGGGGAAGTCCCCCGGAGCGTAGCCGAGAGCCTGAAAGCAGTGCTGAAGGTGCAAGGGCACGGGGTAGTAGACCCCGTGCCCGATCCCATTCCCCTCTAGGAAAGCCCGTAGCTCGTCCCTGCGCTCCGCCCGGATCGTGTACTGGTTGTACGTGTGGAAGTTACCCTCCGCGACCACCGGCGTCATCACGGGCTCCAGATCGGCCAGAAGCTCGTCGTAGAACGCCGCGTTGGCTCGGCGGCCCGCAATCCACTGGTCCAGGTAGGGAAGCTTCGCGAGGAGCACGGCAGCCTAGAGGGTGTCCAGACGGCTATTGGCCCCGACCATCTCGTGGCCACCATGGACGCGGACCTTGCGGAGCACGTCCGCGAGCACGGAGTCGTCGGTGGTGATCATCCCCCCGTCGCCGAAACCGCCCAAGTTCTTGGTGGGGAAGAAGCTGAACGCCGCCGCGTCACCAGCGGTGCCTGATCGGTGGCGACCCAGTCGCCACCGATCAGGCACCGGCTTCCCGTCGCTTGAGCCGAATCCTCCAGAAGCAGAATATCTCGGCCTGCGAGCGCCTCGTGGATCCCCTCGACCGGCGCCATCTGGCCGAAGAGGTGGACCGGCACAACCGCAACCGTGCGATCGGTCAGGGCGCAGGCAACCGTATCCGCCGTCACGTTGAACGTGTCCGGGTCGACGTCGCAGAAGACGGGCCGCAGGCCCGCGTTCCACGCCGCGTCCGCCGTGGCGACAAAGGTGAACGCAGGGACCGCGACCTCGGGCCGAGAATAGAGGGTGCGGAGCATCCGTGCCACTTGCGCAACCGATTGCGTACGTAGCGCCTACCAGCGCCGCGAAGGCCTGCTCCAGCTCGGCGACTTCGGGACCGAGGATAAACCGCTGGGAGTCGAGCGTGGCGTCCAGCCGCGCAGCGACCGCCTCGCGGACGCTCGCGTACTGGTCTTGTAGATCGAACAACGGAACGGCCTGCATGCCCGCGCTTCGCTTCTCAGCACCGCGCAGCGGGCTGGTCGGGTCGGGAGGAGAGTTGGAGCACGTAGCCGCGGTACGTCTGCTCGATACCCGCGCGCAGGCTGATCCGCGGCTGCCAACCCAGCTGCCTCATCCTGGTCACATCGAGGAGCTTCTGGGGCACCCCATCGGGGAAACTTTCGTCGTGGACGATGCGTCCATGATAGCCGACTATATCTCCGATCAGATGGGCCAACTCAGCGATGGTTACTTCCTCACCACAACCGATGTTCACGATCTTCCACGGCACGGTGTCGGCCTCCATCAAGACGACGCAGGCGTCCGCCAGGTCGTCCACGTGAAGGAACTCCCGCCTGGGGCGACCGCTCCCCCAGACCACGACCTCATCGCGCCCTTCCGCCTTGGCCTCGTGAAATTTACGAAGAAGGGCCGGCACGACGTGGCCGGTCTCCAGGTCGAAGTCGTCGCCCGGGCCGTACAGGTTCGTGGGCATCACGGAGAGGTAGCGGGTGCCGTGCTGGCGGTTGAACGCCTGGCAGAGCTTGATGCCGGCGATCTTGGCGATTGCATAAGGCTCGTTGGTCGGCTCGAGGGAACCGGTGAGGAGATGCTCCTCTTTTATTGGCTGTGGGGCCAACCGCGGGTAGACGCAGGAGCTCCCCAAAAAGAGCAAGCTCCGGACTCCCAGGGCGTGACCCGCACGGATCACGTTCAACTCGATGGAGAGGTTTTCCGCGATGAAGTCCGCGGGATAGCGGCTATTGGCGAGGATCCCTCCGACCCGGGCAGCGGCCAACAGGATCACCTCCGGTCGATGGCGCCCGAGCCACGCTCGTACCGCGCTTCCGTCCGTCAGGTCGAGGCCTTCGCGGCCTATCAGGAGAAGATCGGTGTACCCTCCCTTCTCGAGGCGACGGACCAGCGCGCTGCCGACCAGCCCGCCGTGACCGGCCACGAAGACTCGGTTCGAGGGATTCAGATCGAGGCCGCTCCCCGGACCGCCACGTGGTGGCCTGCTGTACGCATGATGCCCTCCTGACGCGCCAGCGTGACGTCGTGATCGACCATCATGCGGACCAGGTTCGGAAAGTCGACTTCGGCCTTCCACCCCAAACGCTCCCACGCCAGCGCTGTGGCTCCCTGGAGGACGTGAACTTCACTGGGACGGAAGTACCCGGGGTCCACCTCGACATACCGCTCCCACTCTAGATCGACGCATCCGAACGCTTCCCCCACGAATTCCCGCACCGAATGGCAGGTGCCGGTCGCGACCACATAGTCACCCGGCTCGTCCTGCTGTAGCATAAGCCACATCGCCTTCACGTAGTCTCCGGCGAACCCCCAGTCCCGCCTGGCCTCGAGGTTCCCCAGGAAGAGCTTTGTTTGAAGGCCCTCGACGATCCGGCCCACCGCACGCGTGATCTTGCGGGTGACGAAGGTTTCGCCCCGCCGGGGTGATTCGTGGTTGAAGAGGATGCCATTGCACAGGAAGAGCCCGTAGGCCTCCCGGGCGTTCACCCCGTACCAATGCGCCGCAACCTTGCTCACACCGTAGGGACTGCGGGGGTGGAAGGGCGTGTTCTCCCCCTGAGGGGGTGGGGAGGACCCGAACATCTCGGAGGACCCAGCCTGGTAGAGACGAACGTCCTGACCGGATCTGTCACGGTAGTCGAGGATCGCCTGGAACATCCGGAGGGCGCCCATCGCGACCACGTCGGCCGTGTACTCTGGTTCCTCGAACGAGACCTTGACGTGCGACTGCGCACCCAAATTGTAGACTTCGTGCGGCTGCGCGCGATCGATTACTCGGCGCAAAACCGCCGAGTCGGTGAGGTCCCCGTAGTGCAGGATGACCTTCCTGCCCACCTCGTGGGGATCCTCGTACAGATGGTCGATGCGGTCGGTCGTGAAGACTGAGGACCGCCGGATTATACCGTGCACCTCGTACCCGTGGCTGAGGAGCAACTCCAACAGGTATGATCCGTCCTGTCCGGTGATACCGGTGACCAGCGCGCGTTTCTGAGCCATTAGCTAGCTTCGCCTGTAGCGAGCGGAGTCACGATAGCCCAAACTACCTACCCTTCTGAAACTCCGCCAGAATCGCACCGGCGGTCTTCTCGAGGCCCTCGCGCAGGCCAACCTTCACCTTGTAGCCCATGGCCGCGCGGATCTTAGTGAGGTCCGCCAGCGAGTCCTGTACGTCCCCTGGGCGTGCCGGACCATGCTTCGCCTCCACCGCGGACCCCGTCTCCTCCTGGATCATCTTCCACAAAGCGTTGATCGAGGTCCGCTCCCCCGCTCCAACGTTGAATACCTGGCCGTACACTCGGTCCGTGGCAACCTCGGCGGACAGCAGATTCGCTTCTATCACGTTCGAAATATGGGTGAAATCTCGGGTCTGCTCGCCGTCCCCATTTATCGTTGGGGAACGCCCCTCGAGCGCCATCGTGATGAAGAGCGGGACCACAGCGGCATATTGGGAGCTCGGGTCCTGGCGCGGCCCGAACACGTTGAAGTAGCGCAGCGCCACGGTCTCGAGCCCGTGTACATGGGCGAACACGCACGTGTAGTGCTCTCCGGTGATCTTTGCGACCGCGTAGGGCGAGCGGGGTCGCTCCGCCATGTCCTCCCGCTTGGGCAGGGTGGGCGTGTCCCCGTAAGCCGAGCTCGATCCGGCGTACACGAAGCGGCGCACGCCCGCGCCGTGTGCGGCGACCAACATGTGTAGCGTCCCGGTGGCCGTCACTTCGTGGGTTCGCGTCGGGTCGGCCACGGACCGCTGGACCGAGGGGACAGCCGCCTGGTGGAAGACGTAGTCGACTCCGCGGCAGGCGGCTTCGCAGACCGAAGGATCCGTAACGGACCCCTCGATCAGCTCAATCCCGTCCAGAACGTGCTCCAAATTCACCCGATGCCCAGTGGAGAAATCGTCAAGGACGCGCACGCAGGCACCCTCCGCGATCAGGCGATCCACGAGGTGGGAGCCGATGAACCCCGCTCCTCCAGTGACCAGCGCGGTGGCATTCCTCATCTGGCAGCCGAATCCATGAGCGTGCGGGCGACAGCACCCTTTTCGACAAGCGCCCTGAAGAACGGGATCGTGCGCTGGAGTCCTGCCCGAAGCGGGACGTTCGGATCCCAGCCGAGCGCGTCGCGAGCGATCGTTATGTCGGGCCGCCGGACCTTTGGATCGTCCTGGGGAAGCGGCAGGAACTCGATAGTGGACCGTCCTCCGATCTCCTCTAGGACCAGTTCCGCTAGTTCCCGAACCGTGAATTCGTCGGGGTTTCCAATGTTCGTCGGATCCACACGGTCGGACTCGAAGAGTCGGTAGATCCCCTCCACCTCGTCCGACACGTAGCAGAACGAACGGGTCTGCGAACCATCTCCGTACACGGTGAGCGGCTCTCCCCGGAGCGCCTGCACGACGAAGTTGGACACGACGCGGCCGTCCGCGGGTCGCATACGCTCCCCGAACGTATTGAAAATACGAACGATGCGCGTGTCCACCCCGTGGAACCGGTGGTACGCCATAGTCAGAGCCTCTGCGAAGCGCTTCGCCTCGTCGTAAACTCCCCGGGGTCCGACATTGTTCACGTTGCCCCAATAGGTCTCGGGCTGGGGGTGCACCAGGGCGTCGCCGTACACCTCGGACGTAGAAGCGAGGAGGTACCGCGCACCCTTGGCCTTGGCCAAGCCAAGCGTCTTAAAGGTTCCCAGGCTCCCTACCTTGAGCGTCTGAATGGGGAGCTCGAGATAGTCCACGGGGCTCGCGGGGGACGCGAAGTGGAGGACGCCATCGAGCGGGCCCGCGACCGACATGTAGTTAGTCACGTCGTGCTGAACAAATTCGAAGTTGGCGTTCTCCTGGAGGTGGGCGATGTTGTCAGAACTTCCCGTGATGAAATTGTCCATCCCGATCACCTGGTGGCCGTCCACAAGGAAACGATCGACCAGATGCGAGCCCAGGAAGCCCGCCGCACCGGTGATCAACACCCTCACTCGGGGTCTCCCGACATTACCACCAGAGGCTTCCCGATCGAGTAATACTCGAAGCCGTGGGCCTCCATCATCTCCGTCTTGTAGAGGTTGCGACCGTCGAATATCACGGGCTGTAGAAGGAGTTCCTTCATGCGGGGAAAATCAGGGCGACGATAGGGATGCCATTCGGTGTGGATCACCAGGGCGTCTGCACCTTCGAGCGCAAGATAGTTGTTCTCTTGATACTCGACCCGGTCCCCCAAGCGACGCCTGGCCTCTTCGATCGCGACCGGATCATGGACGACGACGCGAGCCCCGCGCTCGATTAGACCTTCCATCGTCACCAGGCTCGGGGCGTCTCTCATGTCGTCGGTGTTAGGTTTGAACGCAAGTCCCCAGATCGCGTAGGTCCGGCTGGAGAGATCGTCACCGAAGCGCGCCACAATCGCATCCAGCAGCAGACGTTTCTGACTGGCGTTCACCGCCTCCACAGCCTCTAGGATGGAGGCGTCCAACCCGAGCTGATGGCTCGTACAGATGAGCGCCTTCACGTCTTTCGGGAAGCAACTTCCACCGTAGCCTACCCCCGGGAACAGAAAATTCGGGCCGATGCGTGAGTCCGACCCGATCCCCGTCCGCACCTGATCCACGTCGGCACCTGTCGCAGCGCACAGACGAGCAACCGCATTCATGAAGCTGATCCGGGTAGCCAGCATAGCGTTAGCCGCGTACTTGGTGATCTCGGCGGACGCCACGTCCATGATCATGATCTGATGGCCGGTCCTGACGAACGGTTCGAACAGTGTGCGGAGCACCTCAGCTGACCTGGGGTCGTCCACCCCGAGCACGACCCGGTCGGGCTTCATGAAATCCGCGACCGCGGCGCCCTCCTTCATGAACTCCGGGTTAGAGCAGACGTGGAACGAGTGCGTGGCGTCGACCGCGATCGCCTGCCGTACTCTTTCAGCCGTACCCACCGGGACTGTGCTCTTGGTGATCACTATCTTTTCGCCGTTCATCGCCCGTCCGATGGTCCCGGCCACTGCCAGCACATGCTGGAGGTCCGCTGAGCCGTCCTCCCCGGGAGGAGTGCCCACGGCGACGAAGATGATCGTGGAGTCTCGGACGGCCTGCGCGACGTCGGTGGTGAAGCGGAGCCGTCCTTCGGCTAGGTTGTGCCGCACCATCGGCTCGAGCCCGGGCTCGTAAATTGGTATCTCGCCCTGGTCGAGAAGCGCGATTTTACCCTTGTCGATGTCCGCGCACACGACGTCGTGGCCGGTCTCGGCCAGGCACGCGCCCACTACCAGACCGACATAACCGGTCCCGATTACGGAAATGTTCACAACGGCGCGGTGCGAACTCGGATCAAGCGCCGAGAAATGTAGTAGCCACTTCTTCTGGCGTCGGGACTGGGTCGCTGCGCCAAAACCACGCACCGTCCGCGTACACGGCGTAGGTGACCAGCTTTCTCCGCTCTGACAACCAACGGTACACCGACTTGTCGCTAATGCCTGGAACCGGAAAAATCAATTGGCCTGGAAGGAGTAAAGATAATCGCGATAGGCAAGATAGGGGTGCCTTGGTCACACAGCAAAGCCTGGGGTGAACTGGTCCCGGTTATCCTAGACAAGTGGGTGGCCTAATCATGCCGCCTTCCGGATGAACTCCTCGCGGACTTGGGCCGGGGTCCGATACCCATGCCGCTCCAGCAGCCACCCGCGGTTGTAGCGTCCGATAAATTCGCCGATCACGTGCCTGGCCTCCTCGAGGATCTCGAAGTCGTGCAGGTAGAGGCACTCCTCTTTCAGCGTCCGCATGAAGCGCTCCGCGACGCCGTTGCATTCCGGCTCTCCCACGTACGACGGAGTCGAGCGTATCCCGAGCCACCTCAGTTCACCCTGGAACTGATGGGCCGTGTACTGCGAGCCCCAGTAGTGCCGTAGGCCGAGCCCCAGAGCGATCTTCGGCGCATAGTCGACCATGTGGGCCTGTACACCCCGCCGGATCGGCTCCAGGGCCCCCCAGCGGTCCCCCTTCTTGGTAACGTGCCATCCTACCACGTCCGTCACACAGTGATCCACCGCCCCAAGAACCACCCCCAGCGGTCCGCTTTCATGTAGAACCGCGTCGCTTCGGTGCCCCACAGCTCGTTGGGCACCTCCGTCGCAATCCGGCCGCTGTGGCTCCGGTCCCCACGGGG
>Ga0114993_10005216_pt1 | contig 12627 bp, 11 predicted proteins | sample ArcticOcean_MG_C_FD_87042 | JGI IMG/M metagenome (GOLD analysis project Ga0114993, IMG submission 87042) | Marine microbial communities from western Arctic Ocean - ArcticOcean_MG_CB2_150 | ecosystem: Environmental > Aquatic > Marine > Oceanic | place: Arctic Ocean: Canada Basin | collected...
CATAGGCTTCCTGTACCTCCGCAAACTTCGTCGCGGCGTCTTGCGCCTTGTTCACATCTGGGTGATATTTGCGGGCGAGTTTTCGATACGCTTTGCGTATCTCATCTGCGGTTGCGGATCTTTCGACCCCAAGTAAGTTGTAATAATCGTCTGTTGCAGCCATATAAAATCTCGTCTGTAATGTGCAGTATAACTTCCTTCTAAGGAGGTATCCTGTACCACTTAATTATGCCCTCAAACGATTCTATTACGCAAGGCACGATGTCGATAGGTGACCACCTAGAGGAACTCCGCTCTAGAATTATCTGGTGCATTATTCCACCGATCCCACTCGCTATTCTGTATTTCTTTGTAGCAGATTCAATTGTTAGGTGGTTCTTGATACCACTTTACGCCGTGCTCGAACAACATGGCTTGCCTACCCAAGTACAAGTTCTCAGTCCGCCAGAATTTATTATTGCTGAAATGAAAATTGCAATTGGAGCTAGCATTCTCACCGCTGGTCCGTGGATTCTGTTTCAACTTTGGCAATTCGTTTCACCCGGGCTGCACAAGCACGAGCGTCGCTTCGTGTATTTTTTAATCCCACTTAGCACCCTTCTTGGAATCCTTGGTCTTGCACTTATGTACTTTATTATGTTGCCAGTCATTCTTGATTTCATGGTCACGATTGCTGGGAATATTGAGTTACAACCAAGTACGCTCGCCATAGGTGAAACGATGTCGGATGTATCATTCCCAATTCTCAATGCAGCCCCTGAAGTTGCAGCAGCAGGCGATGCATGGATTAAAATTCCAGAAGGCGTTATGACGGTTGCAATTCCTTCAACGGAAGAAGGCGTATTGCAAACGCTCACGATGCCAATGAGTCACGGCTCGCTTATCTCGCAGCAATTTCAGTTAAGCAGTTACCTTGGGTTTGTCATCATGCTGATGTTCGCCATTGCGATTGCGTTCCAACTCCCGATGCTCATGCTCTTGCTCGGATGGCTCGGCGTGGTGCGTCCAGAATGGCTCCGCCAAAATCGCAAATATGCTTTGCTCGTTCTTGCTCTTGTTTCTGCAATCATTACACCACAGGACGTTGTGTCCATGTTGATGATGCTTATACCTTTGTATATGTTGTATGAACTTGGTATTCAGCTCATTCTTTGGGTCCCGATGTCGCGCGTTGCTGGTGATCAAAACGATGACTGATGAAGCGATGATGGAACATGCGATATCCCTCGCTAAACATGCTGCAAATCTTGACGAAGTGCCCATTGGTGCGGTTGTCTATTGCGATGGAGAGGTTGTTGGCGAGGGTTTTAACCGAAAAGAAACCGATCTCAATCCGACATCGCATGCAGAAATTATTGCCATCGCAGATGCAGCAAAAAATCTTGGTAGGTGGCGCCTTCACGATTGCACGCTCGTAGTGACGCTTGAACCGTGTCCGATGTGTGCAGGAGCTCTCGTCAATGCCAGAATTGACAGAGTCGTCTTTGGTGCAAGTGACCAAAAGTCTGGGGCATGCCGGACTCTCTATAAAATTGCAGACGACCCACGGCTCAACCACCGATGCGAGGTTTCCGGCGGAGTACTTGAAAAGGAGTGCGTTGGACTACTGAGAGATTTCTTTGAACCAAGACGGCTTTCCTAAACAGTGCGCTAAAACTACCGTTGCGTAGCTACCCGCGGGGAGTGCACATTGAATTTCAATATACGCACCATGCTCATCACTTGAAAACAGCGCAGTTGGATCTGCAACTTTTACGCGAAGTGGTCTCCGAGCACCGCTTGCGTACTTGAGCATTGACGCAAGGTTTGAATCGTCAACGCCCGAGGATTCGCGTACATCTATTTCTTTTGCTAATACCTTACCAGAGGGTAAGCGCATTTTTGAGCCCCACAGTGGGCCAGTTGGTGAGAGTGAAAACGAATCTACTCTTTCCTGGAATGCTTCGTCTTCCAGATCTTCGTTGGACGCTTCGAACGTACGACCCCCTCCGTCGTGCTTCCAAACTAGGTCGCCCAACAATACTGTGTTCCATGTCTTATCTTCAATTCTAGATTGAAGAACTTCGTTGAACAAAAACGATTGCAGGGCGTTCACCCAAAGTTTTCGCAACGGTTTTGGTATTGCATTACACGCTTGTTTCGAAGTTTTTCCCGCTACCTTAGCCGCAAGTACATTTCGTTCCGCGGGTTGTCCAAATGGCCATGCATCAATCGCTCGTTTATACTCACCCTCTTTAACAAATTCGTGGTGGCGTTCTTCCCCATCAAGCAATAAAGATACTAATTCATCCCAATGCTCGTTCACGAGTGCCATTCCAAATTCGTGATTGTTTCCAAAGTTCCCAAACCGCTGCGGACCAAAGAAGTTGGGCAAACCAACAGCACGTAACTCGTTTAATTTCTCTTGAACTCCAAGCAATGAATCTGCTTGCATGTCCCTTACACGCAAGACAAATCGGTTCCCAACTAGATGCCCCAAGCGTAATTTGTTGGCGTGATACGAATGCGAAACTACTTCTAAATTTCCAATTGCCGTTGGTACTATTGGTTTTTTGCCGCGAAGATACACAGAAAGCATTTGCGTAGTAACCGCGTGAAAATCTTTCCTCCCAGCACATCCAACATCTCTGGAAGAAACGTGAAATGCTTCTGCAACCTGTCTTACACATTCATCGTGCGATACATTCGTTTTACGAACGGTGAGATACAGGTGCTCCCCTTCTCCGCAGGGTTCATACAGTGGTATTTCTTCAACGACAAAATCCGTTGGGTATGTTTTAATCTTCCCAGCCAAATTCCATGGGCTCTTCGTCTGGTCTATCTTTTTCGACTTCGTTAAGAACATGTTCCTCCACAAAAATTGGGACTTGCATCGCAACACCAAGAGCAATCGCATCGGACGGGCGGCTATCAATTTGGTGCTCTACATCTCCTTGCTGCACGTGCAACTTCGCAAAGAACGTGCCATCGACCAAGTCGTCGATAGAAATTCTTTTCAATTCTCCACCTAAAGCCTCAACTAGCGTTGCAAGTAATTCGTGCGTTTGGGGCCGCTCTGGTTCAATCCCCTTCAACCTTCGGTCAATTGCGTATGCCTCTGGCTTCCCGACAACAATCGGAAATGTTCGATCCCCTCCGATTTCTCGCAACTCAATAAATTGCGCATCGGTTATCTCGCGAATGAGGATTCTTGATAACTCCATTTGTACAGACATGGGCTGTATCATAATGCACTCCTAGTAAAGGTCAGGACATCCTTATATGCTATAATCCGGATTAACGAATAAAGGAAATTCACATGATGCACCAAAAACACCTATTCACATCAGAATCCGTCTCTATGGGCCACCCAGACAAGGTTTCTGATCAAATTTCAGATGCAATTCTGGATGAAATGCTCAAAGTTGACCGGAATAGCCGCGTTGCTGTCGAAACGATGGTCACGACTGGATTGGTGGTTGTTGCCGGTGAAGTTACATGCGACGGATATGTCGATATTCCCAAGGTCGTCCGCGAAACCATTCGCCGAATCGGATACACAGACGCGACTCTTGGATTTGACGCAGACAGTTGCGCAGTCATGGTTACCCTCGACCGACAGTCTATAGATATTAGCCAAGGCGTTGATACTGATTCCGGTCTTCACAAAGAACAGGGTGCAGGTGACCAAGGTCTCATGTTTGGCTACGCATGCAAAGATACAGAAGCATATATGCCACTAGCAATCGACCTTTCGCATAAGCTTGTTGCAAAGCATGCAGAGATTCGCCAAGCGGGCACGATTCCTGAGCTCCGACCAGACGCAAAAAGCCAAGTCACTGTTGAATACGATGGCGGCGTACCAAAACGCATTGATGCTGTAGTGCTTTCAACGCAACATGGACCAAAATGGTCTGGTAACCTTGAAGGACTACACGAAGCAGTTGTTGCACACATCATTAAACCAGTTCTTGGTGAGTGGTGGAACGATTCGATTAAAATTCACGTTAACCCCACCGGCAAATTCGAAATCGGAGGTCCAAAGGGAGATTGCGGTTTAACGGGAAGAAAAATTATCGTTGACACGTACGGCGGCAGTGGCCGGCACGGTGGCGGAGCATTTTCTGGCAAGGATCCAAGTAAAGTCGACCGTTCAGCTACGTATATGGCTCGGTACATTGCTAAAAATATTGTCGCCGCTGATCTCGCTGACTGTTGCGAAGTGCAACTCAGTTACGCTATCGGCGTTGCAGAACCAGTTTCAATTTGCGTAGATTGCCAAGGCACAGCGAAAATCGATGAGGCAGAATTTTCGGCACTCATCACAAAGAATTTTGAGCTTACGCCAAGTGGAATTATCAAAACGCTCGGTTTACTCGCACCAATTTATGCACACACTGCATACCACGGACATTTCGGTAGAACCCCTGGCGAAAGTTGTGAGGGTTCATTCTCGTGGGAGAAAACGGATAAGGTTGAAGCGCTACGACAATCGTGCGATTGTATTGCTGCGACTTCCTAATGTATGTCTGACGCAAGACACGTTGTCACGCAACGAATTTGTTCTGAGTTTAAACGCTTTCCAGACATCGGCATAAAACCGCTTGACGTTTCATCGCTCGACCCCAGAGAGGCATCGCTTGCTCGTGCAATCGACCATGCCATTCACCGACGCTGGATTTCACTTACCACCTTAATTGGACATGCAAGCGATCGAATCGTACACAAACTTGATGCCCCTGTTGGTGCTACGCTGCTCGTTGCAACTGCGCAACTTATGTTGCTCGATCGCATTCCTGACCATGCAGTTATCAACTGTGCTGTTGATTGGGTGCGAAAAAACGGGCACCCAAGAGCGACCGGTTTTGTAAACGCTGTTCTAAGAAACATTACACGTCTGCGTAAAGAGATTATTGAAAAGGCTATTGCGGGCGAAGCCGATCATTTCCTTCGTAGCGACGGAAGCGCTTGGAAACTCACCGAGCCAGTCTTTAAAGACTCCATCGATTACCAAACCGGATTCCCTCGAAAATCTTGGAAGCGTCTAGTTGGCGAATTTGGCGAAAAGAATGCAACAACCATTGCTATAGGAAGTCTTGCAGAAGCACCAATTATCGTGACTGTGCCAGAGGGCAACGAGTTACCTTCAGATATTCAGCCTCATGAAGAACCCCAGTTTGGCGTTGTACCACAAGGTGTGGACATTGCCTCACTTTTCTTTGCACAACAAAATCTTCGAGCGCAAGACCCGACCTCTGCGAACGCACTTGCTCTGATTGCAGACCTGAATCCAAAACGAATTCTTGACCTTTGTGCAGGACGAGGAACAAAAACAAAACAGCTTCGAACACTCTTTCCAGATGCAATGATTGCAGCAACAGAGCCAAACGAAGTTCGTCGAGCGTTTCTTGAAGAAATTGCAGTTCCCCTGAATATCAATGTGTACACTTCAGGAGAAGATGGACCTACCGAGCCCTTTGACCTTGTCGTGGTTGATGCGCCCTGCTCCAACAGCGGTGTATTTTCAAGAAGACCAGAAGCGAGGTACCGCTACGACAAAAAACATATCGATTCACTGGTAGATTTGCAACAAGAAATTCTCCAAGACGGCAGATCCATTTTGGAAAACAAGGGGTATCTCTTGTATGCAACGTGCAGCATCGACCCTGCAGAAAATACTTCGCAAGTAGAGTGGCTTATCCAGCACCAACGACTAGAGCTAGTATCCGAAAAAACCACTATGCCATCCGGCTATCCGGGGTCTGACCCCACCAAATGGCACGACGGTGGTTTTGCAGCCCTACTTCAGGCGAGATAGTTCTTGGCAAGCGACACCTTGATTGGTACAATCTTCCTCTTCCCCTATGAACCTCACCGACCTCATCCAAGAAAACACCATTCAAGCACCGCTCGATGCAACAGACCGCCAAGGTGCTATAAGCGAACTTGTCGATTTACTCTCGAGTCAGGGTTGCATAGCAAATTGCGAAATCATTAAGAAGGCAGTTTGGGATCGAGAATTACAACGAACAACTGGCATCGGCGAGGGACTTGCCATTCCCCATGGTCGTTGTGACCAACTGAAGAACATGGTGCTTGCAATGGGTCGACCTGCAACACCGATCGATTTTTCAAGCCCAGACAAAAGACCGGTCGAGCTCATCATCTTGCTTGTTTCGCCAACCAATAATACATCCGATCATATTCAAGCACTCGGGAAAATTAGCCGCTTAATGGTCGACCGATCTTTTCGCGAAGCTGCGTACGCAACTGAAAATGCAAGTGACTTGTGTGCGCTGTTCCAAGACGCGCTTACCGCTGCAAGAACATAACAGACCTTCGGAAGTGAAACGAGCCAATGCAAGGCTACCGTTGGAGTTGCATAGCTCTTTGTAGCGCTTCTCTAGCACCAACGCTATCTCCAATCTTATCGAGTGATCGCGCTAGTAATTTCCAAGAATTTGGCTCCATCGGATGTGTTTCTGTCATCGAGGTTGCGATTGCAATTGCGTTTTGCACATCGCCAAAATCCAATTCAAGCAATGCAAGTTGAATTTGCAGTCTTATCGCTAGTGGATTCCTCGTAACTGCAACTTTCGATGCGGCAATCGCCCTCTCGTACATGCCATCCCGTTTTAACCAACCAACATAATCTTCCCAGACTAACTCCCAGTCTTCATTGCCAACGAGTCGTTCGCTGTAAAACGAATCAATCAACAGTGTTTGTTGGTCATACTGCAATAACTGACCGAGCATCATAGTCGAGCGTTCCTCTGGTCCGACTCTGGCATCTACACGCCAAAGCAATCGCTGCGCTTCTTGAATTTCGCCTTTTGTTTCATGGATTCTTGCCATCGCTGTGTCGATGTTTGGGTTACTAGCAAAACCTAAGCCACCATCGTGCATCGGACCTGCAAGTTGATAGTACCCCAGTGCTTTGTCCGTTTCTTCGTTTGCCATTGCAACATCGCCAATTATCCTGCACGTTTTCACCGCAGCACTTTGTACTGTAAACAAGAACGCAAGCGATGCAACGATTAGAAACAAAAGGCTACCAGATTTAAATTCTCCATGAAAACGTAACTGCGTTTTATGGAAACTTACATTTTTACTCGTTAGAATCTGCAACCCTTTCCAAACAACCCATGTGCTTACAAGAGCCATCCCTACGGCCATCAGCATGGGCACTACGCCGTACAGTCCACGGTAGGAGAAAAAGCTAACAAGGAAAAATATTGATACACCAACTTCTTGTGATAATGTCAAATCATATTTACGCTTCTTCGTTCGTTTTCCTAAGGAATTTTCGCCAAACCCGATTGAGAGCGCATCGTTAGGGCAGGAATCGATGCAGTCCATAATTTTCATACAGCCGCTATCAATAACCATCTTGTACAAGTTGACTTCTTCGTGTACACGGACATTAGATGTGCACGCAGCTGTGCATTTCCCGCATTGTTGGCAATCGTCATTAACCCTCACACGCATCGGAGAAATAGCATCAAGAGGCTTAAAAAATCCACCGTAAGGACAACCGTATGTACAAAAGCCTTTTGCACCAAGTACATAGACCGTTCCAAACCCGCAAATGAAAAGAAATGGCAAGGCTACAAGCGGCGGGGCGAAGGAACTCCAGTAATCATCCGTCAGCAAGTGCGTGGTGATTTCGGGCCATCGCAAATCTGGTTGTAGCCACGGTGCAAGGGCGATTCTGTAAAACAGCGGCCAGATAAACATGTAGACCGCAAGGCCAAAGGGAAACCACATGAGCCAACGCGCGCGAAAAGGCTTGGGTCGAACCCGGATTTTGCGCATCATCCATAAGCAACAATCCTGGAGAAGGACAATATGACACCCCCACCCACAGAACCACCTCCCAAATACTAACGTCGAAAGGAGCGCAAGCGCAAAGAAAATTGTACCGGCGTTAATGATCCCATTTTTAACAAACTCCATGCCCTCTGAGGGTTCAATTGGAGTAAGTGTTACACCGCCAAACCAGCCGTATTTTTTGCCAAGTATCCAAATCACAACATGGGCAATGATGAGCGCTTGCACCGAAATGAGCACAATCCATCTCGTGGTGTTATTTTTACGCTTTTGAAGTATGGGAAGCGTGATATTGTCGTTTGTTTGAGTAACCTTCACAGTATCACTCTAACGGTTAATTAACCCGCTGTTAATTAATTCTAAGAATTATCCGAGGGATAATTACCCCACCATCAAATCAAGTGGTAAACGATGTTCTAAAACTTCGCGGATTTTACGTAGTGCACGAATTTGCACTTGCCTTACGCGTTCTTTTGAAATGCCGAGCATTTTTCCCGCTTTCTGAAGCGTAAACTTCGGTGGATTTTGCCCTGCGAACAAACCAAATCGGTACCGCAAGACTTCTTTCTCAACTTCTGTTAACTGTGCCTCTTCGCTGCGAACTGCTTCGCGAATAGCGCACAAGTGCTCGGGGCTCACAATTTCTTCGTCGCGAATATTTGTTGGTTCTCGGTCTGGATCAAATTCAAATGGAACATTGTTTTTATGCTTTAACTGTTTCCTGCCAAATCGATTAAAAGCTGTAGTAAGTGCACGGCAGGCATACGTCGAAAATTTGAATCCAAGTTCGCAATCGAATCGATCTACTGCACGAAGTAGTGCAACGTTCCCTTCAGCAACAAGATCCGCGTATTCACCAGTTGCCCAACTTCGTTTTGCCATGGCCAGCACAAGTGCAAGATTGCACTCCACAATGTGATCACGGCAATCAATCGAAACGTTGTACCAGCGAACAAGAGCATCGAGATCGTTGTCTCTTGGTATTTTTGCTGTGCTCACTTGGTCTTGCAACGAGCGGAGTTTCAGTCGAGCATAGTTGTACTGCCGAAAAAGAATTGCTTCTTCTTTGCGTGTAAGCAATCGAGAGTCACCTCTTTTAGGAGGCAAGGCTCTGTCAATCGCTGGGCAATACCATGAGACAGAGAACCGAGGAATGTCAGACGGGATGTCAAAGATAAGTTCCTCTGCATTTTTTTTCTTAAAAACAGGAGAGGGAACAACAATGACTGGCTCTGTGAGCGCTCTATCGATGTGGTCTTTTTCAATACTAGATCGACGTCGACGACTTTTGGAGCCACTGCTACGAGGTGCTCGTTTGGATTGCCTTTTTGGTTTTGGCATGACTAAGATGTAACCCCTTGTAAATAAGAAATGACCGTAAAAAAAACGTACGGCACCCCCATCTACGCAGTTCGTTTGGAAATGCGGAGCATATTTTCAATTTTTTTTAATTTTTCTGAAAGTTTTTAGCCAAAGCCGAGTTTCTGGGGCGTAAACGCCCCCTTGGCTTATTCGGGCTCGTCGCCGGAAAGGTCGTAAACCCAGCCTTCGTTGGCTCGATCCCAAGAAATGATCTCGCTTTCGTTGAAGAAAAGTCCAAGTTCCTTCGCTGCGGCCTCTGCACTGTCAGAGCCGTGAATCAAGTTAAAACTGTTCGAGACGCCGAAATCTCCGCGAATTGTGCCAGCGGCAGCTTGCGAGCCAAACGTTGCACCCATCATTGATCGACAAACTGCAATAGCCCCAACGCCTTCAAGCGCCACCACTAAAACCGGTGAGCTCGTCATAAAACTCACCAAACCTGCATAAAACGGCCTTTCCTTATGGTCTGCATAATGTGTAGCGGCTAGGTCTTGTGAAATTTGCATGAATTTAGCGCCAACAACTTTAAGGCCCTTTTCTTCAAATCGAGTCAAAATTTTGCCTATAAGACCGCGTTGCACTGCGTCTGGTTTCAAGATGATTAATGTTTGTTCCATGCCCATGGTTTGGTGTCCTTTGCTTGTCAAAAAGTCTGGGTAAGATTGACAAGGATACCAAAAATGGCGATTTTTCGCCCCCCTTGGCAGAAAGTTTCGGTATTCTGCAACGAACCGAGTACGGATACTCGGTAGTAACGCGTGATTTCACGCCATGGAAGGCCCCTCTTTAGCGCGCACTATGCCAAAAACCAAAACCTCAAAAAAGAAAAAAACACGTTCAAATGCCACCGCTGAAACAATGGCAGCTGGGCAAAGAGACATTTCCGTCAGCGAATTCTTCGCAAAGAATCGACACTTGCTTGGTTTTGACAATCCACGCAAGGCGATGCTCACGGCAATTAAAGAAGCGGTCGACAACGCACTTGATGCTTGCGAAGAAGGTGGAATCCTTCCGTATATTTATGTTCGTGTTTTGCAAATTAACGAATCGCGGTTTAAGCTAACGATACGCGATAACGGTCCGGGCATTGTTCGCGAACAAATTGAAAACATCTTCGGAAAACTTTTGTACGGTTCAAAATTTCACCGACTAAAAATGTCGCGCGGTCAGCAGGGAATTGGAATTTCGGCTGCGGGCATGTACGGCTTAATGACAACGGGCAAGCCCCTAATGATTATTTCTAAAACCGGTAAACGTAAACCAGCCCATGAAGTCGTACTGAAAATGGACACTTCAAAAAACCGACCAACTGTCATCAGCGACACAGAACACCCAGAAGACAACTCTCTCTTTGAAGAAGGGCACGGCACGCAAGTCACCATCGAACTTGAAGGCAAATACCAAAAGGGTCGACAGTCAATCGATGAATATTTAGAGCAGACAGCGATTGCAAATCCGCATGCGCGCATAACGTATGTAACACCTTCAAACGAAACGATTGAATTCCCTCGCGTTATCGAGGATCTTCCAGAAGAGCCAAATGAAATTAAGCCCCACCCAAAAGGCATTGAACTTGGAACGCTCATTCAAATGATTGAGCGTACGCAGCAGCGACAACTAGGTGGGTTTTTAACAAAAGATTTTTGCAGAGTTGGAGCAACCAAAGCAAGGGAAATTTGCAAAGGCGCTGACATGACGGGGCAAACATGGATTAAAACCGTAGGACACGCTGAAGCTGAAAAGCTCTATGAATCAATCCAAAAGACTCGTATCATTGCACCAAATACTGACTGTCTTGTTCCCATTGGCTCCAAGGCATTGCTTGCTGGCTTGCTCAAAGAAGTCAAAGCAGAGTTTTTCGCCGCATCAACAAGACCCCCAAATGTCTATAGAGGAAATCCCTTTCAAATTGAAGTAGCAATCGGCTACGGTGGAGGTCTTGGAAGGGAAGACAGTGCAAAAATCTTACGATTCGCAAACCGAGTTCCACTTTTGTATTCGCAGTCAAGTTGCAGTTCGTTTAAAGCCGTCGCGGAGACTTCATGGAAAAATTACGGTCTAACACAACCCCGCAATTCCATTCCATCTGGTCCATTGGTTGTCATGGTACATATGGTGAGTGTCTGGGTACCCTTTACAAGCGAATCAAAGGAAGCGATCGCAGACTACGACGAAATTCGCAAAGAAATGAAACTTGCGCTCCAAGAGTGCGGTCGTAAACTTGGTACGTACCTGCGCCGTCGAAAACGCATGGCTCGCGAGACTGAGCGACGTAGCGTGTTTGAGCGATACATCGGTGAAATTTCGCGTTGCTGTCATGCGATTGTTGGTGCAGATACTGACAAACTGTACAAAGCACTTTTGAAACAAGCCAAACGTAGAACAGACGACGCCGATGCGGAGCTAGACGACGAAGGGAATGTCATCGACGACGGTGGACGACTTGGTGGCGACGATGGCGTCATTATCGTAGACGAATTGCAGGATATTCCAGACAAAAGCGACACACTGTTTGGCAAAACGACAAAAAAGAAACGCAAAACACCGAGCAAAAAGAAAACGACTCGTAAGCGGGGTAAAAAATAATGGCGAAGAAGAAAGTAACAAAGAAAAAAACGTCTAAAAAAGTTCCCGTGAAATTAGCTGCAAAGAAAACACAAAGGCGAGCTGTCGACAAAAAACGCGATGCTATAACCGTGAAGAAAATCGAAACGCTTACTTCGTCTATTGTTAAAAAAAGCTTAGGCCAAAAAGAACCAACGTTTGAGATACCGATCCGATCGGTGTCAAATATGAAATACAACAAGAAGAAGCGAATTCTCGAGATGGGATCAAACACCCAAACGAGAAGTTTGTTTAATCTTGGGCAGTCCCGAAAGTTTATGCAGTCACTCTTGCTTGCCAAGGGGTGCAAGGACTTAATAGCAGCAGAAAAAACATTGAGTTTGCGGGGAATGTATTACATGGGCTTGCATTCTATTCCAGGCACAAAGGAAAAAACATTCAACGATCAGGGTGAGTCCGATGGTATCTTGGAAGACCTAGAAGTTTCACTTGATGGCTTACGAGAAGAGTTGCATGTATTTGCAAAGAAGCGTGGCACGATGGTCGGAAACATTACTGTTGTTGATAATGGAGATGAAATCAACTGCCGCAAAATGGGTTCTGGCGGATACGCGATACCGAGTATATGCGAGCCAAATGTCATGCAATTCAAAAACTGCGATGCAGATTTTATATTGCATGTAGAGAAGGACACCGTTTGGAGTCGTTTCAACGAAGATCGCTTTTGGGAAACGCACAACTGCATTTTGACTGAGGGATCTGGGCAACCGCCACGAGGTGTTCGACGAATGTTACACCGCATGCACAAGGAACTCAAACTTCCTGTTTATTGTTTACTCGATTGCGACCCATGGGGACACTATATTTACAGCGTGATAAAGCAGGGCTCAA
>Ga0114993_10005219_pt1 | contig 12624 bp, 7 predicted proteins | sample ArcticOcean_MG_C_FD_87042 | JGI IMG/M metagenome (GOLD analysis project Ga0114993, IMG submission 87042) | Marine microbial communities from western Arctic Ocean - ArcticOcean_MG_CB2_150 | ecosystem: Environmental > Aquatic > Marine > Oceanic | place: Arctic Ocean: Canada Basin | collected...
TGCGACGAACCGGAAGCCATCCAGGACATGCTGGTGCGATTAGTGAAGGAACGGATTCCGGCTCGGTTTGGGTTTGATCCCAAGTCGGACATTCAGGTGCTCACGCCGATGAACCGGTCACTGCTGGGTGCACGAAACCTCAATCAGGTCATGCAGGCGGCGATGAACCCCAGTGGCAGCGGGTCCGAAATCGAGCGGTTTGGTTGGACGTTTCGGATCGGAGATCGAGTGATCCAGACTGAAAACAACTACGACCGGGATGTGTTCAATGGTGACCTTGGCGTTGTTGAGAAGATGAACCGCATTGAGCAGGAGCTGGTCGTTAATTTCGAGGGGCGCCCCGTCAAATACGACTTTGCTGATCTGGACGAGTTGTCGCTGGCGTATGTCTTGTCGATCCACAAGAGTCAGGGGTCGGAATTTCCGTGCGTTGTGATCCCTCTGCACACGCAGCATTACATGATGCTACAGCGGAATTTGCTCTACACGGCGGTGACGCGAGGCAAGCAATTGGTGATGCTGGTCGGCACGAAAAAGGCACTCGGCATGGCCATCAGGCGGGCCGACACCCGGCAAAGATATACGGCATTGCGGCGCAGGCTTCAGGAACGCAGTTCCACAGTTCCGCGGACCTGAGCAAGCCCTCACTGACCCGCTGGAACTTGCTCAAGGATCTAGCCGTTTGTTGCTTGTGGGTTCTCGACTAGCCCTCGTCGAGCCTCCGTTCCGCCTACCGGCGGCTTCGCTCTAGGACTACGGTTTTCGTGTGGCGTGGGCTTACCGCTGAATTGGTCACACTTCCCGCTCGACCACGAATTCCAACGTCAGAAGTTGTTGCGTTCGTTGTGTCGAACATCTTGGGTGCAGCAACAGCCGCGATAATCCCTAAAATGAGTACAACCACCACGAGTTCAATCAGCGTGAACCCACGGCGCAGCGCGTCTGGAATGGCTTGAGATCGATGCATGTGGAAAACAAACGTCACACTCGCAGACCGGCAACTATTTCCGCCCGATTTCAAATTAGGGCCAGCGCACAAAAACAGCGGCCGACCCACAACAGTGCAGATCGGCCGCAGGCAGTCTCGACCAGAGATGCTTGACTCTATGTCGCTTTGAGTAATGTCACTCAACTATTTTGGGGCGAATTCATATTAGGACACCACCCATCCAGGACACCCCCGCAAAAGTCATATAAACCAACTGTCCAGCATAACCGGAGCCGGTTCCGTAGGGTGTGTCTGACATACGACTTGGGGCGAGTTGGGCGGTTGCGGGGTGGGGGCGAATAACAAGTGAGTTGCGCGGTTGGGGATTCGGGTAACGTTGTATTTGTTATAGACTTGCGCGGCGAGAACTCCACCTAACTTTCTTCCCATTTGCTTGACTGGGCTTGCGGCGCGGGTAGAATTGTGATGTCCCGAGTGTGTTGCACGGATGCGGGATAAACATGGACGGTTGTTGACTTGTCGAAAGGGTCGGGAGTTCAGAGTCTACAGTCGAGAATCAACCCGGTGCGGCTTGTCCGCTCTCTGTGTCTCGGCGTTTGACTTTTGACTCTCGGCCAACCCCGCTCGGTCTCTTGGAGATGCTGGTGCCGCCGTCCTCCCCTGGCTTTCCTACCGACTTCAAAGAACTCGTGCGTTCGCGAACCGACCTGGTCGAACTGGTCGGCGAGACCGTAACGCTGCAGCCGAAGGGCCGCGAGTTTGTCGGCCTGTGTCCGTTTCACGACGATAGCAATCCCTCGCTCACCGTCTCGCCCGAACGGCAATCGTACAAGTGCTGGTCGTGTGGCGAAGGGGGCGACTGCTTTTCGTTCGTGATGAAGACGCAGGCTTTCGAATTTCCAGTCGCTGTGCGTTTTCTGGCCGAGCGAGCCCATATCGAGATTCCGCAGAATCATCGTGGTGGGAACTCGGCGGACAGCGATCAGAAGAAGCGACTGTTCGGAATTCTGGAATGGGCTGAGAATGAGTTTCACCACTTTCTGCTCGAAGCCAGCGAAGCACAACGGGCACGCGACTATTTGGCGAGCCGTGGATTCGATAAGGAATTGATCACCAAGTTCCGCATCGGCTATCACCCCGACAATTGGAACTGGTTGGCGGGGCGTTCGCAGGGGAAGTACAAGCCGGCTGAGTTTGCAGCCGTCCGCCTGATGGGCGAACGTGACGGTGGTAACGGTTTTTACGACAACTTTGTGGATCGGGTGTTGTTTCCCATTCGCGACGCGCGCAGCCGCCCTGTTGCATTTGGGGGACGTATTCTGCCCGACACCAAACAGCGGACGGACGCCAAGTACTGGAACAGCCCTGATAGTGCGTTTTTCTCCAAAAGTCATCTGTTGTACGCTCACGACGTTGCCCGTGAGTCGATCCGCCGCAGCGAAACGGCAATCGTCGTGGAAGGCTATACCGATTGCATCACGTTGCATCAGCACGGTTTAGGAAATGCGGTGGCCACATTGGGGACATCGTTGACCGATTCGCATGTGAGTCTGCTCAAGCGGTTGGCCCAGCGGGTGGTGCTACTGTACGACGGCGATGCAGCGGGGCAGCGTGCGACCGAGCGGGCGTTGTCGATGTTTCTGGCCCAGAAGCTTGATTTACGCGTGTTGACGCTGCCGGATGGCATGGACCCGGCGGATTTTATCGCAGAACGCGGAGCGGATGAACTGCGGGAGCGGATCGAAACAGCGACAGAAGCGTGGGAGCACAAATTACAGTCGAGCATTGCAAGAAACGGCCTCGATTCGATCGACGGCAGCGAACGCGTGCAGGACGAAATGCTGGAGTTGATGGCCGTTGTGCCGGGTTTGGCGGGCGATTCTCGGGAGGACATTCTTCTAAATCGTTTGGCAAAGCGGACAAGCGGCAACGAACAACAGGTCCGCCGACGCTTGGCGCGTCTGCGGCGAAAAAAATCGGAGCGCGGGCCGAGCGGGCATTCGGAGAGTTGGGGCGGGCCGGAGAATTCGCAGAACCCGCAACACCCGAACGCAACCGGTTTGGGCGCGGGCGGGGTACCCGTGTTGGCCAACAAGCACCAGCGGTGGGAATGCGATTTGCTTGAAATCATCTTCGCGGCACCGGAATCGGTTGCGACAATTCGCAGCGAAGTGGAGCCGTCGGAATTTACACAGCAGCGACTGAGAACGATACTGGAGGTGTGCTTCAACCTGTCCGACCGTGGCGTCGAACCGAGTTACGAACGCGTGACGGCGGAGGTGGAAGATTTGGACCTGAAACGGCTTTCTTTGTGGATAGAGGAGGAATCGCGCGACAAGGATGTGGCACGCAAACTGCGGATGGATCGTACGGAAGAGCAGGGGGGGGAGCGTCCCCAGTTTCTGGAACAGGCGATCCAGAATTTGAAATGGCGACGAGAAGAGGCGTCGCACGCAAAGGCGAAGGGACAGCTATCGGGGATGTCGCCAAACGGCGGCAACTTAGATGGGGATGCCATTGAGTTATTGCGGCGTCAAACTGAGTTTCACCAACGACGGGCCACACGAAAATCAGCTCACTAGATTTGGGAGAATTGCAAGTGCATCGAGTCGATAACGAGCTACAAAAACTGATTGAAACCGGCCTCCAGCAGGGGTTTCTTACATTTTCCCAGGTCAATGACTACCTGCCAGACGAAGCGATCAATCCCGAGAAGCTCGACCATTTGCTGGGTTCAATGGAAGAACTCGGGCTGGATATTGTTGCCGACCTGGCACCGCCGCCGGTTGTCAAGAAACGCGGCCGCGGAGCCAAGCCGGGTCGACAGCGAATGGCGACCGAGGAAACGTCGCGTCGCATTGACGATCCGGTGCGAATGTACCTGACGCAGATGGGCGAGATTCCACTGCTGTCGCGGCATGAGGAAATCGCGCTGGCCAAGAAGATTGAAGTCACGCGGAAGCGTTTCCGTCGGCAGTTGCTGGAAAGCGACTACATGATGCGAATGGCAGTTGACATTCTGCTCAAAGTGCATCGTGGTGAGTTGCCCTTCGACCGCACAATTAAAGTGTCAGTGACCGAAGGACTGGAGAAGCTGCAGATTCTCGGCCGTATGCCACACAACCTGGAAACCGTTCAGCATTTGCAGGAAGAGAACGAGCAGGATTTCCGCAAGATGATTTCGTCGCGCACATCGGATAACCGGCGGGAAGAACTGTTGGAAGAGATGAATGTCCGCCGTCGTAAGATGGTGACGCTGGTTGAGGAATTGAGTCTGCGAACCCCGCGCCTGCAGCCTTGCATGAAACGGTTGACTCAGATTTGCGAACGCATGAAGGAAGTGCGGAAGCGAATCAAGAGTCTCAGGCGATCGAAAACGGCCAAAGATGAACGGGCCAACCTCCAACGCGAACTCGACGATCTGGTGGCGATGACGCTGGAAACTCCCGACGCTCTGCGGGCACGAATGGAGTCGATTGAAGAACGCTGTGCCGCTTACGAACAGGCGATGCGTGATCTCTCCGGCGGCAACTTGCGACTGGTTGTTTCGATCGCCAAGAAATACCGCAACCGGGGTCTGAGTTTTCTTGATCTGATTCAGGAAGGCAACACCGGCCTGATGCGTGCGGTCGATAAGTACGAATACCGTCGCGGTTACAAGTTTTCGACGTATGCCACCTGGTGGATTCGACAGGCGATTACTCGGGCGATTGCCGATCAGGCACGCACAATTCGCATTCCCGTCCACATGATCGAAACGATGTCGCGGCTGCGAAAGGTGAGCAAGCAGCTCCTGCAGGAAATGGGTCGCGAGCCGACGATTGAAGAGACTGCCGAGGCGGCCGGTATCAGCCTGGAAGAAACGCGACGGGTGTTGAAGATTTCGCGTCACCCGATCAGTCTCGATCGTCCGGTGGGCGAAAGCGAAGACAGCTACTTCGGCGATTTTATTGAAGACGGCGGAACGGAAAGTCCGGTCAACGCCGCCACGCAGGAAATGCTGAAAGACAAGATCGACATTGTGCTGAAGACATTGACCTATCGCGAGCGGGAGATCATCAAGCTGCGGTATGGTTTAGGCGATGGATACACATACACGCTGGAAGAGGTGGGCCGAATTTTTAAGGTGACGCGCGAACGTGTGCGGCAAATTGAGGCCAAGGCGGTCCGCAAGCTGCAACATCCGGTTCGCAGCCGGCAACTCAAGGGATTCCTTGAAGGGCTGGTTGCCAACGTTGGCAACTGAGTGTTTAACCGCCGGTCGGAAACGACCGGCGTTTTTTTTTGGTCGGTTTGCAAAACGGGGCAGGGCGACGTATTCAAGTTATCGCATGGTTGTTACTTTGAATAACCAAAATAACGTGCGATAAAGTGGCGGTTGGGATCCAATGGAGAACAGTGAATGAGGATGACGAAAGGGGCGCTTCGGAGCCTGCACCAGTTGCATCTGGAGTTGCGAGAGGTTCACGACAAGTTGAGCCAGGGGCCGCGGCAGATTGAAGCCCGCAAGAAGATTGTTGTGCGCCGACAGGAAGAACTCGAAAAACAGGGCGAACAGAAGCAGCAGTTGAAGATGTCGGCCGATGAGAAGACGCTGCAACTGAAGACGAACGAAGGGAAAATTTCCGAGTTGAAGGTGAAGCTGAACACGTGCTCGTCCAATCGGGAATTTGACATTTTTCGATCGCAGATTGACGCCGACGAAATGGCTAACAGCGTCCTTGAAGACGAGATTCTGGAAGCGTTTGAACGGGTTGACGGCGTACAGGATGCAATGGGAGTCTGCGAGCAGGATTTGCAGGCGGCACACGACGAGGAAGCTCGTCTGGCCGCGGAAGTTGCCGCTGGTGCTCCCGGTCTGCAGACAGAGGCCGACCGGCTCGAAGGCAGTCTGTCCGAAGCTGAACGGGAGCTTCCCTCGAAGATATTGGAGCAGTATCGACGATTAGTGCAGGCGCACGGAGCCGATTCGTTGGCGGCAGTGGAAGGCAAAATCTGCACGTCCTGCCACACGCACCTTTCGCCCAACGAAGGCGTCGAGCTGAACATGGGCAAGGTCGCGTTTTGCCGCTCGTGCGGGCGGTTGCTGTACCGCGGTGAGAAATAAATAGGGCGAGCAGGGAGTGTACCCCCCCCCCTTGGTTTTTGACGGTGTTTGTCTAAACCAACAGGTCCCGAACGACGTTCCCGTGTACGTCGGTCAGGCGGAAGTCGCGGCCTTGGAATCGGTAGGTCAACCGTTCGTGATCGATCCCCAAGGTGTGCAGCATGGTAGCGTTCAGGTCGTGAATGTGAACGGGGTTCTCGACGATGTTGTAACTGAAGTCGTCGGTCTCGCCATAAACCTGGCCCCCTTTCACACCGCCGCCGGCCATCCACATGCTGAAACAACGCGGGTGGTGGTCGCGGCCGTAGTTGGTCTTGGTCAGCGTTCCCTGGCTGTAGACGGTGCGGCCAAACTCGCCGCCCCAGACGATCAGCGTATCGTCAAGCATGCCGCGCTGCTTGAGGTCTTTGATCAATGCAGCCGATCCCTGATCGACATCGCGGCACTGACCACGGATGTCGTTGGGCAGGCTCCCGTGCTGATCCCAACCACGAATGAAGATTTGCACGAACCGCACGTTGCGTTCGGCCATCCGACGCGCGAGCAGGCAACTGGCCGCGAACGTCCCCGGCGTTGTGACTTCCGGTCCGTACATGTCGAGTATGTGTTTCGGCTCGCCGCTGATGTCGGTCAGTTCGGGGACCGATGTTTGCATGCGAAACGCCAACTCGTATTGTGCGATGCGGGTGTTGATTTCCGGGTCGCCGACTGAGTCAAACTGTTTCCTGTTGAGCGCCGCCAATGCGTCGAGCATTTTACGTCGCGTATCAATCGACACGCCGGCCGGGTTCGACAGGTACAGCACGGGATCGCCTTGTGACCGCAACGCCACACCGGCGTGACGTGACGGCAGAAAACCTGTGCCCCACAGGCGTTCGTACAATGCCTGTGCCGACTTGCGACCACTCCAGGTGGCGGTGAGGACGACGAATCCGGGCAGGTTCTCGTTCACGCGACCCAACCCGTACGACATCCACGCCCCCAGACTCGGTCGGCCCGGTTTCTGGAATCCCGTTTGGATGTAAGTGATGGCCGGATCATGGTTGATCGCTTCGGTGTTCACCGTTTTGATGATCGCCAGATCGTCGGCCACCGAGGCCGTATGCGGCAATAACTCGCTGATCCACGCGCCCCCTTTGCCGTGCTGGGCGAAATTGAAAACCGACGGCGCAACGGGGAAACGCTTTTGCCCACTGGTCATCGTGGTCAGTCGCTGCCCCTTGCGGATGGAATCGGGCAGATCTTTGTTGAAGAAGTCGCCCAAACCCGGTTTGTAGTCGAACAGGTCCAACTGCGAAGGCGCGCCGGACATGAACAGGTAGATCACCCGTTTGGCCTTGGGCGCGAAATACGGTGCGCCGAGCACGCCGCGATCAACCTGCGAAGCGGCCGAACTGTCGGCTCGTAGCAGCGACGGATCCATCGTCGAGGCCAGCGCCGCAGCACCGATGCCGGTCGCGCTCCGCCCGAAGAAGTGCCGGCGGGTCATCAACATTTGACGTTCACGAAGTGGGTCCATGATTCAGTTCCTGTGGTCAGTCTTAAAGTCTGTCTTTCCAGTCGCCGGGTTTGCGGCGCTGGTCCATCACGGCGACGATGAACACGTCATTTCCCGCGACGAAGAAAAGAACATCAAAAGGAAACGAGCGGACCGGGCAACGGTGGACATCACCATCAATGACCGGCCAACTTGTTGGATAGTCAAGCAGCTGTTGCATTGCCACCTCGGCGGACGCTGAAGACCTCTCTCCCAAACCGGACTGCTGTCTGTTGTACCAATCTCGAGCCACGACAACGTCGCGCTGCGCCGGCCCGAGGATATTCAAGCTCATTGTGCTGTCCGTGCACGACGTTCATCAAAGAAATCTGCCACTGGCATCGCTGTCGTTCGGCCAGCTCGATCATCTTCCATGCGTTGCTTAGCAATCTCGATCCAAGCCTGTTCAATCTCCAGTCGTTCATTCTCCTTCAAAGTTTCGAGCAAGCGTTCGGCCAATTCGCGTCGATTTTCACCCGACAAGTTGAGCGCTGCTTCAAAAACTTCTTCTGTAGAAAGTCCCATGACAACTAAGCCTTTCTCTTGGCAGTTCTGCGCCTTTCGTGGTTCTGAATGCAACTTATCCCTTCGTCACTGTCTCATCCAGATTCAAGATCAAGTTCCCCAGCATCGTGTAGGCGGCTAAGTCGGCGACGTCGAGTTTCTCATCGCGTTTCGATTCGCCCAAGCTTACCAATTTGGTTGCCGCTTCTTTGTTACCTCGGAATTCCTTCAGGTGTGACTGTAACACGTTGAGAAACAGGCTCATTTCGACTGCATCGGGATTGCGGGCCGTTGCCGTTCGGAAGGCATAAGTGATTCGTTCCTGCGGGGTCTTGCCCCCTTCGGTCAACATGCGTTGGGCGAAGTTACGGGCTGCTTCGACATATTGTACGTCATTCATCAGTGTGAGGGCTTGCATGGGTGTGTTAGTTCGTTCACGCCGCACGCTGCATTCTTCGCGCGACGGCGCGTCGAACAGTGCCATCGAAGGTGGCGGTGACGTTCGTTTCCAAAACGTATACATGCTGCGTCGATACAGCGCGTTGCCGTGATCCTGCTTGAAATTGACGGTATTACTGCCGGTGTAGCCGACCGCCTTCCACAGGCCACCGGGTTGATACGGCCGCACGCTCTTTCCGCCAATTTGCCGATTGAGTAGCCCGCCGATGACCAATGCATTGTCGCGGATCATTTCGGCATCGAGCCGAAAACGCGGCCCGCGTGCCAGCAGGCGGTTTTCAGGATCGCGACGGTACAGTTCTGCGGTCACCCGCGACGACTGGCGATACGCGCCCGACATCACAATCAGTTTTTGCATTGATTTGACGTCCCAACCACTGCGAATGAATTCGGTGGCGAGCCAGTCGAGCAGTTCGGGATGCGACGGCCAGTCGCCCTGCGAGCCGAATTCTCCGGCGGTTTTTACGATTCCGATTCCGAAGTACTGCTGCCAGAATCGGTTGACCGTGACCCGAGCAGTCAGCGGATGTGCGGGATCGACGAGCCAGCGCGCCAACGCAAGGCGATTTGCCGGTGCGTCTTTTGGGAGCTGTGGCAGTGAAGCGGGAACGCCCGGCTGGAGTTTCTGGTTCTTGTCGGGCTTGTCGTATTCTCCGCGAATGAGCAGAAACGTATCCAACCGCCCGGCGGCCTTTTCTTGCATCACGAGCGTACTCGGAATCGCCTTCTCCAACTGCTGAAGTTGGCTCTGAGTTGTGGCAAGGTCCTTGTGCAGCTTGTCGAAGGCTGGCCGCGTTTTCGTATAAACGTGTTCGATGAAGTAGTCAAGTAGTTGTTTCTGCTGGGGTGCCGACCGCTTGTCCGGCGTGATCTTGAGAATGTCCTGTTGCGGCTTCGGCAGTGATGATTTCTTCAACGCCTGCTGCGTTTTCTCCCATGCCAGCAATGAATCGAACTGTTGTGGGATGTTGCCAAGCGTGACGACACCTGCCTTGTCCCAGTAGACGGTCCCGTCGAACTGCGTAAATGCCCAACCGTTGATTTGGGCGCCCGGTTTCAGTCCGAGTGATTGAGCATCGACTTCCAGCCGCGTCCATTTTCCAACTTCGGGCAACTTGCCCATTTTTCGTCGCGACGGCGAATTGTCGGCCCCCCAAGGAATACGGTTGTCGCCCCAATACGCGCGATGCTCCCAGGTGCCATCGTTGAACTGCAGCATGATTTCTTTGGGCGGGTTCCTCGGGTCGAGATAGACGTAGGCGAAAAGCGTGTCGGCCTCGACAACTTTCAATGGGGGATTGGCCCCGGTGAAAAGGTGCTGGCTGAGGCCGGTGGCCGTGCGTGTGTGAGACTTCTCGCCGCTAAAGACTGGTCCTGCAGCTCGTGCGACCCACTTCCAGGAATTCGCTTGCTCATTCCCGGTTGGAACTGATGCCGTTGGTAAAGCGTCATCAACCCAAACGATTTCGCGAGGCTTAGGCGGCTCGACAACTGTTACTTGTTTCGGTTCCTCGTACTTTACAGCGGCGACTTGGTTCCGAATTTCCGATTGCAATTCGGCGATCCGTTGCTCGTGTTTTTTCTTTTGCTGCTGTTGAGCTGGTGAGGGGATTTTGACTGCCGGCGGAGGCAAAATCACGTTCCCGTCCATTGCTGCGTCGGCCGTGTTCGCGTAGTAGGCGAACAACTGGTAGAACTCCTGCTGCGAGATCGGGTCGAACTTGTGTTTGTGACAAACAGTGCAACCGAGCGACAACCCCATCCAAACCGTGCCGATGGTCTTCACGCGATCGACCGCGTAACGGACCCGGTATTCCTCGGCAATCGAACCTCCTTCGCTAGTGGTGACGTTGCAGCGGTTGAAGCCGGTTGCCACCTTCTGGTTCAACGTGGGGTTCGGCAGCAGGTCGCCCGCCAATTGCTCCACGGTAAACTGGTCGAAGGGCATATTCTGGTTGAACGCACCAATCAGCCAATCGCGGTATGGCCAAATCGAGCGTTCGTTGTCGAGGTGCAAACCATGTGTGTCGCCGTAGCGTGCGGCGTCGAGCCAATGTCGCGTCATTTGCTCGCCATAGGCATTCGATTTGAGTAAGCGGTCAACCACTTTCTCGTAAGCGCCCGGAGACTTGTCTGTCAGGAATGCGTCGATTTCGGCAAGCGTTGGCGGCAGACCGGTCAGGTCGAATGTCGCGCGGCGAATCAGCGATGTTCGGTCGGCTTGCGGCGATGGTGCCAGTCCTTCGCTGACCAACTGCTCAATGACGAACTGGTCGATACCGTTGCGAACGCGATCCGCATGCTTCACCTGCGGCGGCTGCGTCGATTCGGGTTTGACGAATGACCAGTGTGACTTCCACTCTGCGCCCTCGTCGATCCATCGTTTGATGAGAGCGATTTGTGCCGCCGTTAGTTGCTTGCCGCTGTCGGCCGGGGGCATACGCTCGTCTTCGTCCTTTGAAATCAGGCGTTGATACAGGGCACTGTCTGCACTCTTGCCGCGGACAACAGCATGGTCCCCGGAGTCGAGTGCAGCAAATGCACCCGCCTCGGTGTCGAGCCGTAATTCGGCCTGTCGTTCGTTGGCGTCAGGCCCGTGGCACTTGTAGCAAGTATTGGACAACAGCGGACGAATGTCGCGATTGTAATTGACTGGCTTGTCGGCGGAGTTCGCCGTTTGTGCAAGCAGCCCGAATACAACAAGAGTGGGGATCGAGAAGATCACAACCCGTTTGATTCGGCTGCGGTTGATTTTACTACCGTCGATTTCACTATGAGAATTCATTGAATTAGCTCCAGCAACTCAGAGCGGGACAGAAACGTCATCCGTGCGTCGGGGGAGAATTTGGCGGGAAGAAACACCCAGTCTCAAGGCATTCCTATAGTCCATTAAACCTTCTCGTACGGCGGCTGTCCATTCCGAACTGATGGACGCGCCGGTCACTTGTCTCGAAGACCGCAGCTCCAGCTTTGCAAACTCTCACAACAGGAAGTCGCTACTGGTTGAGTGACGCGTGTCCGTGGTGCATAATCCTGTTACAAATCCATACGGCTGCTGCTTCTTCACACTCAACACTGCGTTGCCATCAACACCGCGATGCCATCGTAGTGCAGACCGTGAACAAACAGACTGTTGCGGCGTGCCGCGTTTTTGGTGCAGTGCCGACGACTGCTGATCGGGATGGCGATGATGAATCTGATTTTCGCTGAAAATGGCGGGAGAATTGCCGCCGCCGGACTGCTCGCTGAGGTGAGTTCCGACCAACTGGTGAAAGAGGCACCGCTGCACGGTGTGCTGGTCATCGTCGCCTTTCTCCTCATTGTTCTGCTGGTTGCGCTGCTACCCAGGGAGCGACGTAAATATGTCCGTGGGCCGTTCGGACTCTTGATATTGTTCGCCGTCCTGCTGGTGCTGCATGTCATGGTCGGCGAAAAGTCGGAAGCCTATTATTATCCGCTATTGCATACGGCGTCCTTCTTTCTGCTGGCGAGTATCGGGCGATCTTGTTTCTTGTTGGCGACCGACTCCATCATTTCGCACCATATCGTCAAGAAGTCGCTTCCAAAAATCTTTCTCGACCTGCTCCAGGTCGTCGTCTATGCGGTCATGCTGTTGATTGTGATGACAGTGGCTGAGGTCGATACTTCGTCACTCGTTACCGGCTCCGCGCTCATCACCGCTGCCATCGGCCTGTCGATGAAAGACACGTTGGGCAACATGTTTGCCGGACTGGCGATTCAAATTCAGCGGCCGTTCGATATCGGCGACTGGATTGAGTTCGACGAGCATTCTTACCACATTGGCAAAGTACTCGAAATCAACTGGCGGGCAACGAGAGTTATCACGCTCGACAAGGTCGAGGTCATTATCCCCAACAGCGTGCTGGCCAACGCACCCATTCGCAATTTTACAAAACCGCTGCAGCATTCACGGCGATCGATTTTTGGTAACCGTTCACAGCGTAGCGATCACGTGCTTGGCAGCAGGGTTGGTGTGGGGCGGTTTTGCTGTTTGTGGGTGACGGCATCGGTGATCCAGCCGAGAGCGTGGCGGCCGAGGCGGCGACA
>Ga0114993_10005230_pt1 | contig 12613 bp, 9 predicted proteins | sample ArcticOcean_MG_C_FD_87042 | JGI IMG/M metagenome (GOLD analysis project Ga0114993, IMG submission 87042) | Marine microbial communities from western Arctic Ocean - ArcticOcean_MG_CB2_150 | ecosystem: Environmental > Aquatic > Marine > Oceanic | place: Arctic Ocean: Canada Basin | collected...
AGGAGTTCTTCGTCGACCGACCAGTCGTGTCCGAGCAGAAGAATGTCTGAGAATCGGGCGAGAGAGGCTGCATCTTCAGAGTTGAGGAATTTTCCAGCGCTCGCAGGATGATGTTCAACTGCTCCGGGAAATGTGGAAGCGTCGGCGAACTCTTCTCTAACATCGAATACCGAATGCTTCCATTCAAGATTCTCACAGGCGGCGGCGATTGCCTGAGCGCAATGACCGCCGCCGCAGAGTAGAATGTGTGGCATAGGGTGAATCACCTCAAATGCAACTGTAACCCGGCCACCGCATAAACTGTCGAGAGGAATTCCGGCTTCACCCTTCGCCTCCTTTTGGAGTTGAAAAGTTTCGACATCGCCCCCAGGCTGGCCTCCAGCGCCGTTGAGCATCGTTGTCAACCGCTCGACAACCTGCATCTCCAAGCCGGCTCCGCCAACTGTCCCCGAAACTTCTCCGTTATCGCTCAATGCCATCCGAGCACCGGGCTTGCCGGGAACAGAGCCAGAGGCTGACAAAACGGTAGCCATAGCGACCTGCCTGCCGGCTTCCAATCGGGCGGTCGCCCAATTGAGAACAGGATGGGTCATACTCTGTCGAAGAGGGTCCTGCACTTGAGCATGAGTCTACACCGTTGAGCCGAGTTGAAATCCAAAATGGTGGTGAACCCCAACTTACCAGCCGAAGAGCCAAGAATCGATTGATGGGGTCCAGGGGAGAATCCCCGGCCGCTTTGCGAAGAGAAAGGTCGCCCATCAATCGATTTCCTTCAGGGCGAGCTTTTGATGAGCAAAGCGGAACCCCAACAAACAAGGTAGAAAGTCAAGGAAACCCAAAAAGTTAGCCAAGGCTAACTCTATTACCCAACCAATCTACGCCCGAACCAACAGAGGGCAATTCATGGAGATTGGAAGCACCATTCGAGAGTACTCTCTTGTGTTGTTGTTCACCTTCTTCGTGGTCGTTGCAACTCTCACCGCCCCAACTGAATTTTTCACCCAAATTGACCCTCTCGCAGGTCAAGAGGCGGTCGGCCACACAGAACCTCACGACGAAGCACAACTCGCGTGTGAGATCGAGTCGCTTGAAGAGAATCTTGGTGACTTCCCAATCATCCGCAGTTTTCAACTGACAGCAAAAGAAATTTCTTGGGAGTTCACAGCAGGCGGTTCTATAGATGGTTGGGCCTACAACGGCGCAATCCCCGGCCCCCTAATGTGCATGAATTTGGGAGAGGTATTGGAAGTCACGCTGACCAATGAACTGTCGGTTCCGGTTTCATTCCATGTGCATTTGATTGCAACCCAGAATACGAGTTTCAACCCTGTTGAAGTCGCACCGGGTGATGTTGGAACCTACTACTTTGAAGCGACCGAGGCCGGCACTTACCTCTACCACGACCTAGCAAACGGCAACGAGGGTTTGGGTAAAGGTCTGCACGGAGCGCTCATCGTGCGTGATTCGGTACCGGATGTAGACCACGAAATCATCGTCATTTTAGGTGAATATCAGCCCGAATACCATCCTGGAACATACTCAGCGACAATCAATGGAATGGCTTTCCCTTGGCTTCCGATGTGGCAATTTGAGCAGGGCGAGCGGGTTCGAATTCATCTCTTGAATGCTGGTCCATCCGAAGAGCACACTTTCCATGTCCACGGCCATCGTTGGTTAGACTACGACGAAGGTCGCCCCATCGACAACAAATTCCTGAGCCCACACTCTGCGGTCTACCATGCTGAAGTGGCTGCACCAGAGGGTTTCGTTGGTCTTGCGCGCGCGCTGGCGGATGATGTCACTGTGTTTGACATCGAGATGGAGGCTGCCGGCGAGTGGATGTATCACTGTCACATTTACGACCATATCAACGCCGGGATGATGGGTCATTTGATGGTCCAAGAGGAAGGAGATGAATCGAACCATGGAGGTGGAAATTGATGGATGAAAAAGCAACCACTCCTATCATTTCGCCCCAAATAATCGCCTTTGTAGTCCTCGTATTATTCGAGTTACTCACCCCTTCGTACCTGCTGGACTTCGCCCCAAACGAACCTGCCGAGTCTTCCCAATTAGGCCACACAGGCGCACATGAAGAGCCCGAAACACTGTGCAACCTACCTCCTGGAAATGCGGTCAGAAAATATGAGTTGGTAGCTCAGAATGCAGACTGGGAAATCGCACCAGGGCACATAATTCCGATTTGGACATTCAACGGTTCGGTCCCCGGTCCAACCATCTGCGCGCGAGTCGGCGACACGCTTGAAATCACACTCACGAATCGCCTCTCAACAATCGCCTCTTTCCACGCCCATGGGCTAGCATTTGATGCGACGAGTGACGGCACTTTCCTCTCCAATTCCTTCGTACCTCCCGGTAGTTCGCGTACCTACCACTTTGAGGCTCGACCCGATTCTGTTGGAACTTGGGCATACCACGACAGTGTTGCAGAGATGGACGAGGAGCCGTTTGTCACCGGGTTTTCCATTCCCGAAAGTGGCGAGGGGATTGAGCGTGGGATGTATGGCGCCATTATCGTCATCGACGGAACCGAGGAGGTAGTCGACCATGAGGTGCTACTTTTCCTCGGGGATGTCGGGCCAGAGGTTACCCGAAAGGGCTCTTTCCAAGTCATCAACGGACGGGTTGCTCCTTTGACGCCGGTGGTCACTTTGGAGGAGGGTGAACGGGTACGATTTCGTATCATCAACGCTGGACCAAACGACGCGCATGACTTCTATGTCAGCGGACATTTGCTTGAAAATGAACACAACCAGCAATTGGTGGATGGCACGCTTGTCATCGACGAATTGTCCTCAGTTTCTCTTGGTTCACTGACCTTTGGAGATTGGCTGATGACCGCTGGAGGGCCGGGAACTTACACATATTCATGCAGTATTTCTGGCCATTTGGAGGCAGGCATGGGCGGCGTGCTGCGAGTAATTTGAGGAGATGAAAAAATGATTGACATAATTTGGACTGCGATTTTACTCGGACTCTATGTCGGCGTAATACCGGTTTACATCGGGATGTTACCCGTCAACAAATTGCGTGAACTCGATGAAAAATGGATGACATTTCTGCTCTCTTTCACAGTTGGAGTCCTACTTTACCTGCTGATCGACCTCGGTGCTGAGACATTTGAGGAGGCTGACGGTTTCATCGCTGCGATGCAGGTAGCAGACAGTGCGACAGGTACAATCCCCGCTCTTGACCAGACAATTTTCGATGTACTGGGCCTCGGTTTGGCTCCACTCGCCGGATACGCCATCGCCATTCTCGGGCTGACCATCGGGCTTCTCGGGTTGGTCTTTGTCGATGAGAAGATTCGTGCGCGAGCAGACACGACGAGTGGTGAGGCACTTGCGTGGTTGATTGCGATTGCAATCGGATTACACAACATGGGTGAGGGGCTCGCTGTTGGAATCGCCGTCAGTATTGGTGCATCAACCATGGCAGCGTCACTGATAATCGGCTTCGCACTTCACAACCTTTCCGAAGGTATTGCGATTGTTGGACCGCTTGCTCGGGGTGGCGACAAACTCGATGTAAAGCGAATGATGGGACTTGGAGCGGTCGCTGGAGGGCCGACCATCATCGGCGCTTTCATCGGCCTGACTTGGTTCGCCAACAGCCTAGCAATTCTCTTCTTTGCGATTGCAGCGGGTGCTGTTCTCTATGTTTGCGTCGAAGTTTTGGCCGGAATCAGAAAAGATCGCGCCAAGGCGAGTTCTTGGCATCTGCATGGCGGGGTCCTCGTTGGATTGTTGGTGATGTACATCACCAGCCTATTCGTTGCTCTTTGATTTGCTTTCAAGTGATTACAAATCGAAGGAATTGATGACCGAATCGAGTTGCTCGAGGTCATCAGTCGTGTCGAGATTGAAATGAAGATGTTCATCGACGACATTCACTCGCATCGGTGAGATAAGTTCACGCAGAGATGTTGAGGGCTCTGCAGCCATAATTCGTTTTACATCTTCAGCGGTGATGAGGACTGGATGACCTCCTCTGCCATCCTTTGCCGGGCAGGCGGTGTGCTCGGTGTGGCGGAGAACTTCGAGCGTTGAAGCGGAGAATCCAGGCCTGTCGACCGGCGCGATGAGAACTCGCATCGGCTGTTTACTGCGTAGTTTGTCGATGATAGTCGCAAGCCCACATTGAATTGAGCCAGTGCGGCCTTTTTCAGGCGCCGAATTGAGCACAACTGTGCGGTCGGGTATGGCAAAAGTGATTGGAATCAAGAGTTCTTGATTTGTCACCACAATTGGTGAGATTCCAGAACGCTCCAGCCGCTCAACCACCCATTTCACGAGAGGAATTTTGCGTTCACCAACTTTCACCATCGCCTTCGGCTGGCCAAGTCGCTCACTTGCGCCCGCGGCTAGTACGATAGCGTAGAATGGCCCCATTGGGTGAATTGCTCTCGTGGCGGTTTTTGAGAAGTTCGGTCACCTAACGAAAAGTGAACGGTTACTGAAATCAGTCGCGAGTGATTTCTCGACCTATGATGAGCCGCAGAATTTCAGATGAGCCTTCGTAAATCTGCATCACCTTCGCCGCTCTCATCAAACGGGCCACAGGATACTCTTCGGTGTATCCAAATCCACCGAAAATCTGAACCGCCTCAATCGTGGCATTTGTTGCCATATCCGCTGCGAATCGCTTCGCGTGAGCTGCCGCCTCGGTGTTCTTCTCACCTTGGTCAGCCAACCAAGCAGCCCGGTAGGTGAGCAACCGTGCAGCCTCGATGTCAGTTTTCATATCGGCAAGTTTTGACAAAATCATTTGGTGATTCAAAATCGATTGCCCAAAGGTTTCTCTCTCCTTTGAGTAGGCGAGGGCGTGTTCGTAAGCGGCTCGGGCATTACCGACCGCATGGGCCGCGACGCAAGGCCTCGAGAGGTCAAATGCCGCCATTGCGTTGAACCAACCGTTACCCTCCTTGCCACCGACCAGATTTTCGATTGGAACCTTCACATTATCGAAGTTGACAGTTCTGGTGTCAGAGCAGCGCTGACCCATTGTGGACTCCTTCTTTCCTAGGCTGACACCCTCCCAATCGGACTCGACAATGAAGCCGCTCATTCCCTTGTAGCCAGCCTCTTTGTCGGTGTAGGCCAGCACGAAGAACCAGTCAGCGTATCCCGCCCCGGTGATGAACATCTTGGTGCCATTCAAAAGGTAGTGGTCGCCTTGCAGTACAGCGTTTGTCTTGATTCCTTGAACATCGCTGCCAGCCGCAGGTTCAGTCACACAATAGGAGCAAATCGCCCCCTCTTTGACCAACGCCCCGAGGTACTTCTGCTTCTGTTCTTCAGTTCCTCCGGTGATGATGGGTGCTGCTGTTAGGCCGTTCGCATAAGCCGCCGTAGCAAATCCCGGGTCGCCCCACGCCAACTCCTCCTGCACCAACACTTCGGTGAGTACGCCAAACTCCATTCCTCCGTATGCTTCGGGGATATGCAAATTGGTCAATCCGGTTTCGTGAGCGAGGCGGATTGCCTCACGAGGATATTCGCTGGCATTGTCCCAATGCTCAGCGTTTGGTCGCAGTTCAGACTCGGCGAATTCATGAGCCAAATCGCGCAGCATCTCCTGCTCTTCCGAGAGGGCGAAGTCGACCATGAGGTGAGCGACAGGTGGCGCGGTCTTAGCGTCGTCGGCGTTGGGAGGCACAGCCAGATAGCGGCTGGACCTGAGCGCTGGACTGAGCGAAGCGAGGGAAGCGCGAGACCCAGCATTATCAATCAGTGGGCTAGGCGCTCGCATCGACTCCAACTGCTAAAATTGAGATGCGAGCGTCGAGAAGCACAGCCAGATAGCGGGTTCGATGTCGGTTTTTTCTAGTTCGCTAGATGGAGCCGTAGAGCAGGAAGAGGAATACCGCATAGCAGCCGATGAGAATCACACCTTCTTGTCTGTTAAATTTGAAGTCAGTCCACATGAAGACAAGCGCAAGTCCGGTGCAAAACAGAGTTGCTGGGATTATCAAACCGTAGAAGAGGTCTGTGTTTGAGACTACAATCGGGTTAATCATCGCTGCAAGACCGACAGATAGCATTGGGTCAGTGATGTTCGAGCCAATCAAAGTCCCGATAGCGACTCCGGTGCTACGCCGAGCAGCGAGCAGGGCCACAGCCAACTCAGGGAATGAGGTTCCGACCGCCGAAAGGGTTGCTCCCACCGCGGCTGAGGGGATACCAATCTCAATTGCTATTCCTGCGGCCGAATCAATGACTCTCGCCGAAGCGAACATCGCTAAGCCAAGGCCGATCATCAACATTACGAAATAAGACGCGGTTGTCCATGAAAGACCACCACCAGAATCGGCTCGAATGTCTTCAAGAACTTCAAATTCTTCGTTTCTAATCTCTTCACGGTGTTGAATCAAGTAAGTGATATACATCACGTAGAGCAGAACGAGCAGAGCTCCTTCTATTCTGTTTAAGTCGCCATCAATGAGAATCAGCATGGAGAGCAGCATAACAGCGAGGAACATCATCAAGCCATCTCGGTGAATCCAGGCAGGGCGTATGGAGAGAGGTCGAATTACCACAACGAGGCCGAGTATCAGGGTGATTTGCACTAGCACAGAACCGAAGATGTTGCCTAACGCAAAGTCGGTCGCACAGTCCGCCACCCCCACTAAACATGGGTTTTGAGAGGCCTCCCACGCCGCTTGTGCTGAGATTAAAATTTCAGGAAGAGAGGTGCCCAGTGAGACGATTGTCAACCCAATTATCACCTCAGCGATTCCAATTTGACGGGCTAACCCTTTCGCCCCTTCGACGAAAAAGTCAGCAGATGCAATCAGAAGACCAATCGCTAGCAGAAGGAGGAACAGGCTGACTGCCATTCCGCCTAGACTGGACTGTTCCGCAGTGATTGTCTGGACTCCTAGCATGGCGAGGAATAGTGATGCGATGACCAGAACTTGATTCCATAGAAACAGGCTGAGAATTCCTCTTGCAGGGTGGGGCAGTACCTCACTTTGAACCGGTTCAACGGCTTCGGGCGCGCTCACCTCTTCGTCCTCCCCCACGGTAAAACCCGGCCGTCGCTCAAACCGTTACCAAATGACAGTTACCCATAGCGAAGGTCACAAATCGCATAATTGTAGGAGATGTTCCACTACGAGCCCTGCAGTTGGAACCGTGTGGTCTTCAAGCGTAGGCGAGAATGGGACAGGTGTATCCAGTGCACCGATTACAACTGGTGCTGCTTCTAGAGAATAGAACGCTTCCTCTTGGATTCGGCTTGAAATCGTGTGACCGAGCCCTCCGGTGAACTGCGCCTCTTGCAGAATGAGGTAGCGACCGGTTCGCTTTACCGATTCGACGCAGGTAGCAGCATCGAAGGGGAGAATTGTCCTCAAATCGACTACTTCTACCTCTATTCCCTTCGCCGCCATGACTGCGGCCGCCTTCAGAGCGACATGGACCATTGCGCCCCAAGTGACGATGGTTGCATCTCTTCCGCTGCGCATGATTTGGGCCTTGCCAATCTTGAATGTGCCCTCTCCGTCTTGCAAGTGAGTTAACACAGACTCCTTGTCAAGTTCTTGACTAATGTTGTCACCCCACCCAGTCTTGCCCCCTCTGAGACCGTACATCCCAAGGTGTTCGAGGAAGATAACCGGGTCGTTCAAAGAAGCGGCTTCAATCAACAGGTCGTAGGCGTCTTGTGGAGTTGAAGGGAAGCAGATGATTAGGCCGGGGTCGTTGCTAAACCAAGATTCAATCATGTTTGCATGGAACGGGCCAGAACGGGTTTTTGCGCCTAATGGGATTCGCACCACGAGCGGCACCTCAGCGCCCCACCGCCAGCGAAGTTGGGCGGCATTGTTGATGAGCGGATTCATTGCGAGTGCTGCAAATCCTCCGAATTGAATCTCAGCGATGGGGCGCAGTCCCCCGAGGGCTGCGCCGGTAGCGGAGTTGATGATGATAGATTCAGAGAGTGGCATATCGAGGAGGAGGTCTGAGTGTCCTGCTACTTTCAATGGAATATTCATTCCGAAAGCACCTGCAATCTCCATGTCTTCACCCATGAATAGTGCCGAGCGTCCGTACCGCTCTGCGATTGCAACCATTGCCTGCTGAATCGCTCGGCTGAATGTCGAAGCACTTCGCTCTGCAGAAAACTCGACAGCCAACTCCCCTATTGGGATACTCAATTCTGAGGATTCTGGTGAAGTTTGAGGGGCGCCTCGAACCCGGTCGAGTTGGTCAGCGTGGCTCCCAGCGTCGTGGATACTTGTGATTCCAACCGTCACAGATTCGCCGGTCGGCCAATCCATCGCTTCCATTTCAGCCCGACCGGCATCGACGAAAGTCTTCTCTTCGGCTTCCATCGCTGCGAGAGCAGCCTCCTCTACCCCGATTTGTTTGAGCAACTCGCGATGATTGGGAACAGGGTCTTTTTCAGCCCAATAAGTCATCAAATTTTGACCCACATAGCCCGGTGGATTTCCACTTGGCGCACCTAGATAGAGGTCGTCATGGTGGTGTGCATGGCCACATCCCCGCATAGTCTCAACATGCAAAAGTGTAGGACCTCCGCCTTGCAAGGCGAACTCCCTTGCAGTTGCTATAGAAGCGTAGTATGCAGCCGGATTAGAACCATCGATGGCCCACGATGGAAGGCCGACGGCGGCACCCTTATCGCCCCACAATTCAGCGTTGTTCTGGTGAGCAGGAAAGGTGTCGAGGGCGATTTGGTTGTTTTGGATGACATAGCAGATTGGTAACCCTCTGGCACCGGCGAAATTCAGCGCTTCCCAAAATTCTCCACTGCTGCTGCAACCTTCGCCTACAGGCGCTAATTGGAACCGCTCTATTCCGAGTCGCTGACTGGCGAGCGCAATTCCAGTTGTTGTGGCAGAAGCGATGGGAAGCGGCGCTGTTGGGGGCAGAATTCCCAAACTCCAATTTCCAATATGCAGGTCACGGCCTCCAGCTCCTGCATGTCCACCAGACATCAGTGAGCCTGCCTTACCCATTTGAGCGGCAAAAATCTCGGTTGGAGATTGGCCCATCGCGAGGGCCAATCCAACATCTCGAATCATAGGAGATACGACATCACCTTCATGGCGATGTCCGACTGGTTGGTCGATAGCCCGTTTGAGTGCACTTGCGCATGCAACTACTGACTCCTGCCAAGTTGAGCGAAATCCCTTGCCTCCAAATGTGCCACCATCAGGAGTCGGGACTCCATTTGTTGAGAGGTCTTTCAAATGCTCATCGAGCAGACGAGTTCTCGTCATCATTCGCTGCCATTCGAGTCGTTGCTCCATAGTGACGGATTTCTCATGCGCAATCCGGCGAAGCGCCAACCGTAAGTCGACGGCAAGTCGAGCCGTTCGCCTTCCGAGGTGCTCAATCCCGCTTCTCCGGGGGATGACCTCGGAAGCGGCTACCTCAGAAGTCAATTCTTCCTCGGTTCTTCGTTCAAGATTCTCACAGATTGCCGCCACCAATTCCTCGCTGAAAGCGTGATACTCCTCGCCATCCCATTTTTCTATCCCGGCAGTTGCTTCATCCCAGACGAATGCGACAACACGCAGATGGCCATCGTGCTTTTCAGCGATGAAACGGAGTAGTTCGGAACGTACTTCTGGAACCAACAGGGGGGAGGTGAATTCGAGGTGAATTCGCGGCTTCCATTTGGCGCCGAAAATCGGCGGCATCTCAGACTGCTCAGCCATTTGTTCCACCCTTACTGTTGCCGAACCCGATTCAGCCTTCAAAGCATCCTCCGTCTTCGCCTTTGACTCCTTCAATTTGTTACCATTAATTTTTCTGCATACCCGCCGAAACCTGTCTGCCGGTTCTGCCGGTTAGTCGCGAAAATGTGAGAATCCTTAGTTTGGAACTGTCGAGAAAAAATGTTGAAGCGATTGAACCACCTTTCCTCTGTGCAGCCGTGCGAAAAAAAATCATTTGAGTCTATTCTCATTCATCGGGTAAGAATCCTTCAAGCGCCTCTTTCGCATCTCGGGTTAGAGTGACCGCCTCTTCAACTCGAGTTGAAAGCGTCGTGTCAGCAAGTCGGCCGGGGATTCCAATTTCCCAGAGTAATTCGTGTATCAGTTCCAGCGTTCGCACAGTCATGTTGAGAGCGTCGGGGTCGGTCGGAATCAAGCCGGTCTCTTCGGTGAGGATTATGACCTCCTCTGGTACCTCGTCCAGCACTGGGTCCATCGCAGACTCGAGCGCTTTCTCAACCCGATCAGCCTGTTTGTCCAACGCTATTTCCAACCTGCTCAGCCGCTGTTCTTCCTCACCCCCCTCATGTTCTTCGGTGGCGTCCAAAATAAGGGCGTCAAACGCGGCTCTCAAAATCGTTTTCAAGGAGTCGGAATCGAGGTTTTCAATGGATTCCAATTCATCATCGATTTGACCCAGTATCACTTGAAGGAAGTCTTCGTCTAGAGAGTCCTCGCCTAACAGGTCTTGTAGGATAGGGAGCGACCAAGAGGGGTCTCCTGCAGTCACTTGGATGTCAAAGAAGCCGCCTTTTCCGCCGGTATCGATGTCGGCGGGTGGAGGCACGAACAGTTTGTTTGCGTGTTTTTGCAGTTGGAGGAGTAATTTTCCCATATCGACAGGTTTTGTGAGCACCTCAGATACGCCCGCCTGGGCGGCTGAAACGAGGAAATCTTGGCCACTGTCTGTCGCTAGGATGACAACCCTGCACTTGAGGTCGAATTCTGGGTCTGAAGTGAGTCTGCTAGCGGTATCGACAGCATCTCCAGTCGTCCAATTTCCATCGATGATGACAACATCTGGCATGGTAGCAAGTGCGGTTCCTTCACACTGCCTCAGGGTAGCCGTGCGGGTGACGGTGTAGCCTTCTCTCTCGATCGAACCGGCGAGCAGGTTGCGCCGCCCCTCGCTCTCGTCAGCCACGATAACTGTCGCCATTCAATCAGTTCCGTGATGCGGGTATGACTTCAACCTTCAGCCGCTCAGTACTTCGGAACTGTCGAATCGACGAGGTCGGCCCAAGCGTGGACTCCACCGGCTAGATTCAGAACTTCGTGGTCGTATCCTGATTGTTTGAGGGCGAAGGCGACCATCATCGAGCGTTGTCCGGTGCGACAGTAGACCACGATATCCTTGTCCTTTGGAATTTCACTGAGGTGGCTCAAAATATCGTTGTGGTCTACCCTCAAGTCAGTGCCCGGCAGTGAGACAATCTCCTCCTCATCCGCTCTCCTGACATCAAGGAAAAAGGGCTCCCAGCCAGTCTCACGCCGAGCCACGAATTCGTCGGGTGAGATGTTGCCCGCTCCTCCGATTCCAAACATTCCATCGCCCCCTGTTCCATCGCTGGCTACATCACTGCTGCCGGCGGCACCCTCGTTTGAACTTGCGCCGGCCGGCAACTCGCAGTAAGCATCCAGTTCGACGAGTTCAGTTACGGGCGTTCGCTCGGGAAACTCGCCGACCTGAAGCGTTCGAAAATCCATCCCTTTTGCATCGTAGACTAACAGCCTGCCAGAAAGAGATTCGCCGATTCCAAGAATTACTTTCAGCGCCTCAGTCGCTTGAATAGAGCCTACCACACCAGGTAGGACACCCAATACTCCGGCCTCAGCGCAGGAGGGTACAGACTCGGGGGGAGGGGGGGTTGGAAAGAGGTCGCGGTAGTTGGGCCCACCTTCGAAATTGAACAGGGTGACCTGTCCCTCAAAGCGAAAAATACTGCCGTAGACCCATGGGATGCCAAGAATTTCGCACGCGTCGCTGACCAAATATCGGGTCGGAATATTGTCGGTTCCGTCGAGAATCACATCGTATCCATTGAGGATGTCGAGTGCGTTTGAGATGTTCAGCCGCTCGTTGTAAATTTGGACTTCCACCTCCGGGTTAACCTCCACTAGTCGCTCCTTCGCCGACTCCACCTTCGGGCTTCCCACGCCGGGGGTTCCATGGACAATTTGGCGTTGCAGATTCGTAGCGTCTACCAAATCGTCGTCGATGATGCCGATGCGCCCGACTCCCGCTGCTGCGAGATAGAGCAGGGCCGGGCTTCCAAGGCCGCCGGCACCGATTACGCAGACGCTGGCGGACTTCAGTTTCCGCTGGCCGCTGATGCCAACATCTGGTAGCATTATGTGGCGGGCGTAGCGGGCTCGCTCAGCGGCTGAAAGGTCGCTCACGGTTCCTCGGGTAGGTGCGACACGCTTTGGCCCTTCGCTGACAACTGATACCGGTTTTAGGCGGTTTTTTTTTATCTAAACTAATTAACCTGTACAGAACCATCGCCTGCCACGGTTCGGCCATTGTGTGTCACTGAGATGTCAACCATGCATCCAGAGTTGCTGCAAATCTCTTGGGTTCCTTCGCTCAAGAAGATGTACTCTCCTGGTTCCCATGCGTTGTCGTTGCTTCCAGCTGACTGGCTGATGACGCAGTCATCGCCTGCTGCAACGCTGCATGAGTAGACATTGTCGCCCACACTTAGCGTCATCTTGACGAATGACCATGCAAGGTCATCCCTGCCGGTCATCTGCATCTTGATGAGAATATCGCTCTCACCAGCTGCACTTGCGTCATCTGCCGCATCATCCGCTGTGTAGGTGTTCAATGTAGAAGCGCTGGTG
>Ga0114993_10005242_pt1 | contig 12588 bp, 10 predicted proteins | sample ArcticOcean_MG_C_FD_87042 | JGI IMG/M metagenome (GOLD analysis project Ga0114993, IMG submission 87042) | Marine microbial communities from western Arctic Ocean - ArcticOcean_MG_CB2_150 | ecosystem: Environmental > Aquatic > Marine > Oceanic | place: Arctic Ocean: Canada Basin | collected...
CTAATGAAAGGGATAACGCCTGAGTGAGTAATCTTTGCATATGGAGAGACTTTCGTTGATCTGAGAATCTCAAAATATGAATCACTTCAGGTGTTTATCCCGTTAAGTCGGGTACTGTGCAACGATACATAAAATATGATATTAAAAACAGTATACTATAGAGATTTCAGTTCACGAAGCGCTAGCAACGGGAGTAGGCGGATGGGGATGGCATGGTTGGCCATCCGCCGGGACGCCGAACAAGATTTTCGCTATAGGGCCTGGCAGCAATGCTGGACCCTTTTCGTGTCGTACGCCGCAGCATTGCGAAGCCGACAACTTTCACTAATATAAGCGCCAGCAAACCCGCTTCGGGGGAGGCACATGTCTGAGCAAGCCATACAACGCAAGCTGGCGGCGGTCCTTTATGCCGACGTGGCCGGCTATTCGCGGCTCACCGGCGCCGACGAGGACGCGACCCACGCCGCCCTGCGCGCCGGGCTTGCCAGCCTGACCCGCGCCATCGAAGGGCGCGGCGGGCGCGTCAATCATTATGCCGGCGATGCTATCCTGGCCGAGTTCGGCAGCGTCGTTGCCTGCGTCGAGATGGCGGTGGATATTCAGCGCCGGTTCCGCGAAGAAAACGCGGACGTGCCCGAAGACCAGCAGCTTTTGTTCCGCATCGGCATCCACATGGCCGAAGTGATCGACGACGGCGGCGAGATTTACGGCGACGGCGTCAATATCGCGGCGCGCCTGGAAAGCCTGGCCGAGGCCGGCGGCATCTGCATTTCCGGCATGGTCGCCGAACAGGTACGCCAGCGCCTGGATGTGGGCCTGGAAGATATGGGCGACCAGCAGGTGAAAAACATCGTCCAGCCGGTGCGCGCCTATAAGGTGATTGCCGATCAGGCGTCCGGGCAGCCGGTGGCGGCGGCACCGGTTTCCGAATTGCCTTCCATCGCCGTGTTGCCGTTCGACAATATTTCGGGCGATCCGGAGCAGGACTATTTCTCCGACGGCATGACCGAGGATATCATTACGGCGCTCAGCCGCCTCCGCTGGATTTTCGTCACCGCGCGCAACTCCACCTTTTCCTATAAGGGCCAGTCACCGGATATCCGCGACGTGGCAAAGGATTTGGGCGTTCGCTATGTGCTCGAAGGCAGCGTCCGCAAGGCCGGCAACAAAGTGCGCATATCCGCCCAGCTTATCGAGGGCGCGTCGGGCAATCATATCTGGGCGGAACGCTACGACCGGGACCTCGAAGACATATTTGCATTGCAGGATGAGATCACCGAAACTGTAGTCGGCGCGATCCAACCGGAGTTGACCGAGGCCGAGATCAAGCGCGCCCGGGCGAAGCCGCGTGAAAACCTCGATGCATGGGACCTCTGCCAACGTGGTATGCACCACTACTATATTCATAGCGGCGACGATATGCTGGAAGCCGCACGCCTATTCCGCCAGGCTATCGCACTGGATCCAAACCTGGTTGCGTCCTATTCTGGATTGGCGCAAGTGCTATTTATCGTAACTATGGGACAATATGCGGAAAACCGGGCCGAATTGCGGGCCGAAGCAGTAGAGATGGCCCGCAAAGCGGTCGAGCTTGACCGGGATGACGCAAACGCCCACGCCAATTTGGCTCGGGCACTGCTGAGTGTCGCACAGATAGACGGCAATTACGATGCAGTGTTCGCAGCCAATGAACATGCGATTGGGCTCAATCCAAGCTCGGCCTACGCCCATTATAGCTTTGGACGCTCCCTGGAAATGGCCGGTCGTTCAGAAGATGCCATTCGGCATTTATCAACTGCTATGCGCCTGAGCCCACGTGATCAATATGCTGGCCAAGCCATGGCCGGTATGGCCGGTGCCTATTTTGATCTTGGCGAGTTTGAGGCCTCCCTCGAATGGGCGGTCAAGGCGGAGCGTTCAATCCGAACTTGACTTGGCCGGGCATGTACCTGACGCGAGTTGCTACCTATGTACTTCTTGAGCGGAACGACGATGCGCGACTTGAACGCGATGCGCTACTAGCCCGCTTCCCCCAAGCGACGCTCGCGGCATATCACAGCGATTGCTCGGGTTTCGCAAGATGTGGTGCCGTCACCGAAGCCGTTCGCAAGGTGGAATTCCCGGAGTAGGGCGGCTACTCGGTAACGCTTATCACCGCTGAATAGATGGAATTGCGCCAGTCCGCTTCGGGCTGAGTCTCGCCTTTTATGTCGGTAGTCCGGCAGCGGAGATCGTAGGTGCCGGGTTTCGGCGGCGTCCACGGATAAATGAATTTCTGCCAGGCGCGGCCCTGGGGATTTTCCAAATCCGCCGCCTGCCAGGTTGCACCGCCGTCGACGCTCACTTCCACCGATTGGGCGGCGCAGTTGGACCAGGCCCAACCCCAGATTTCGGTTGGTGCGAGGGGGATTTCGTCTTTTGCCGCCGGCGCGATGATGAGGGATTCCGGGCTTACGTCCCAGACCGGCTTGGTCACCTTGCCGGACGGATCGGCGGCGTAATCGGGGTCTGAGTAGAGCTCCGTAAAATGATGATCCGGGCGCCCGTTCGCCAGTTGCAGCCGGCACAGCCATTTGACGCTGTTGGTGCCGTAATACCCTGGAACCACAAGGCGCGCCGGAAAGCCATTTTTTGCACTTAAGGGCGCGCCGTTCAGCTCGTAGGCAAGCAACACATCGCCGCCCGCCACCCGGCCCAAGGGAATGTCTTTCAGGTAATGATCCACCGTCTCGCCCTTAAAGGCGCCGTAATCGAGCCCATAGGCCCAAAGATGGCTGGCCGCATTTTGCACGCCCATCTCTGCCAGCAGCGGCGCCAGCGCCACGCCGCCCCAGACCACGTTGGCGGCGCGGCGCATGGCCAGCTCCGGCTTGACCGGGTTACCGGCGCAAACATAGGCGCTTTCCAGCTCTATCTTTTCCAGCGCCCGCAATTGCCCGAAGGAAAGGGTTGCCGGTTTGTCGATGAGCCCGGTGAATTCCAATTGCCAGTCATCGGCTATCACTTCGGGAATGCCGAGATGGCTGGTTCCGAACAAATTATCGTTGGTGGTCCGCCGCTCGGTCAGTTGCTTGGTTGGAATTTGATCGATGCGCGTACGCGTCTCGATCATGGTCGGTTTCGGTGCGATGCGGGCCATGAGGCGCTCCCCAGCAATTATTGCGGTGGCGGCGCAACGATAGCATGGCATGACATCGGGTGCGCAAAAATTTAGAGTGCCCGGACCAATCACCAGGAAACCATCCACCATGACCAAAACGCCCACCCATGCCGGCGGATATGAATCCGATGGCGCCCGGTACATCCACCCTTCGCCGGAACGCAACAAAGGTCCAATTCTCGAAATCTTGAAAGAGATACTGCCGGCCTCTGGGCTTGTGTTGGAGGTTGGCGCCGGGTCGGGTCAGCACACCGCCCATTTCGCCGCCCATTTCTCCCACCTGGAATGGCAGGCGACGGAGCCGGATGCGGATTTGCGGACCAGCATCGCCGCCTGGATCGATTACGCCGGTATTGCAAATGCCCGTGACCCCCTGGATTTGGACTGCCGCCAGTCCGATTGGCCCGTCGATCAGGCGGCAGCTGTGATATCGTCCAACATGATCCACATATCGCCCTGGGCCTCTTGCCTCGGCCTGATTTCCGGCGCCGGCAGGATACTTGGCGAAGGCGGCGTCTTGTATTTCTATGGGCCCTTTTCCGAGGGCGGCGTTCACACCTCTCCCGGCAACGCCGATTTCGATGCCAGCTTAAAGTCCCGCGATCCCGAACTCGGGATACGCGATGTGGATGATGTGACGGCGCTGGCCAGGAGCCACGGGCTCGAATTCGAGCGCCGCGTGACCATGCCATCCAACAACCTGTCGCTGATTTACCGGAAATCTTGATTTTCCCGCGAATTTGTCGGACCACTGGTTCAGGCAATAAACGGGGCAGGGATCATGGCATCGGATGACGGCAAACTGGCGGGCAAGGCGGCGATCATAACCGGGGCGGGGCGCAATATCGGCGAAGCCATCGCCACACTGTTTGCCGCCGAAGGCGCATCCGTCGCGGTGGTCGATATGGATGCGGGCCGTGCCAGTGCCGTTGCCGAAAAGATCAAGGCCGCCGGCGGCACGGCGACACCGATCACCTGCGATGTTTCCGACACGTCCGATATCACGAACATGGTTGCCGCCACGGTGGATGCCTTTGGCGGTATCGACATCCTGGTCAACAATGTGGCGATCACCGACAGGAAAGACATTTTTGCGCTCTCCGAAGACGAATGGCGGCGCACCATCGATGTGACGTTATCATCGCCGTTTTACGTCACCAAGCAGGTGGCCAAGTGGATGGTCGATAACGAGCGGAGTGGGCGCATTGTCAATATCGGCTCCACGTCAGGCTTCGCCGGGCGCCCGCAAGCCATCGCATACGGCGCCGCCAAGGGCGGGTTGAACACCCTGACCCAGTCATTGGCGGTACAGCTTGCCCCGCACGGCATCATCGTCAATCAGGTGTCGCCCAACATGACCGGCTCGCCGGTGGGCAAGCAAGATTTCGATCCATCCCGCCAGGTGAGCAATCTGGTGGGCCGCGCCGGCGCACCGGAGGAACAGGCGAAAGCGGTATTGTTCATGGCTTCGGAAGACGCCTCGTTCGTTGCCGGCGCCAATCTGTTCGTGGACGGCGGCACCATGGCCATGGCCTCGTTTGCCGATGCCAATCGATCCGTACCTAAGGCCGCTACATGACCGGACCCTATCGTCTCGGCGTCGATGTGGGCGGCACCCATACGGATCTGGTGCTGCTCGACATATCCGACGGCTCCATCGAAATCGAGAAGGTCGCCTCGACGCCCGCCAACCCGGCGCTCGGTGTGCTCGATGGCGTCGCCCGGTTCGTCGCGCGGGGGCGGCGCCCGGAGACCATCGAATATTTCGCCCACGGCACCACCATCACCACCAACGCGCTTCTGGAGATGCGCGGCGCCAAGGTGGGCATGCTGATTAATCAGGGCTACCGGGCGATTCAGGAAATCCAGAGCCAGGCCCGGGACGGCAATCCGTTCGATTACTACTTCCAGCGGCCAACCCATCTGGCCCCGCAAAGCGCCACCTTCGAAGTCGGCGGCCGCCTGGATTACGAAGGGGCTGAAATCACGCCCCTGGACGAGGACGCGGTGCGCGCCGCCGCCATTGCCCTGCAAGCAAAAGGCGTCGCCTCCATCGCCATTGTCTTTCTGTTTTCCTACATGAATGCGGGGCACGAGCAGCGCGCCCGGGACGTGATCCTGGAAGTCTGGCCCGAAGCCGATGTGTCGTTGTCGTCGGACGTGTTGCCGCGCATCCGCGAATGGCCGCGCATGTCGACGACGCTTCTGAACGCCTATCTGGAACCGGTGCTGGTGCATTATATCAGCGACCTCGCCGCCGGGCTGGATACGGCGGGCGTGCAGACCAAGCAGCGCTTTTTGATGCAATCCAACGGCGGCGTCATGCCGTTCCAGGCGGCCATCGCCGGCGGAAAAACGGTGCATACGTTGTTTTCCGGCCCGGCCGCCGGCGCCGAGGCAGCCGCGTATCTGGCCGCCGAGGATGCCAAGACCGGGCTCGTGACCCTGGATATGGGCGGCACGTCTTGCGATATCGCTTTCATCGAAGGCGGCGCACCCCTCGAAGTGACCGAGGGCGAGGTGGCGCGCCGGCGCTTGGATGTGCCGGCGCTGGATTTGACCACCATCTCGGCGGGCGGCGGCTCCATCGCCTGGATCGATGGCGGCGGTCTGCTGGCGGTGGGCCCGAAAAGCGCCGGCGCCGATCCCGGTCCGGTCTGCTATGGCCAAGGCGGCGAAGATGCGACGGTGACCGATGCGGACATCGCCTGCGGTTTCCTCAATCCCGATTATTTTCTGGGTGGCGCCCAAACCCTCGATGCGGAGGCATCTTTAAAGGCCCTCGCCAAGGTCGGCGAACCCCTGGGGCTATCGGGGCTGGAGGCCGCCGCCGGCATCCGCCGCATTGTCGATATGCGCATGGCCGACGAGGTGCGCGTATTCGGCGCCAAGCGCGGCGTCGATCCACAGGAATTCACGTTGCTGCCGTTCGGCGGCGCCGGCGCCGTGCACGCCGCCGCCGTCGCCGAGGAACTGACCATGCGCCGCATCTTGGTGCCGCCCAGCCCGGGCGCATTTTCGGCCCTGGGGCTGCTTTGCACCGACGTGGTGCACGACTATATCCGCTCCGAATTACGCCCCCTCGATCAAGTGGCCCCCGAACATGCGGAAAGCATTTTCCAGGAGCTGGAGGATCGCGGTCGCCAGGAGTTGCAAAACGAAGGCATGGATCCGGCGGCCGCCGGCTTCACCCGCGAGTTTGATATGCGTTATACGGGCCAGGGGTACGAGCTACGCGTGCCGCTTTTGGAGGGCGCCATCGACGCCGCCGCGCTCATCGCGCTCCGCCAACGCTTCGATGACATCCACGCCCGCATGCACGGCCACGCCGCCCGGGAAAAGCCGGTGGAACTGGTCTCGTACCGGGTGCGGGCGCGTATCGAAGTGCCCAAGTACGAGCCCGCCATGGCGCAGGATTTTGCCGAGGCGCCGGCGCCGGACGCCGCATCGAAAGGCAGCCGCCAGGTCTGGTTCACGTCCGGTGCGCCCATCGATGCGGCCATTTTCGCGCGCGCCGATTTGCCGGCGGGGGCGACCTTCGAAGGTCCGGCCATTGCCGAGCAGTTGGATGCCACCATCGTCGTGCCAAGCGGCTGGCAAGCGCGTATCGATGGCTATTTGAATATGATTTTGGAACAGGAACACTGAGATGGCCCTCGATCCGATCACCGTGCAGATCCTCAAGAACAAGGTCGCCAGCCTGGTGGACGAGATGCACTACCACTTCTACCGGTCCGGCTATTCCACCATCATCCGCGAAAGCCGGGATTTCTCCTGCGTCATATTGGACCTGACCGGGCGCCTCATTGTGCCGCCGCCGATGTTTTTCCACGCGCCGTTCTACAAATATTTCGTCGACCGCACGATTGAAATTCATGGCTTGGACGGGCTGGTCGAGGGCGACGTGATCGTCTCCAACCACCCTTATGAAGCCGGCGTGCCGCATGTCTCCGACATGGCTTTTATTGCGCCCATATATGCGGGCGGCGTGCTGATGGGTTTCTCCGGCTCTTGCGCCCACAAAGCGGATATCGGCGGCACCAATCCCGGCTCCACATCGGCCAATTCCACCGAGATTTATCACGAAGGGTTGTTGCTGCCGCCGGTTAAGATCAGCCACGCCGGAAATTACGATATCGATATCGAACGCATTATCCTGTCCAATAGCCGCCAGCCAGACCTGGTGCGCGGCGACGTGCGCGCCCAGATCGCCGCCACCGAAATGGGGGCGGCGCGCATGATCGAACATTGCGCCCGCTTCGGCACCGAGACGGTGATGGACGCCTTCGCTGCTATCCTTGGCGCGGCCGCCGATGAGTTGCGCGCCGCCATCACCGCGCTGCCCGACGGCGAGGCCAGCGCCGACGGCTATATGGATGACGACGGCATTGATTTGGACACGCCGATCTATTTCGCCGTCACCATCACCAAGAAGGGCGCCGACATCACCTTCGACTTTTCCGATAGCCAAGAACAGGCGCGCGGGCCGATCAACTTGCGCCCGTCCATGGTCGAGGCGTGCGTGTTCTATTCCCTGATCGGCTGCCTCGGCCCGGAGATGCAGTTCAACGACGGTATGCGCGACGTGGTGACGTTCAAATACGCGCCGCGCACGATCACCAATGCCGAGGCCCCGGCGCCGGTGTCGTCCTACCAGAAAGCCAATCTGCGCCTGACCGACGTGATCCTGACGGCGCTAGCTCATTTCAATCCGCTGCGGGCCATCGCCGGGTCGGGCTCGTCGGGCTCGCTGTCCATCAACTGGCACCAGGGCGGCAGGCCCGGTCACAACTCCCTGCAGTACGAGATTCTCGGCTCGGCCTATGGCGGCGCGGCGGGCAATGACGGCTGCAACGCCACGGCGACGCATTTGTCGAACCTGCACGTCACCTCCATTGAAATCATCGAAAGCGAATATCCGTGCCGCATCACCGAGTTCGACATGGTCACCGATTCCGGCGGCGCCGGTGAATTTCGGGGCGGCGTTTCGTTCCGGCGGCGCTACGAAGTGACCCAGGATTGCACCGTGGTGCGCCGCTATGACCGGCGCAAGTTCCCGCCGCCCGGCGCCGAGGGCGGCAAGGATGGCGGCGCCTCCAAATTCGTGATCCGCGCCGGCACTCGGCACGAAGAGGAAACGCCGGCGGCGGGCCGCTTCGATTTGCAGGCGGGCGATGTGTTTTATTTGCAAAGCGCCGGCGGCGGCGGCTTCGGCGATCCCATGCTGCGGGCGCCCGAGCGTTTGGCCCGCGATCTGGAAGAAGGCTATGTGAGCGAGAAGGCCGCCAAGGACCTATATGGCCGCTAGCCGCGCCGCAATTCGTCGATCAGTGATGTGTCGATGTAATCTGCGGGCACCGCCCCTGAGCCCGGCGCGACCGTGGCAATAATGTTTTCGGCGCCGGCGATATCGATCTCGGCATATTCGGGCGTGAAATCTCTGAAATTGGCGTAGCAGATGTCGATGGTTTCAGGATCCTCAAGCGCCAGCGCTTCCGCCAATACCGCCTTGCCGCGCGCTTCATCGGCGGCGGCGAGGCGGTTGCCGTCCATGGTGGCGGCGAGGAAATTCCGCACCGTCTCCCTGTTCTCCCGCAAATAGGCGCCCGTGACCGCGAGGCTGGTATAGAGCCAGGGCACCCGCTCAGGTAAAAAATCGATGATGGTTGGGAGCCCCGCCTTAAAAGCCTCGCTGCGCTGCGGCTCGTCCAGCATGGCCGCCGTAATCTCGCCCGAGAGCAGCGCGGCCAATCGCCCGATGCCGACCTCCTTTACCGTCACGTCGGCGCGGGCAAGGCCGAGGCGCCCGAGTGCCAGGCTCGCCGCCGCGTCGCTTTCCGAGCCGGCGCTGGAGATGCCGAAAACACCGCCTTTCAATTCGGTGACGCCGGGCGCGCCGAACAAGGTGCCCCGGATCACGTTGGAGAGCGAGCCGACGGCCACCAGATCGGCGCCGGCGGCGTTGGCGCGCACCAGTGACGATAAGCCGATATGCATCAATTGGATATGCCCGCCCATCAGTGACGGCCCGGCCTCGCGCCCGCCGACCATGGGCACCACTTCTATTTGCAGCCCCCGGTCCCCATAAAAGCCCGCCGCCTCGGCCATCCAGATGGCCAGGAACGTGTTGGCCGGCGCCGAGCGGCCGACTTTGAATGGGATCATGGGCGGGGTTTCCCCAAAACAAAAAGCCCCCCTCCAAAATCAGAGGGGGGCTTTATGGATCGCTTATGGTGCGGGATTTAGCAACCGCTGACGCATTTGGCGTTGGCGTCGAATTCCATGGTTCGGCCGCTCAAGGGAAGATGAACGGGAATGCCCTTGACCATGGCGGCGAACTTGGCGGTCTTGGTGCCGGCCACCAGCTTGCCGCCCTTGGTGGCTTGCTCGTTCATATGCTGGGGAATGGCCGCATTGGGCTTGATCAGCTCGTTGATGGAAAAGGCAGCTTCCTTTGGCCCCGACGTAAACATGTCACCGCCATTGATGATGGCCAGTTTGGCTTTGTAAAAACGGCGCACGGTAACGTCCTGCTCGGCGGTGATGCCGCTGTCACCGGACAAATAAACCACCAATCCGTTGGTAAAGGTCAGGATAAAGCCGTTGTCGGGCCCCACATAAGCGGTCAAGCCGTCCTTTTTCAGGGTTGCGGCTAGCTCTTTGGTCAAGAATCCGGGATTGGCACCGTTGGAATGGGTCACCGGCACGATGGCGACGCGCACCCCGCCGATTTTACCCTCGGCGCCGAAGCGCAGCACGTTGACTTGCTTTTTGGCGTTGCCGCCCGCGGCGCCGACCTGGGCGCGCAGGAAAGACCGCATCTCGCCGCCCGCCAGGCTGACGGCGCCCTTTTTGACGACGATCTCGGCGAAGTTGGAACTGGGCATTTTTTTGACTTTGATGGCCGGTTTGCCGCAAGCGCCGCCATTCGGCGCGGCCAGGGCGAAGCCGCCAATATGATCCACATGAACGCTGGTCAGCAGCACGCCGTCCAGCTTGCCGATCCTCGGATCATCGCCGCCGGTGACGGACATGCCAGGATCGACCATGATGCGGGTGCCGTCCGGGTCTTCGAATATCATCGCCCGGTCGCGGGCGCAAAACTCGCCTTCGTGGCTGCCGAGCGGCGTGACTTTGACGCCGGCGGCATTGGCCGGGCTGGCGGTCACGGCGGTAATGCCGGTGAACGCAATCGCGGAGACTGCTAGTAATGCTATGGTTTTCATGGTTCTCACTCCCTATTGGTTATACGTGCAAAATATTTTTATTCACTATTTTTAGCAAGTTCGGATCAATCCGGTACAATCACGCCGCCGCTACCAATGTGTCATTTTTGTTCGCTTAAGCAATTGTCAGCGGGCCAGGTTCGGCTTATATAGCCGTCAAAACATATGGCTTTCAGGGAGGAAGCAAACATGCTCGGCAAGATGATGAACACCCAGCTTACGATCAATTCGCTGATCGAATTTGCTGTCAAATTTCACGGCTCCACGGAAATTGTGTCGCGCTCCCTCGAAGGGCCGATCCACCGCTATACTTACGCCGATTCCTACAAGCGCATCGGCAAGCTGGCGCACGCGCTGGCGGCCCTCGGCGTCGCGGAGGGTGATCGGGTGGCCACATTGGCCTGGAACACCAACCGGCATTTCGAATTGTACTTCGCGGTCTCCGGCATGGGCGCCATCTGCCACACCATCAATCCGCGCCTGTTTGCCGATCAGATCGCCTATATCCTGGGTCACGCCGCCGACAAGGTGATCTTTGTGGATTTGACGTTCGTGCCGGTGCTGGAAGCGCTGGTGGATCGATTGCCGGACGGCGCCCGCGTGGTCATCATGACCGACGCCGAGCACATGCCCGAAACACAAATTCCCGGCGCCCTCGCCTACGAAGACATCATCGGGCCCGAGGCCGAGGACTACCCCTGGCCATCGCTGGATGAAAACACTGCGTCATCGCTTTGCTATTCGTCGGGGACAACCGGCAACCCGAAGGGGGTTTTGTATTCGCACCGCTCGACGGTGCTGCATTCCTGGGCCACCTGCGCCGCCGACGGGCTGGGCGTTTCAGCCCGGGACGCGGTGCTGCCGGTGGTCCCCATGTTCCACGTCAACGCCTGGGGGCTGCCTTATTCGTGCGCCATGGCGGGCGCCAAGCTGATCTTCCCGGGCGCCGGCATGGACGGCAAGTCGGTGGCCGAGTTGCTCGCCGATGAAGGCGCCACCATGAGCGCCGGCGTGCCCACTATCTGGGCCATGCTGCTGGCGCATTTGAAGGAAAACAACGTGCAATTGCCGAAGCTGGAGCGGGTCATCGTCGGCGGCTCGGCGGTGCCCCAATCGATGATCGAGGCGTTTGAAAACGACGTCGGCGCCGAATGCATCCACGCCTGGGGCATGACCGAGATGAGCCCGCTGGGCACCGTCGCCAAGATCAAAAATTCCATGACCGGTGCGGACCGTTCGGAAACAATTGCCTACCGCACCAAACAAGGGCGCCCGGTCTATGGCGTCGATATGAAGATTGCCGGCGATGAAGGCAAGCCGTTGGCCCATGACGGCGTAGAGTTTGGCGAGTTATGCGTGCGCGGCCCCTGGATCACCGGCGGCTATTTCGAAGACGCCGACGCCGATGTCGGCGCCTTTGACGAGGACGGCTATTTGCGCACCGGCGATGTCTCCACCATCGATCCGGAAGGTTTCATGCAGATCGTCGATCGGGCCAAGGACGTGATCAAGTCGGGCGGCGAATGGATCAGCTCGATCGAATTGGAGAACCTCGCCGTCGGCCATGCGGACGTGGCCGAAGCCGCCGTAATCGGCATTGCCGATGACAAATGGGGCGAGCGGCCGTTGCTGATCATCGTGGCGGCCGAAGGCGCATCGCCGGCAAGTGGCGATATCCTGGCCCTGTTCGACGGCAAGGTGGCCAAGATGTGCATCCCCGACGCGGTCGAGTTTGTCGACGAATTGCCGCACACGGCCACCGGCAAAATCCTGAAGACCAAGCTGCGCGACGATTTCAAGGATTACAGCCTGCCCGGCTAGGGCTTCCCGATCCGTTCGATTTGCAGCGGTGTTTTGGTCAGGTTCCCGTCGAGGGCTATCACATTGCATTCCGTGTCGGAGCTCATCCGGCACCGGAAAATGGCCATGGCGATGGCCACTTTGAGCCCTTTGTTGGAATTCCAGAACAGCCATTTGCCATCGTCGGACATGACCATGGCGCGACGCTTGCCGTCTTTCATATATTCTTCGACGATTTCTTCGTTTGCGTCGTTGAGCACATTGCCTTGCAAAAGCTCGGAAACATTTAGCTCGGTTTGCTTATAGAGGCCCGGCGTCCAATAGGGCGTGTCCTTGACGTGGCCCAGTGCGGCTGTGGTGATGATGCCGTAATCGAGCGCTGTTTTCTGGAAACGCCGGCAG
>Ga0114993_10005243_pt1 | contig 12586 bp, 17 predicted proteins | sample ArcticOcean_MG_C_FD_87042 | JGI IMG/M metagenome (GOLD analysis project Ga0114993, IMG submission 87042) | Marine microbial communities from western Arctic Ocean - ArcticOcean_MG_CB2_150 | ecosystem: Environmental > Aquatic > Marine > Oceanic | place: Arctic Ocean: Canada Basin | collected...
ACTGCATTATTTCTAAATCCTAAACTATCCCATATAGCTAAAATTTTAGGATTACTTGCGGCACCGCCACCCATTCCTGTTTCGTCCCATAGGTCATTACTTGATTCTAATAGATACTGATTTAATACACCATCAAATGGATGACATATATCCGAGTATACTTGTGCATCGACGTTCTCTATAGCCAAGCCTTCAATTGCCGGCTCTCCTAATGCAATTTCATCTGGTGGACTAGCATAATTTTCTTTAACTTGTTCGTCCTGATCAATTTGCGGTGGAAAAATAACCTTAACAGGTGGTTCGGCAATATATATTTGGACTACTGCTTCAATTTTCGCCATTGTAACTGGAGGAATAACGACTATAGGATCACTATTTGGATCACCTGTATATACGTTTGGAGATCCTTGATCTGTGTCTGGACCACAATGTGGTGGAATAGGACAAAGAGCATCTGCATTAGCTGTGTCGGGTGTGTGATTTACTGTAAGAATGTTATCAGCATAAACTTCATTTGAATGAGCTATTAAAGCCCCATCGCCATCTGTATTAGGATCTGCATCTACAGATACTAATAGGTTATTAGCATACACATCTGCATTACCTGTAACAGTTGTAGTGGCGCCACATATACGGGCATCTGTATCTCTATGAATCGGAGCATCTGGCATGCTAGTATTTATTTAAACAATAAGTGACGGCTTGTCTGGGACTACCAATGATGATGTTTGTTTGCGATATGCATCAGCAAAGTTTTCGTTTGTAAGCGTCAGTAATGTGATAGCTTCATGCTTAATAGTATAAGACTTATCAACATCAGCAGTAAATAGAAATTGTTGCAATCCAATACCTTTTTCAGTAGCAACTATTGTTAAAGGTGTACTAACTTTAACCATATGTTCGTTTTCTTCTTCTAACCTACCAACTAGCTCTTCACCAGACTTTAGTTTCATAGTAACTACATCATTCACTTTATAATTTGTTTCAATTAGCACATTTAACTCCTATTGTTTAGTTGTCACGCCACATGTCGTGATCTTGATAATATTGTTCTAGTTCTTTATATCCACCTACATACTTACCATGCAAGATAATTTGTGGTGCAGATTTCGGCCTAGGCATTCCATTTACTTCAAATTCTTCAAATAGTTTTTCTACACTTATATCTTTACCAATTGTTATTTCAGTATAAGGAATCCTAGAATTACTTAGTAACTTTTTAGCTTTAGTACAGTAAGGACAGTTAGGCTTACTATATATTACACTTGGCAACTTCTCTTGTAACATTGTTTTCTTTCTCCATATATTGATCCCAAACATTTTCCCAGGCATGTTTACATCGTGAACATCTGAATGTTTGTATTACTTTATTATTTACGTGCTCTAAACTAAATCCGCAATTCTTAGAAACATGATCTTGTTCGTACTCTTTGCATCTTGGACATTCTTGAAACGGTATAACACGGTAACTCCCGTAAAACGGCATTGTCTTCCCTTTATTAAGACTGTTATAGTTTAAAATTATTTTTCTATACTTATACTCCACTTATCTTTTAAGCTAAGAATTACAATTGCAGAAGCAATAAGAACTATTGATAGTGACTCATATACTAATGCAGTAGGGTCCATTTCTTTTCCTTGTAAAATAATAAATCGGGCCAATGCCGTTATGGCAATTAAAAGAGGCAAGTGTATACTAATAGATTGTTCTTGCCAAAATACTCGAACCATAGCCACTACTTCGAGATATAAAAACATCAAAAGCAAATCAGCTAATGATACTGTTCCATTTATAAACATTGTTTTTATTTCAATTCCTACAGCTATTATCGTGCTCATCAAAATAATACTTAACAAACCTAATTGTAGATGCTTTATGAATTTTTCCATGTTAGTTTATAATTTAAATTCTTTGAGGTCGCCTTGCATTTTCTCATCAATGTCATGTTTAATGCCACCTATGATATAGGACTCAATCTCTGTTTCCTGAGGAGCTACTTGTAGTCCTGAACTACTTAACCAATGTTGTGTCCAAGGTAATGGATTTGTATTCAGGGGTCGATCATAAAGGGCTTTATAACCTAATGCTTTTAGTCTTCGGTTAGCAATGTATTCAACATACGCATGTAATAAGTTTTCGTTTAATCCGATAATGGATCCTTGATTGAATAGATAGTTAGTCCATGCTTTTTCTTCTTCTACACATTCTTTCCACATTTCATATACTTCATCTTCACACTCAGCAATGATACTTTTCATTTCAACATCATCTTCACCTTTCATCCAATGTTTAAGTATATGGCTTGTAAGATTTAAGTGTGTTGCTTCGTCTCTAGCAATTAAGGAAATAATCTTAGCTGACCCTTCCATCATTTTTAATTCACCAAATGCAAATGTACATGCAAATGATACATAAAAACGTAGTCCTTCTAAAATATTAACATTCATCATTGCAAGGAATAGTTTCTTTTTAACTTCACGCATGGTACCTTGTTTATGATGCATAAAGTTATCAACAGCAAGAGTAAACTCATCATAGTTTTTTGTAACACTCTCTGCTCTTTTAATAATTTCTTTATCGTCTAAGATTGTATCTAGTATTTCTGTAGGATTAGCATATACATTTTTCATAATATGTGTGTATGCTCTACTGTGAATAGATTCAAAAAAGTCCCAAGTAATAATGCACCCTTCTAATTCTGGAAGTGAAACATAAGGCAAGAAAGCTAATGCTGGTCCTCTGCCTTGTACACTATCTAATAGAGTTTGATACTTTAAGTTACTAGTAAAGATATGTTTTTGTTCTGGTCTAAAGTTTTGAAAGTCTGAACGATCTTTTTGTAGACTTACTTCTTCTGGACGCCAAAAGTATCCAAGCATAGTTTGATTAAGTTTATCAAACTCAGGAAATTTAAATACGTCGTACCGTTGTACGTTTTGTGCCGCCCCAAAAAACATTGGCTGTTTGGTGAAGTCGATTTTCTCTTTATTGAATACTGTTTTGGAAGTCATTTTATAATCCAGTTAATTTATATTACGCAACTTTCACATTCATCTTCAGATTGCTTAGTAATGTCTAGTTGGGGTTGAAATGAGTTAGGTGTGCTTTCGGAAGCTACTTCGATTGGAGTTTCAGTTGCATCAACTTTAAAGTCGTATGTATTTTGATAATAAGATGTTTTCCACCCTAGCTTATATGTCATTAGCATATCTTGGATCATTGTACTCATTGGTACTTCGTTATTTTCAAAGTGCGTTGGATTGTAACTCCAGTTACCGCTAATAGCTTGAGCAAAGAATTTTTGCATTACCGCGACAATATTAATGTAGCCTGCGTTACTAGGCATGTCCCATAATAATGTATAGTAATTTTTTAAAGTTTGATACTGCGGAACAATCTGCTTAAGAGGCCCTTTTTTGCTTTTCTTAACGGACAAGTATCCTCTAGGTGGCTCAATTCCGTTTGTGGCATTTGACACAATGCTACTGCTCTCTGAAGGCATCTGTGCTGACAATGTGCTGTGCCGTAGTCCGTGTTCACGAATCCTCTCGCGAAGATGATCCCAATCATATTTTAATGTTATATTGCATACTTCGTCTATATCCTTTTTATAATGATCTATTGGCAATAGTCCTTGTGAATATTTAGTACGGTGAAAGTACTCACATTTACCCTTTTCAATAGCAAGTTTATTAGACGCTGTTAATAGATAGTATTGAAATGCTTCTGTTAGTTCATGTACCTTTGTTAATGCTTTTTTATCATTGTACTTAACTTGATTCTTTGCTAGGTAATGTGCTAACCCAATATATCCAATACCTAAAGATCTACGTGCTTTCGTGCTTATTTCAGCCGCTTTTACAGGATATCGTTGATAATCTATAATTTCATCTAATGATCTAACTGCTAGTTCACATAAGTTTTCTAATTCGTCTAGTTGATTAATCTTACCAACATTAATAGCAGAAAGAATACATAATGCAATTTCGCCTTCTTCGTCATCAATATGTTGTAACGGTTTAGTTGGTAATGTAATTTCTTGACATAAGTTACTCATATAAATTGTATCTGTAAAAGAACTATGGGTGTTACAATGATCAACATTCATTATATAAATGCGACCAGTTTCTGCTCTTTCTTTGATTACAGATGAAAAAAGATCCATTGCAGGAATCTTCTTTTTTCTAAGTGAAGTTTTGCGTTCATACTTTTCATATAACTCTTGGAAGAGTTCTTGATCAGTAAAAAATGCTTCATATAAGTCTGGAACATCATGTGGTGAGAATAAAGTAATATCTTCGTTCTTTAATAATCGTTCGTACATCAATTTATTCATTTGAATTGAATAATCTAATTTACGAACACGATTATCTTCTGTACCTTTATTATTTTTTAATACAAGAATATCTTCAATTTCTAGATGCCATAAAGGAAAGTGTGTTGTTGCACTACCACCGCGTACTCCGTTTTGAGTACAGCATCTTACAGTTGCTTCGAACTTTTTAAGAAACGGAATCACTCCTGTATGAGCCACTTCGCCGCCCCTAATTTTAGAATTAATAGCTCTTACTCTGCCTGCGTTGATTCCGATACCCGCCCGTTGGGCAGTATATCTACCAATCGACATATCACTAGCAAAAATGCTATCAAGGGTATCATCAGCATCGACAAGAACACAAGAAGCAAACTGTCTAACAGGGGTGCGGACACCAGCCATGACTGGCGTTGGGATATTGATTTTAAAAAGGGAGGTCGCATCGTAATATCTCCTTACATAATTTAAACGATCTTTTTCTGGATATTCAGCAAATAGTGTTGCCGCTATCATCATATACATACATTGTGGAGACTCGAAAATTTCTCCATTGCTTCTATCTTGACAAAGATACTTGTCTACAATTTGTCTTAGGCCGGCATAGGTAAAATTTTCGTCTCGTTGATGTTTAATAAACTTGTCAAGGGTTTTAATTTCTTCAGATGAATATTTTTCTAAAATAGCTTTATCATATACTCCACGTTCAATATTCTTATCAATTACTTCTTGCAAGGTAATTGGGTTAAACTGACCAAACGCTTCTTTATAAATTGGATATAGCAATAGTCTCGCCGCGGCAAATTGATAATTTGGAATATCTAAAGTAATTAGATCATTTGCTGACCTAATTAAAATTTCCTGAATTTCATTTGTTGACATCCCATCGTAAAATTGAATATTTGCATTCATTTCAATTTGTGATGCACTTACATTTGCTAATCCTTCACATGCCTCTTCGACTACAAAGTGTATTTTGTTAACATTAAGTGGTACTAATTTTCCGTCTCTCTTTTGAATCTTTATTCCTACGCCGTTTGACATGTCTTTTGATATTCCTTTGCGTTAATTTTTATCTAATTTAGTAAATGATATTGTATTTATTGTAACCGTGGCATCTTGTAAATTCGTTGTGGTATAATCGTTACAGGCAGTTCACTTTTTTGAATAACTCCATCGTAATTATAGCACAATACTTTAGACTCAATGTACAAAGGGTATAATAATTCTTCATTTACTCTGTCTATACTGATATGTATCTCAAAGTCTGATTCTTTAAACCTATCGGTTAATTGTAGAGTGTAACAGGTACCTAAGGTTAACATAAAATCACAATACTTATCATGATCCAATAACTCCCATGGAGTAGGCCATATTGCTTGATTCCATGGGTCTGTACTTAATTTACAACGTTTTTTGGTATTATAATAATCAATAACGTCTTCGAAAGGGGTAATACTATCTTCTAATGTAGAACGAAAATCGTTCCACTTCTTTAGTTTAATCTCAAATAATTGATCTAGCATTAATTACGACTTATACTTCACCTTAAATAATATATTACCTGTATCAGCTGTAGTAGAGTTTAACATCTCTATGACGGCTGTGTCAACTACTGTGTCGCCATTTTCGTCAGTAACACTTGCTCTAAACTTTATGTTAGCTTCGTATGTAGAGCCACCCAGGTAACTATGATCGTCTGTTAGTGTTGCCGTTCCTAATGAACGGTTAATTAATATTTCCAAAGTACCTTGTCTTACAGCATTTACAGCTGAAGACCTATATAGATAATCAATATAAATTGTTCGATCAGCCTCTGCTGGTGCTCTTAATATTCTAGTGTATGTATTATGCTGAACAACTGGAATGTTATATGAATATTCCATATCGTAAATAGCAGGACCTTCAACTTCTGGTACATAAACAAATCCAGAAATTAATGATTGATCAAATGCTAATTGTCGAGTTCTATCAAAGTAGTCATTAGTTGAAATATTAGTATATGCTGTACCAAAAGAATACTTAATAATTGAATGTGTAGCATTACCTTCTGTACCACCATTGTTACCAACACCAGTAAATATATTATGTGTGCTAGTATTATTATTACCTATATGAATCCAAATAGCTTGTCTGTCAATATCTTGGAATTTAGAATTACTAATATTGTTATTAATTGGGCCTGTTAACATACCTGCGGAATTAATAATAGTACCGTCACCAAGCACAATACCATAACCTAACGTTTCAAATACACATTTGTCCCATAAGTTATTTTCAATATCATATTTAGATTCAATACCTCTAGCAAAGCCTTTAATAGATATATTTTTAAAAGTATTTCTAATTGAGTTAACAGAAGTACTTAATGCTCCCATGTAAATGCCAACTTGGTTAACAAGAAGAGCTGAGCCACTAGTCCAAGGACCTTGAATAATAATATCTTCAAATGTACTTTCTCTACAACTTTGTATTTTTAAGCCAACATTATTACTTGTAGTCTTTATAGTCATACCTTTAATTGTAATATGTCTTGCTTGATTTAATGTTGTGCTTGTAGCATCTAATGCCGGAGACCCTGGAGTACTTCCGCTATTTACAGTTTCAAATATAGGTTGTTCTACTGTCTGTGTAATAATAACTTTGTCACTACCAGCACCTATTATAGTTGCATGTGGCGGCACTTTTAGCGAAGCTGAAATTGTGTACTCACCTGCTGGAATTGTTAATGTAATCCTACTGGCTGTACTACCTTTAGTAGCAGTATTAATATATAATTGATCAATTGCCTGTTGTAATTTTATTGTTTGGTCTGTAGCATCACCCTTTGCACCAAAGCTCTTAACACTAACTAGTTCATCTAATCTATCTTGTAGTGTTCTAGCAACTGGGGTTGTTGCTGTCGATCCTGTCTGCATAGTTGCAGTTGGTTTTTGAAATTGATACTGATCAGCAAATGTAAAGAGATTGTCATGTTGTGTTAATATTTTACTATTACCAACTGATGGAGATCCTTCAGATACCGAGCCATTACCAATGTAAAGTTCGCGGGTATCTACAGCCCAGCCTAGTTCGCCGCCTGCTAATTGCGGAATACCTGAACCTACATTCTTTTGACCTCTTCTAATTTGTATCCTTGAGATTTGGACAATAGCCACTTTTACTTCTCCTATTCGTTACTACTATTTATCGAACATATCCTAATTGTGTTTGTCATAGTAAGTATACACTCTATCCCACCATTTATTCTCCCAGGACTTAAAGGTGTCAGGAAAAATGTCAAATTGCTGGTATGTAAGGTCTCTACAGCATACAAAAACATGACCTTCGCTAATATTAGTACCGTAAATTTCATTATGTGCTAGAGCATAGGCTACTAACTGCATTTTATAGTCATCTACCCATTCTTCTTTTTTAGGCTTATTACTTTGCTTAAAGTCCATGATGCATTCTTGCCCTTTAAAGACGCCTACAAGGTCTGTAGTGCCTGCATATATCTTAGGGTGGTATAGTTGTATCTCACTACCCCATATTTCGTCTACATGTGAAAGAGCTTGTTCTTTAATAACAGTAGCCATCTTATTTGCTTGTTGACTATACGGATTAGAGCCGGACCTAGGCCATTCATCTGTTTCAACATAGTCCTCTAAAAACTTATGCATACGAGTACCTACACTAGCGGCTTCAGTAACAATCTCTTGTGCTTTCTTTTCTCCTACTCGTTTACGCCATTGGATTAGCCCAGACTTATCTTTAGTTTTATCTAAAATCGTTGTAACACTTGCTACAGAATTACCATCCGGGCAATCGTATAATCGTCTACCATCTACTGATTTTTTGTCAATTGTAGTGTAGTTATATTTGTTTGATATCAAGTGCTTTTCTCCGTTGGTTTTAAATAATCAAAGGCAAAGTTAACTACAAAACATCTTCGTGGTTGTTTGCCGGGATAAATTCCATGGTATACTCTACCATCCATAATAATAGTTTTTCCTGGATAAGAATGAAACTGTGATACAATCTGTGTGCCGTTAGGGTGTGGAAGTAGTGTAAACAGAGCTCCATCAGTTGGTTGTACTTTGTCTCGTGGATTATCAAAATACATTACCATACTAAGCAATTGAGGTTTCTGTGTATGATTGTGTACACTTTGATATCCACCATCACCATATTCAATAGCCCAGGTTTGATCTACTTTAAGATTAGTAATAGGCATATATGTTTCAACTTTGTCTTGTGCCCACCTAGTTAAATCGTCTGATACTTCTTCTATATTAATAGTATATTGTGTGCGGTCAGGGTATGGTGATCTTTGTGCAAAACGAGTTGTAAAGATATCTTTATAGTCTTCCCACAACGGATAATCGGTCTCAATAACAAATTGATTGTTAGCACTATAAAAGTTATCTATCATATTTTTTCATCCGGATCTAAGTACTCATAGGCAAAGTCAATTACAACTGAGCGTCTTGGTGCTTTTACCGGATATACTCCGTGAAATACTTTGCCATCCATTATAACACATTGTCCACGTTTTGGTATATAATTTCTAACATTCTGTGTTCCATCCGGCTCGGGCATAATTGTATAAAGCATACCATAACTTGCTTTACTAATATCCTTACCATCAAGGTGTGGCTGGTCATCTAGATGAAATACAACCGAAATTGCCTTATCACCATGACTATGCAATCCTTGATAGCCATCTTCGTTATAATCAATACACCAAGACATATCAATGGTTAAGTTTTTAATAGGTATCCCTTGACCACGACATTTACCTTCAACCCACTTAGTCAGTCCTATTACTTTATCTGATACGTCCCATTGAGTTCCCCATTTGCGAGATTGTTCTGTTACTTCCGTTGTTACGTCAAATTGATAACCGTTGATAGTAAATTTACCGTCACTATCATCAGGTCCTCGATCTCGAAACAATACTTCAAACTCATCAATAAACGGACATTGTGTTTCAATAATAAATTGATTCATTGATCTAGAACACTTATCGCTAAGTGGAGAGTTTTTTATTAGGCTCTCAACACCTTTTGGAAAGCTACTCATTATTCATCCCTGCTATATAGTTTAATGTAAAAACTATCCTATTGTCGTTGTCTACATTAGTACTAGGTTGTGTTTTATGATTTAACCATCCTGGAAATAAAATTACATCATTTGTTTGTATAGGAATTTCTTGCCAATAATCGTGTATTGTTGCAGGATGAATTGCATCATTCATTAATTTAGTTTCGCTAGATAATCTAGAGTACGATGTCCATCTTTCTCTTAATAGTGTTTCAACTAAAAGATTGCCACCATTGTCAGGTTGTTTAACATAACATGATACAACAACAGATGTACTACCATGTTCGTGCGGTTTAGTCCAACCTCCTGCTCTATGTTCGTTTGTCCAACTCATTGATATAAAAGTAAAGTTATACCAAACAGCCCATTCTTTTAAACAGGTTTCTACTTTAGGTTGAAGCCAATCTAAGAAAGGTGCTAATGAATCCCATTTATGTGGATCTCCTGTACTACCAGCTGTAGTAATTCCACCATCTACTTCTGAAATTCCTGTTTTGGTACCATATTTAAAAATATTAGCCTCAAAGGAGTTAACATCGAACCCAGGTTCGTAATTATATTTCCATATGAGGTTAGGAGTTGTTGTTATTTCATTCATAGTAGTATTATATACTACTTTTTTAGTGAAGTCAAGTAATTACTGAGCGTTAGCAGTGGCACGCTTTGCCATTTGTCCTACTACATCTGCATTTGAGTCAGCTTGGGGAATGTCTGCGTCGGAAGGTGCTTCTACTTTGGTTGCCAAAGTAATTCCTTTATCATCAAAGTTTTGAACGTATGCTTGTAATTCTGGATTAGCATCGTAAACTGCTTTGAATCCTTGATAGTCAAAATGTGTTTGATCAAGGTTAGTCATAATTTTATTGATAGCGTCAAAAGAAAGATAGGCAGGCTGTTTTTTATTATCAGCACCGCCTATCATATTCCTAAAAACTGAGATTAATTGTGTTTTAAAATTTGACTCTAAGACTTTTTTTTTACAGCGTCTCCGCTTAAAATGTTGCCTAGTCTGCGTGATCGTTCAACTGATTCGCGTTTTGCTCTATCAGCTGTTTCTTCTCCGCCTGTAGCAGGAGCACTTGCACCAAATTCATCGTCTACTGGAGCTTCAGCATCTATGTCGCCTTCAACGCCTGGTTCTGCATCAACTGGTTCCATTTCTGGATCTTCTGCAGGAACTTCTCCTTCTTCGCCGCCCGGCATTACTTCTGGGCCACCTTCGCCTGTTATGATGGCTACGCCACCTGTTAGTGCTTCACGTGTTGTTTCAAATACTGTATATAAATTCTCAAGTGCTGGTTTTACAGTTTGAATGAATTGAATGCTCATTTCACTGCCTAGTTCGTCACGAATAGAATCGCCTAGTTCTAGCATTGATTCTGTTTGCATTTCTGCTGTGTCTTCCATCCAGCCTGTAACTCTATCAACCATGTCCTTTGCGGCCATAACTAATTGAGCTGATTCTTCAGCGCCTTCTTTAACTGGTTTTTTCTTTGAAGCCTGATAATCTTGTGACATCTTAGTGTACTCGTTGCCTTTAAGCTCTCGTACGCCCTTGCCATGGTTATCTTTTAGCCATTTAGTAAAGCCTGTTTTTGGATCTTCGCCTTCTGATACCCATTCGGCTCTTTCTTCAATTTCTTTATTAACGGTGTCTAAGAATAGTTTGCCCTTTTGATATGCATCACTCTTATGAACAGTTTCAAAACTTTCATTAGTTTCAACATCTGCTAATTGGGTTCGCAATTTATTCCTTGCGTTCTCAAGTTGCTCTAGAGTAAAAGAATTTAATCTTAGCTTTGTACCAAAAGACTTACCAAGACTCTCATTCAACGCTTTTGCTGTTAATGGTTTTGATAGTTCATTAATTTTCATAGTGTATTCCTATCCTAAGTGTTATAGTTATTTATCATCTCTTATCAAAGATATGCTCGTCTAACTGGCTAGTATACCGCCACGTATTATCCTTTGCAATATCAAATCTTACTAGTGCCGATTCTATTCTAAACTCATCATTAGCAGATTCTATAGTATTTTTAGCAAAAATGCTGTCCATGTAGTGTTTCCCTAGCTGTTGATCTAATTCTAATATCGTTTCTAGTGACCCTCTACGGTTTTTAGCTAGGGCAGTTGCATACGCAATAGCACCTCTTTTACTAACAGTTTCAGCTATTTGTTTACTCTGTTTTACATCAAATACTAAAAATCCTGTTTTATTTTCTCTAATAACAACATTCTTAATTCTTACACTTTTACCTTTAGAATACGGAAAGTATATATTATCAAGCCCATGCTCCATAATATCGTTAAGTTCTTGTTCAAGATTATTTAAGTTCATTCGCGACTACCAATACCATATTATTATTACGTACTCTACTTACCAGAGCTTTTCTGATAAGCGACTCAATAATAAATTGTTCTCGTTCATGGAAACTATGTAACGGCAACGGATAGCTAAGTTTATTTAAAACTTCTTCTTCCTCGTTGCTCATTGCAATAGTGAATTCGCTTATTAATTCGTTCATTTTCATCTTAGATGACCTTTGGCGACGGTAGGTACAGTACCTTTACCAGCTACTGCATCTGCTTTTGCTTGTACCATAGGTTCTAATTCTTTTTTAGTGTAAATGAATGCTGTAGGCTCACCAGGTTTAGGCTTTGGATTAGCCACTGTAACTTGGTTACCTTTAACATCTTGAATATCGAACGCTTGTTCTTTTCCACCCTGCGAGGGCATCATTAGTTCGGCGCCCTTTTTAAGGACTGCCTTTGTTACTTTTTGTTGTGCTTTCTTTATTATATTACCAGTACCTGTGGCAACTTTTTGACCAACGGCTTTACCTGCTTTGCTTCCTAATTTAGCGGCTTGACCTGCCACTTTCGCGGCACCTTTTGCTACAGCAGAACCCATCTTTGCTCCTACACGACCAAGGGCCGCAATAGCAGGAACAATTTCAGTAATTTCTTCTTCCTTTACTGGATGTTTGAATTCATTAAATCTCATAACTCTATTTAATCCTTTTTGCCTTTATCTTCTTAGGTTTGAATGCTTTAGTTACTGTCTTGGAAACATTCCTTTTAGGCATTTTTCTACTTGTCGTCGTAGATTTTTTTCTTCGTGTACTAGCTTTATCATATCTTTTTTGTGATAACGGTTTATTAATTTTTGCAATACGTTTTGAAGTTGC
>Ga0114993_10005244_pt1 | contig 12586 bp, 9 predicted proteins | sample ArcticOcean_MG_C_FD_87042 | JGI IMG/M metagenome (GOLD analysis project Ga0114993, IMG submission 87042) | Marine microbial communities from western Arctic Ocean - ArcticOcean_MG_CB2_150 | ecosystem: Environmental > Aquatic > Marine > Oceanic | place: Arctic Ocean: Canada Basin | collected...
CATTCCGTGACTTCGTCTAGAGGATGCCAGTCAAACCAGAGAGACCACATCGTCCTGCTCTAATGTCGAAAACAGTAGTTTTCCAGATGCCGGAGCGAGAGTTCTTGTTCCTCAAGCTTCCATGCCAGCACATCTCCCGATGAGATGAGACCGAGCAGTTGGCCTTGCACACAAATCGGCAAGTGCCGGATGCGGTTCTGGCTCATCAACTCTGCGGCCTCGCGGATGCTCATCTCGGGAGGACCAGACGCAAAGGGCGAGGTCATCACCTCACTCACCTTCGTCGTCTCTGGATCCCGCCCGGGAGCAACAAGGCGGTGCATCACGTCACGCTCCGTGAAAACGCCAACCGGATGTTCGTGTTCCACGATAATCACGGAACCGACCTTCTGCTGGCACATCGTGCGGACAGCAACGGCCACGGAACACTCCGGCGCCACCGTCACCACCTCACCGCCTTTTTTGCGGTTGAGCAAATCAACGAGGGTGCCCTGCCCAGGAGCGGACGACTGGGGATTGGTCTGCAAAGCAGCTTGTGGGGTTGCAACTTGCGGCATAAGACCTCCTGCAAAAAGATTGGAGCAAACAGCGCTAAATCACCTTTCGAATCAGCGCACCAAACGATCCGCAGTCCCGGGTGGTGCCCGCCCTAAACAGAAGGGTCGAGTTTTGAGGAAATCACTAGAAACAGCAGGGGGAGCACCCGCCAGCGGGCAGAGAGCAAAGGCAGAATGCGGAACGCAACTCCAAGCGGAGTCTTGCAACGCTGCTAGGAACCAGACGAAGCGGCATGGGGGGGAGTTTCTGGAGCCGTTCCATCTGAGGAAGATACGCTTGAACATATCCTCTCCGGTGCGAGTCACAGAAGACTTGAGGCAACAGCTGCACAATTCCAAAGCGGGATTGCGGCTTGCTACTACCCTCCTTAATTTTTAGTGTCTGCGTAAACCCAAGGCAATGTCAACATCTTTTTTTAAAAAATTTGACTGTAGAGAAAATACCTGAAATCTGAGACTTACAGTCCCAGAAAACCCCTCTTATGATCACAACAATGCAGGAACGACTCGAATCAGAAATCGATGCCAACCATCAAGACGTTGGTTCCCACTTGAAATCTGACTCCGAAACTTCTACAAGGTTTTGGAGTGGGATGCTCTGGACTTTCCGAGTTGAGCCCCTGCTCCAACACAGCAACCTTGCCGTTCTGGCGAACGTCAGGCTGTGAACTGCATCAAACCAAAAGAGGCAGAAAATGAGTGTCAATCTCGCAGAGGTCGCCCAGAAAAAGGGCATCCGCTATTTTTTGATCAGCTTCACAGACTTGTTTGGCGTGGTCCGTTCGAAGCTGGTGCCCGCCTCCGCCATCGCGGGTATGCAGCAGGACGGCGCAGGTTTCGCGGGTTTCGCCGCGCACCTCGACATGACCCCGGCGGATTCCGACATGTTTGGGCTTCCGGATGCGGAGCGGCTGATTCAGTTGCCGTGGAAACCGGAGGTGGGGTGGCTACCGAGCGACATCCACTTGGGCGGCAAGCTTGTTGAGCACAGTCCACGTGCGGTGCTCAAGCGTGTGCTGGCCACTGCAAACGCACAGGGCTACCTGGTCAACACTGGGGTCGAGTGTGAATACTTCATCCTCACGCCGGAAGGCACCGCCGTTGCGGACACTGCCGATCTCCAGCCCAAACCGTGCTACGATCAGCAAGCGTTGATGCGACGATTCGACCTGATTGCCGAAATCTGCGACCACATGCAAACGCTTGGCTGGGGGCCGTATCAGAACGATCATGAAGACGCGAACGGGCAGTTTGAAATGAACTGGGACTACTCTGATGCACTCACAACCGCCGACCGCCACAGTTTCTTCAAGTACATGACAAAGACCATTGCCGAACGCCAAGGCTTCCGGGCCACCTTCATGCCCAAACCACTGCCCGCGCTGACCGGCAACGGCTGCCACGCGCATGTTTCAGTCTGGAGCAAGGACGGCAAGACAAACCTGATGGAAGACGCGCAGGGGGAACTCGGACTCTCCGCACTCGCCTACCACTTCATCGGCGGACTGCTCAAGCACGCAGAAAGTCTGGCCGCGATCACCAATCCGGTGGTGAACAGCTACAAGCGCATCAACGCGCCGCGCACCACCTCTGGAGCCACTTGGTCACCCAACACCGTCACTTACTCCGGCAACAACCGCACCCACATGATCCGCATTCCGGACTCGGATCGCATCGAGGTGCGGCTTGCCGACGGCGCGGCGAATCCCTACCTGCTGCAAGCGGTTTTGATTGGCGCGGGCTTGTGGGGCGTAGAAAATCAGACCGACCCCGGCAAGCGCATTGACCTCGACATGTACGCCGAGGGGCACAAGGTCAGGAACGCTCCCAAACTGCCGTTCAACCTGCTTGACGCACTGCGGGCTTTCCAAAAAAACAAGACTCTGCGCGGCATCCTCGGTGCCGAGTTTGCGGACTCCTTCGTCAAGCTCAAGCTGGATGAGTGGAATCAGTACATGCAGCATTTCTCTGAATGGGAACGACAAAACGCACTGGATGTCTGAACGCTACGCCACTCAACCTGTTTACCGCCCCTCGCTGGTGCAAGGAGTGACGCAGGTGCTCTCCTCCGTTTTCGGCCATCACAAGCCCGCCGACAAGGCCATCGAATCGATTTTTCGGAGCAACAAACGCTGGGGTAAACACGACCGGGCCTTTGTCGCCGAACGCAGCTACGACCTTGTGCGCTGGTGGAACCGCGTGGAGCGCATGTCCGGAGACGATGGCAATCTGCGCAATCCTGCAACCCTGCTCAGACGCTGGGCGGCCTACGAAATTTGGCGACACGGAGCCGATCCCACGGATTTCTTGCAGCAGTTTTTTGCGGAAAACGGTGTTGAGATTCCTTCACCGGACGCTTGGCGCTCCCAATGGAAACGGCTCGAACTGATGCCGTGGGAGGAGGTGGCGTTTCCGGAGTGGCTACACCTGAAATTTACGGAGGAGTACGGCGACGAGACGCAAGCGGTGCTGGCCTCCCTCAACGATTCCGCTGCGGTTTGCCTGCGGGTCAACACGCTGAAAACGAACCGCGAGCAGGTGCGACACGCCTTACAACAAGACGGGATTGAAACGCAAACAGTCCCGGACCTGCCCCATGCACTTGTGCTGTGGGAGCGAGCGAATGTGTTTCGCACCGAGGCGTTCCAGAAGGGCTGGCTGGAGGTGCAAGACCTCGCCTCACAGCGCGTCGGGCTGCTGCTCGACCCTCGTCCGGGCGAGCGCGTTGCAGATGCTTGCGCGGGCGCGGGTGGCAAGACCCTGCACTTGGCGATGCTGATGGAAAACCGGGGGACGCTGCTGGCACTGGACGTGGTCCATTGGAAGCTGAAGGAACTACGCAGACGGGCGAAGCGGGCCGGAGTTGGAAATTATCAGGCCAAGCTGGTGCAATCAACCAAGGATTTCAAGCGTCTGCATCGTAGCTTCGATGCCGTGCTGCTCGACACCCCGTGCAGCGGCACAGGCACGATCCGCCGCAACCCGGACAAGAAGTGGTCGCTCAGCGAGTCCGGAATCGAACGTTTGGGACGCTTGCAGGCGGAGATCCTTGAAACCTACGCCCCACTCGTCAAACCCGGAGGCCGGATGGTGTACGCGACGTGCAGCCTGTTGCAAGCGGAGAATCAGGAACGCCTCAGCGCCTTTCTTGCCAAGCATCCCGAATTTGAGTTGGATGCCGACCCGCTGCTGCGGCGTCCGGATTTGCACGGGGAGGACGGCTTTTACGCCCAACGCCTCGTGCGCAAGCGCTGACTAGAGTCGCTCTGGAGGAATGATTCCCAGCAGGTGGAGTCCCTGCTTGAGCGTTTCAGCAACTCCGTGGAAGAGCAGGAGCCGAGCGTGTTGCAGGCTCTCCGTTTCGGCATGCTTGACCGAACAGGTGGTGTAGGCGCGGCTGAAGTCGCGGGCCAAACCATAGAGTGCATGAGCCAGCAGGGAGGGTTTGAACTGCTCTCCGGCGGACCAGACCACCCGGTTGAAGTCGAGCAGCCGTCGGCTCAACGCCTTCTCGTTGGGGTGGCAAAGCAGCGAACAATCGGCAGCGGCGGACGGTTTGATGCCCAATTGCCGCACAATGCTGCAAATCCGGACGTAGGCATAAACCAAGTAGGTTCCAGTGTCACCCTCGGTCTTGAGCCAATCCTCCATTGAGAAAACGATCTGCTTGGCCGGATCCTGCGCGAGCATCCCGTACTTGAGAGCAGCAACGGCCACCTTCCGGGAAGTCTCCTCGATTTCCTCATCCGGCCACTCCCCCTTGCGGGCCTGAAAATGCTGTGTCCGCAGCGAGTCCAAGATTTTCTGTCGTAGCTGCGAAAAGAGGATGACGTTGCCCACCCGCGAACTCATCTTGCCCTCCGGAAGCATCACCAGCGCGTAGGGCAAATGGTGACACAACTCCGCCTGCGCATAGCCCATGCTGCGCAGGGTCGCAAAGACCTGCTTGAAGTGCAAGGTCTGCTCCGCGCCCACGACATAGATCGAACGGTCAATCCCGAACTGCTCAAACTTGCGCTTGGCAAGCGCGAGGTCCTTGGTGGAGTAGAGTGTGGTACCGTCCGACTTGAGCAGCAGAAAGAACCCCAACTGCTCTTCCTCCAAGTCCATTCCGATGGCCCCATCTGAAAATTGGAAAACGCCGTCCTGCTCGCCTTGCAAAACCATCTTCCTGCCCTCGTCGTCCACTTCCGATTCAAAGAAAATGTGGTCGAAGTGAACACCGAGCCATTCGTAGATTTCAGCAAAATCGTCGAGGGACCACTGGCGGGTTTCCTCCCAAATGGCGATGAGTTTCGGGTCGTCTCCCTCCAGTTTTTGCAGGATTTCCCGGACCTCCTGCTGATAAGTCTCTCGCAGCTCCGCAGGTGCGTCTTCAAGCAGCAGTGTGGCCTTGGTGTACAGCTCCCCTAGCCATGCGCCGCGTTGCTGCTCCGGAGGGGATTCCTGATTGAAAGACTCGTAGTACCAGAGGCATTTCGCAATGTGGGTGCCAACATCGCCGATGTAATTGGCACCGATGACCTCGTAGCCGTTGTAGCGAAAAATCCGGCAGAGGGCATCGCCCAGCGCGACGTTGCGCAAATGTCCCACATGAAAACCCTTGTGGGTGTTCGGCTGAGAAAACTCGATCATCACCCGTTCACGGGTTTCCGTTTGGGCTGCACTGAAGGACTCTCCACTGGCAAGGGCAGGGAGGATGGCGTCTGCCAGCGCTCCGGGGCTGATCGTGAAGTTGAGGTAGGGCCCCGTGGCCTGCACCTGCTCCACTCCGTGTGCACTCACTCCGGAGTGCGTCCACTGCTCGGCAAGTTCTGCGGCAATGTCGGGTGGGGCTTTGCGGAAAAACCGGGCGAGTTGGAAGCACGGAAAGGCGTAGTCTCCCAAGGACGCATCCGGAGGTTGCTCCAACAGGGCAAGCACCTCGGCGACGGACCACTCCGGAGCGGAATCGCAGGAACTCAACAGTCCTGTGAGGGCCGAGGCGAGACCCCGCTCAAACACATTTTTCATGATTCAGGCAGCAAGAAGTGACCCCAGTGGGATCACACGGTCAGAAAGGACGAGGAATGCGGGTCAGGGCGTGATACGTTCCCGGCGAGTGATACGACCCTTGGACAAGTCGTAGGGGGAGATTTCCACCGTCACAGAATCTCCGGGCAGCACCCGGATTTTGTACATCTTCATCTTGCCGGAAAGATAGCCGGTGACCACATGATCGTTCTCCAGTTTCACCCGGAAAATGCCTTTGGAGGATTCAAGGACAGTGCCTTTGATTTCAAGTTTTTCTTCGCTCAAGTTTTGCTCCGTGAAAAATTAGAATCTTGTCTTTACAAAAAGACATTATTACTGTCTCTTGTAGAAGCTGCAAGCCGGATCATGCGGTGCCGTTGCGCGTTGTACACCTTAAAGGGAATGACCAATGTACGAGTTGAAGATTCAGCCCGAGTTTCTTGAGAAGCTGAGTCCAGATGGAAAAAAATGGTTGGCCCGTGCAATGGTGGGGGCCTTGGTTGTCGATAAAACGCTCGATGCCAGCGAGATGCCCTACATGAAAGAGGCACTGGGCATTGTTGCAGAGAACGCCGAGGAAAAGCAGGTTTTGCTGGAAGCTGCGAAAACCCGCCAGGTTCCAGACCTTGGCAACCTTGAGGTGGATCGGGAAGCGGCGGGGGCCTTCTTCTACTACCTTGTCGAACTGATTGCGGCGGATGGCAAGGTGAAGAACTCCGAGGTCACTTACCTGACCACGATCTGTGGCAAGTTGGGCTTCCCTCCGGAAACGGCGAAAAACGCCCTGCGCTGGTCTCGTGACCTCGTGAAGCTCAACCAGGAACGGAATCTGATGATCGCCGCACTCAAGCAATTGCGACCAGTTTACGCCTGATCCAGAATTTCACTCCACACCAGTTTCAAGCTCCCGTCTTGAACCACCACCTTCAGGTTTAGGTTTCCGGATGCCCGAACTTGCAGGAGTTGCCCTGCCAATTCCTGCTCCAGCCGTTCCTCAATCCTCCAGCGCAATCCCCAGCGGGCTTGGGCTTCCGGACACAAGCCGACCGCCTCGACAGGCAGGGTGCTTTCCCAAGTGATCCGGATTCCGGACTGGAGTGCTTTTGCCTGAAGCTTTGCCAGCATGTCCTCAGCGATGCGGCGACGCTCGCTTGTGCTGGGCTGCGCAAAGGTGAGGATTGCATCCAAGTGTTCCAGCCAAAGCACAGGAATGTGCCGCCCAACAAAGCGTAGCCAATCCGAGGTTTGGCTAGGAGAGCTTGAGGCGGAATCCAGTGTTGCTTCCAAAACCAGCAAGCGATCCCCCACGGTTCCAGAAAAGGGCGAATCCGCCCCAGAAACCCATGCTTTCAGCCGCCGCACTTCGGATTCACTCATTTTCGTGAGGTGGTCCAGATGCACCAATCCCCGTGCGGGCAGTTCTGCTTTGGTTCGAGATGCAGAGGTTGAAGTCTCCACTCCACTCTCGTCCGCGATGACGAGTGACTGCGCGTTGCTTCCGCACCAAGTGTTTTGCAAGACGCGGAGCAGCGTGGTTTTTCCCGAACCTTGTGGGCCGACCCAAAGTAGAACCCCGCGTAGGTGGCCATCCGGAGTTTTGATGCGCATCAACGATTGGAGCAGCGAGTCAAAAACCGACTCGGACCCGACCACTGCCCTAGTGAGTTGCTCCTTCAAGCGCAGCAGTCGTTCCGGTAGCGTGTCCAGTAGCAGTTCCGGAGTTTTTCCAAGAAACTGCCCGGCGATTTCAGCAACCCACATTGGCGTGATGCACTCTGGAAGCAAACATTTTCCGTCCAGCCGGGCAAGTTCATGATTTGCGTTCTCAATCTCTGTGCTGAGAGCAGACTGCGTTTCAAAATGCAGCTCGGACGCACGGTCCAAGTCCCCTTGGTTCAGGGCGTTCTGCTCGGCGCGCCGGACTTCTTCCTGCTTGCGTTGGAGTTGAGCAAGGCGCAGCAAGAGCTTGGGTTGCGGGCTGTCCGGATGTTCCAAGGCAAACTGGTCAAGTTTCACGCCATATTCAAAGGCCGCTTTTTCCAGCAAACCCAGCGCCGAACTGGGCCGAGCCTGCTCCGGAGATGTTGAAAGCGCAAGGTGTGCCACCAGCGGCAGGGTTTCTGGAGCAAGGTAAACGTTGTGGCTTTCCTCAACAACACACTTGTGGTCCCACAGCACCTCAGTCGTGGCTTCAACTCCGAGCGGCAGCAACGGCAGCAGAGCGGTTTGAGTGTTCGCCGAGTGGGGATCCGGATAGTGAGCAAGCTGCTCTGGCGTCAGGCTGACAAGCAGTTTGAGCGAATCGTGTGGTTGGATCAGTTCCAAAAGTTGTTGGACAAACAGAGACCGGGGGTTGTGCTGACTCGTGTGGGAAGCTGGAGCATCGAGCACCAAAATCGTCGGGGTGGGCCGCGCCTGAAGCTCATCGAACAGTTGCTGGGGAAAGTCCGGAGCCTCCCCCTTCGTGGAGGGAGAGGACCGACTCGTGACCAGCCGATACCCCCGTAACGGACTGGGCACCAACTCCTGCACAAAGCGACGGGCAAGTTCCCGGAGCAGGGCCGTCTTTCCGCAGCCCGGAACCCCAACCAGCAAAACACAGGTGATGGTGCGACTGCTCAACAGACGCAAACAGCGCAGCAACGCTTCGTCACGTCCACGCAGGGAAAAACCGTTTGAAGAGGTCGACCCTTTGAATTCTGCCAACAGCGGAACACTGGTTTGAACCTCGGGAACCCCTGCACTCGGTGAAAGCACCGGGGCTGCGGTTGTGCTCTCGCTGGACTCCGGAACAGGGGCCGGAGCAGCGACTTGGTAGTCTTCAAGAATTCCGGCCTCGCCCAAGGCATCCCAAAGTTCTGAAACTCCGGGAGGAGTCGCTTGCGCTTGTGTGGCCTTGATGAGATTTAGGAGCAACTGTTTCAACGATGGATCAACGCAGGCAAACTTCAGTTGCCGTTCCGGAGCAGGGGTGTGATCCAACTCCGACTCCAAGGACTGGGCGGTGAGACCGGGGGTGAGGTTGGCAGGAGGCGAGGCCGAGTGACTGAGCAGCACCCAGAGCAGGTGATGCGGCGTGATCCAGGCATCCTTGCGGCGCTCCGCCAGTCGCCGGGATTCCAGCAGAACAGTCCGGGCTTGTGGTTCAAAGCGGTGGATGGGTAGGCTCATGCGGGCAAGCAGCCAAAGGATTCGTTGAAAAACTGAGATTATTCCAGCCACAGCCAACAATTTCAATGCGGCGGTGGCAGAATGCTGCTGGAATGACCAAGCTCCTTGGGCACCTGATGGTCACTTGGCTTGGGAATGTCCGGTGAGAATCTGAGGAGTTCAGGAGTTGTCTTGGCTTCAAGACTCCAAATCAGCTATTCTCAGGAATCAAACCACCTGTTGCACTTACGAGTTGAATCCGCGAACGACATTACGGTCCTCCAAGTCCACGAGAGGGCTGGCCTTCATGGGACTGGCCCTGATCGGAGGTGGATGCTTTGCCCTGCCCTATCAACACGCCCTCAACACGCTCGAGCCGCTCACGGCGGTGTATGGCGTGTTTATCTGGGCCTTGCTGTTTTCCGCGCCCGGCGCATGGGCGTTGCGGCGCAACACGCGATTTTCACCAAAGGTGGCGCTGTTGCTCATCGCTATTTCCTTGTCCGGAGTGTTGGGAAACTTCGCGGTCTGCACCGCCCTACAAGGCGGTTCGCCCACGCTGGTGATCATTGTCAGCCGCATCGAGATCGTGCTGGCTTTGCTGTTGGGCTGGGGATTGCTGCGCGAGGTCGTGGCCCCCAAGGTGTGGGTGGCGGTCGGCATCATGCTGCTGGGCATCACCCTGATACGTCACGACTCCCTCAGCATCGAGGACGGCTCCGGGGGCTTCGTGCTTTGGGCGTTGATCACGGCCTTCAGCTTCGCGCTGATGCAGGTACTCTCAAAGCTTATCATCAGCCAAATCGACCCGCAGGCGCTCAACGTCTGCCGCCTGATGATCGCACTGGCAGTCCTCAGCGTGGTTCCGGGAATGCTGGGGCAGGTGCAGGCGATACCCTTGGCCACCTGGGGTTGGCTGGGACTGGCAGCGTTTTTCGGACCTTTCCTTGGGCGCGTCGCCTACACTTACGCCCTGCGCGACCTCACCATTGCCAAGGCCATGACTATCGGCACCTTCGCTCCGGTGCTGACGCTGTTGCTGGAGTACCTCTTGTTCGGACGGGTGTTGCGGTGGTTCGAGCTTTCCGGTGGAGCCTTGGTGATGAGCGGAATTCTACTGTCCTTCCTTCGGCTCTCGTTTTTCAGACGGCAGTTCTGAGTAATTCGTTTTGAGCCAGCCCAATGCCCCGGAAGAGGTCGGAGGCCGTCAGCGCCGTAGGGGGTAGCCCCTCTTGAACAAGCTGATCGGCGGCGAGTCCGTGGAGATAGACCCCGACAAGGGCGGCGGCGAGGGGGGAGCAGCCCTGCGCAAGCAAGCCGCCGATCATGCCGCTAAGGACATCTCCGGACCCAGCGGTGGCGAGCCCTGCATTGCCTGTGGGATTGAGGAAGACGGCGCCATCCGGAGCGGCGACCACGGTGCGTGATCCCTTCAGCACCAGCACAACTCCCCACGCTTGCGCCCAGCGGCGGGTAGTGGCGATCCGGGACGCCTGAATTTCAGCAACGCTCTGTCCGCACAACCTTGACAACTCCTTGGGGTGCGGAGTGATCACCGTTGGTCCGGAGCATTCCACCAAATCCTGTCCGCTCAAGTGGTTCAAACCGTCGGCATCCACCAACAGTGGCGCCTCGGTTTCCATGACAAACGTCCGGACGAACTCCCCGGTTTCGGAATGATTGCCAAGACCACAACCCAACACAACCGCATTGCGTGAAGTGGCATGGCTTAGGGCGGCATCCGTGTGTTCCGGCGTGAGAAAATCTGGAGAACCCGGCGAGGAGAGCGTCATCACTTCGGGCGGCTGGCTGGGCAAACCATCCCGGAAACGTTCCGGCACAAAGGCGGAGACGAGGCCAGTCCCGGATTTGAGGGCAGCGGTGGCGGCAAGAGTTGCAGCCCCGCCCATGCCTGCCGAGCCGCAAACCGTGAGCAGGTGTCCGAAATAACCCTTGTGCGAATCGTCCGGAACGTCGGGGAGCAAACTTGAGATCGCCTGCCGAGTGAGCTGCCATATTCTGGGACCCTGCTCTGACCAGTGCGGTGGGATGGAAATATCCGGAATCGTGATTTTCCCGCAAAACTCGGCTCCGGGCTGTTGGAAGCATCCTGGTTTGCCGATCTGGAAGCAGACCGTGTGATGGCAGCGCACCGCGACTCCGTGCAGGCGGCTGTCGTCGGAATTGATGCCGGACGGCACATCGAGCGCAACACGGAGGGCACGGGAGTTGGCATTGATCGTCTCAATCCATTCGTGATGGGCACCTTCGATTTTTCGCTCCAAACCAATGCCAAAAATCGCGTCGAGGATCACGTCGGCTCGCTCCAGCCAGCGTGTGGCTTCTGGACTCGGAAAGGAGACACTCTCGCCGAAATGAGACCAGAGGTGCTGGTTGGTGCGGGCGTCATCGGTTTTGGCCTCGCCTGCGTCAATCACGGAAACGTGAAAGCCCCGATTGACGAGCAGTCGTGCAACCGCAAAACCGTCCCCACCGTTGTTGCCCCGTCCACAGCAGACCACCACCCTTGCTTCCGGACGTTCCCGCAGGATTTCGGCTTCCACAAGATCGGCCACGCTACGGGCGGCGTTTTCCATGAGGATGAGCCCCGGAATTCCCAGTGCCTCGATGGCGTGTTGGTCCATGGCCCGCATTGTTCCCGAGTCGGCCAAACGCTGAAACTGTTTCCACGGCAGGTTTGGATCGTGCCATGCAGGTCCGGGATGCTTGGCAAAATCGTCGGCAGGATCAGACATGGGAAGCCTCGTCAATGCGTTCGGTGTGGAAGCGATACTCGTGCCGATCTTCCTCCTTGAGCGTTTCGACCAACTGCTTCACATCCTGAGTGCGCCGCAGGTCGCAGACCAAGAGGGCGTCCTCGGTTTCGACGATGACAAGATTTTCCACGCCGATGCTCGTGACCAGCTTCTTGCCGCTGATGATCAGTGAATTGCGCGTGTCCCGGCAAATGACGTTGCCCCGCAGCACATTGCCGTTCGTGTCCTTCTCGGAAACTTGATGCAAGCTTTCCCAACTGCCGAGGTCGCTCCAAGCAATGTCCACAGGCAGTACCGCGACGCGCTGCGATTTTTCCATCACCGCGTAGTCAATCGAAATGCTTGCAGTGGCTGCAAACACCTGTGCAACTGCTTCTGGGGTGGGTGATTTTCCCGCGTGTGGTCGTAACGGTTCAAATACCTCGAAAAGCTTTGGCGCGTGTTGCCGGAATTCTTGGAGAAAGGTGGCGGCGGTGGCGAGAAAGATGCCCGCATTCCAGGTGTAGTCTGGGGAGTTTGCCAGCCGTTGGGCGGTTTCGGCATCCGGCTTCTCGACGAAGCGGGAAACCCGGAACCCCACTGAAAGAGGGGCTCCCGACTGGATGTAGCCGTAGCCGGTTTCCGGGTGGTCGGGGCGGATGCCAAATGTGATCAGCCAGCCCTCTTCCGCCAGTGGGACTGCGCTGCGAACCGCCTCCACAAAACCTTCCGGATTTCCAATGAGATGATCGGCAGAGACCACCAGCAGCGGTTCGTCCTGCTGATCCTCCGGAATCTGGAGCGCGCCCCACAGTACCGCCGGAGCGGTGTTGCGGCCAACGGGTTCCAGCAAAACATGGTCGTCCGGAAACCCTGAAACTATCTGTGCCAACTGGAGTCGCAACTCATGCTCGTGGGACTGGGAACCAATCACCCAGAGGTTTTTCGGAGGAACGAGCGGGGCGAGACGCTGACAGGTTTCTTGAAAAAGTGACTCGTGCGTGACTCCCAAGGCAAGGAACTGTTTGGGACTCATGGTGCGGCTGTAAGGCCAGAGGCGAGTGCCGCTGCCGCCAGCAAGAAGAATCGCGTACATCCGGTGAAAAGGAA
>Ga0114993_10005245_pt1 | contig 12585 bp, 12 predicted proteins | sample ArcticOcean_MG_C_FD_87042 | JGI IMG/M metagenome (GOLD analysis project Ga0114993, IMG submission 87042) | Marine microbial communities from western Arctic Ocean - ArcticOcean_MG_CB2_150 | ecosystem: Environmental > Aquatic > Marine > Oceanic | place: Arctic Ocean: Canada Basin | collected...
CGGCAATTCTCCAAACAATAGAATTTCCATATAACAGGTTAGTTCAATTATTAGCAGGCGCATGCCTCACATTCTTTGCCGCCCATTATCAGCACTTCACCTTCTCCATCAAAGACAGGGTTGTTCTTCCTTGTTAATTAAGCCTTGCGACTTATCCTCTCCTCATGATCATCTTCCGCCTCACTCTGCTGTTCCTCTTCGCCGCCACTTTGCCGGCTGCCCCCCGACTGGATTCACCGGCACGAATTGCCGAACGCATCAAGACCATCCGCTCCGATGACGTGGCGTGGCGGAAGATTGCCTGGAAATCCTGCTTGCTCGAGGGCTTGGCCGAGGCTCGGCGCACAGGCAAGCCGCTGATGGTTTGGTGCTACATCGACCGGCCGGTGGGCGACACCCGTTGTTGAGTGTTCGCCGGGGCCGTCCGTGAGACGGTCTTTTCGCGGGTGGATATTATGCGGCGCATCAATGATCAATTCGTGCCGGTAGCGCTCAAGGCGGCGCTGGTAAACAATCCGCCCGCCGGAATGGAGGGGGCGTTCCTCGCGGAAATCAGCCGGTCCAAACCCGCGCCGCAAGGAGTGTGCGTGGCCAACGGCGCGGGCAAAGTGCTGGCGTGGGCGTTGAGTTTTGATGACAACGCGCAAGTGCCCAAGTTTCTTGATTACACCTTGGCGCGGCACAAGCAATTCCCCGATGCCGCCAAGCCCGTGCCCACCCAGCGCTTCATGCGGTTCCCCGGCCAGCCGATGGCCGAGGTGGCCGACACGCGCGCGCGGCTGCCCCGCCTCTCGCCGCACGGGAAAAATGAATTCTGCCCCGCCACCCCACCCAAGGCGCGGGGAACACTGGTGGCGCGCGTGTGGGGCCGGCGCGTGGAGAAGAACGGCCGCCTGTGCGAAAGCTGCATCAGCCAAGAAAATTATATCGAAGACATATTCGATGTGCCCAATGAAATGCAGCGCGAGATCGCTCGGCTGGCCAACGACGGCCAGCGCTTTCGATTGCCGGAAAACTTTGTTCGGCACTTGGCAACCTACACCTACCTTGGGCAACTCGATGTCAGGCCCGTGTCCCCGCCGGTGCCGCAACACCGCGCGCGGGAGCATGCGCTCGAGTGGTGGGCCGCGCCCGTGCCCAGCAGCGTGAAGGGCAGCCAACGCTGGCGCATCACCGGCAAGAGCGACGTGGAAAGCAGCCACCCGGGCCGTGGCGACGGCGCACATTACCACCATCGCGTGACATTGGATTGGCGGGGCTTCATCGACCTGCGCGGCAAGGCCATCCTCAAACTCGGACTTTGGGCCGAGGGCCAGGAACAACTTCAATGGGGCAACCCCCGACTGCGTCTCGTAAAAGAACCCGACGTGGCCCATTTAATGGCGGGTCGGTTCATCGATTTCAATTCGCCAGTGCGCTACGGCATCATTGGCGCGCCTGTCGCCGGAAAAAATGTTTGGCAAGGCAAGGGACCGCCTCCGCAATCCCCGGGGCCACTGGGCGGACCAGGCCCAGCGCTCGAACAAAAAATGCAGCGCCTGCAACAAGGCCTTCGCCGCTTGGCGCAAACCGGCGGCAATCCGCGCCCCGTGCAAAAGGAGATCATGGCGTTCCAGCGACTGATGCAGCAAGGCCGCCGCGCCGAGGCCGAGCAACACCTCAACCGCGCGCTTGCGTTGGTGGGAGTCAACCCGCCGAGACTGCCCCGCGACCTCGAGGAAAAACTTCAACGCGTCCGAGCTGAAGTAGAGCGCTTGCTGCGCGATGGTAAAAAAGCCGAGGCCGACCGGCTGTTTGACAATTTGCTGCGTGAATTGAAAAAACCATAGCGCATCGCACAAGGCTCAATGATTCTTGAAACTTGATCCTTCCTTGAGACTTGATAATTTAGCCTTGAGACTTACCCTCCCCGCATGACCATTCTGCGGATCTCACTCCTGTTCATTTTCACCCTCTCCCTCCACGCCGCCACGTGGAAAGCCGGCACGGCCAAGGCGGATATCACGCCGAAGAAGCCCATCTGGATGGCGGGCTATGGCGGGCGCACGAAGGAGAGCGAGGGCGTCCTACATCCGCTCTGGGTGAAGGCGCTGGCGTTGGAGGATGCGCGGGGGAATCGCGCGGTCATCATCGGCACGGACACGCTCGGGATGACCGCCAGCATTTACGCCAACCTCAAGGCGCGCCTCGCCAAGGAGCACAAACTCGCGCCGGCGCAGATCATGATCAACGCCTCGCACACGCACACGGGGCCGGTGTTGCGCGGAGGTCTGTACGACATCTATCCGCTCAACGCCGAGCGCATCAAGCGCATCGAGGAATTTTCCGCGCGCATGGAGGACGCCATCGTGCGCATCACCGGCGAGGCGCTGGCAAAGTTGGAGCCGGTGACGCTCAAGCATGGCATCGGCATCACACGCTTTGGCGTAAACCGCCGCGAGAACAAGCCGTACAGCGCCGTGCCCAAGCTCATCGCCGCCAACGCGCTCAAGGGGCCCATCGATCACGACGTGCCCGTGCTCGCCGTTTACAAAGGGCTCGAACTGAAAGCTGTCGTCTTCGGTTACGCCTGCCACAGTACGGTGCTGAGTTTTTACAAGTTCTCCGGTGACTACTCCGGCTTCACACAAATCGCGCTGGAAAAAAGCCATCCCGGCGCGCTCGCGATTTTCAGCGCTGGCTGCGGCGCGGACATCAATCCCCTGCCCCGCCGCGAAGTTTACCAAGCCGAGCGCTACGGCAACATGCTCGCCGCCGCCGTCGAGGAAGTGCTCCTGCAAAAAACGGAAACGCTCAAGCCCACGCTTGTAACCCGCATCAAGACCATCCCGCTCGAGTATGGCGCGCTGCCCGACGCCGCCACCCTCGCCGCCACCGCCAAGAACCAAAACAGCTACCGCGGTCGTTGGGCCGGCCGCATGCTCAAGCTTCAGACTTCCGGAAACCTCCCCAAGACCTACCCGTATCCCATGCAATGCTGGCGCGTTGGCAACCTCACGTGGCTCACCATGGGCGGCGAAGTGGTCATCGATTTTTCCATTAAATTCAAAAAACAATTTGGCGCTCGCCTGTGGGTCACCAGTTATTGAAACGACGTGATGGCCTACATCCCCACCCTTCGCGTGCTCACCGAGGGCGGCTACGAGGGCCAAAGCTCCATGGCGGTGTACGGCCTGCCGGCTGACCGCTGGAAACCCAACGTCGAGGATCTCGTATCCGACGCCGCCAAGGCACTTGTCCAGGATGTCAGCCGCGCCAAGTAAAAAGAAACGCGGCCGACGAAAGCTGGCGCTGATCCTCGGCGGCGTGCTGCTGGTGGATGCGGTGGCCTTTTGGCTTTGGCTGCCGGCGTATGGGCTGGGGGCGGCCAAGCAGTTTCTCCGCTGGAATTTTGATGATATCCGGCATGTCAGCACCGAGGAATTGACCAGGCAACTGGAGGGGGACAACCCGCCCGCCCTGCTCGACATTCGCACGACCGGGGAATACGAGACGAGCCACCTGCCCGGCGCGCGGTGGCTTTCGCCTGACTCAACGGACATGCAAATCCGTGATCTCCTCTTGGGAATCCCCAAGGATGAGCCAATTGTTGTTTACTGTTCGGTCGGCTATCGCAGCAGCAAGATGGCGCGCCGCCTCAAGGAACTGGGGCGAACCAAGGTTAGCAACCTTGATGGAGCTGTCTTCGCCTGGAGCGGCGAGGGGCGTCCACTTGTGCCAAGCGCCCCGGTGCATCCGTACAACTGGTTTGGGAAAAGGATGCTGCCGAAACAGCCCGCAGCGAATTAGTGCATGTTGCCAAGTCTGCCGTATCGCAGGCTTCCCAGCCTTCAAAACATGAGGGGAACATTACATTTTCTCGGTCACCTCAATGCCGAGGGCGGCGAGCCCTTCCTTTAACACGCGGGCGGTGAGATCGCAGAGGGCGAGTCGGGATTGTTTTTCAGCACCCGACTGCAACACCGGACAGGCCTCGTAAAACCGCGCGTAATGCCCCGCCAATTCATACAGATAGGTGCAAAGAAAGTTTGGACGATATTCCGCGGCAACCAGTTCGAGGCACGCCCCAAAATTGAGCAGATGCTTGGCCAGCGCCAACTCCTCCGGGGCGGCCAGCTTGATTCGCGCGCCGGAGATGTCGTCGATTTCGCCCTTGCGAAAAATGCTCCGAACCCGCGTGTAGGCATACAGCAGATACGGCGCGGTATTGCCTTGGAGGGCGAGCATCTTGTCCCAGTCAAAAATATAATCGCTTTGGCGATTGTTAGAGAGGTCGGCGTACTTGAGCGCGCCGAGCCCGACAATGCGGGCAATCTCCCGCCGGGAAGCCTCCTCAAGATCAGGGTTCTTTTCGGTGACAACGGCGAAGGCGCGCTCCTCGGCCTCGTCGAGCAACGCCGCCAACCGCACCACCTCGCCGCTCCTGGTTTTAAACGGCTTGCGATCCGGGCCAAGGATAGAGCCAAACCAGACATGCTCCAGCCGCGACTTAACGTCTGGTTGCCAGCGCCGGTGAATCGCAAAGAGTTGCTGGAAGTGCAACTGCTGCCGGCCGTCGGTGACGTAAATAATTTCATCGGGCGACCATTCGAGATGGCGATGCTGGAGAGTAGCCAGATCGGTGGTGGTGTAATTAGCGGCCCCATCGCTTTTGCGAACGATGGCCGGCTGCCCTTTCAGCTTCGGATCATCAGAGAAAGCAACGATCAACGCGCCTTCGCTTTCCTCGGCAACCTTGCTTTGCGTCAGAGCCCCCACCACGCCGGCAAGTTCATCATTGTAAAAACTTTCGCCCAGTGTGTAGTCAAAAGTCACTCCCAGACGATGGTACACAGTGTCGAATTGTTCCTGCGACAGGTCGATCATCTTCTGCCAGAGTTCCCGGTTTTCCGCGTCGCCGGACTGCAGCTTGACCAGCTCGGCGCGAGCATCTTTACGCTGCGACTCGTCACTGTTGACGCCCTTGTACAGTCGCTCCATCTCGGCGATGGGATCGGCGGCGAGCGCAGCCTCGTCGAGTTGCTCCTTCCACCCAAGCAGCAGCATGCCGAATTGCGTGCCCCAGTCGCCGATGTGGTTGTCGGTGATGACGCTATGTCCCAGCAGGCGAAACACCCGCGCCAGCGAGTCGCCGAGAATGGTCGAGCGAATGTGGCCAACGTGCATCGGCTTGGCCACGTTGGGAGAACTAAAATCGACGACGATCGTGCGCGGCTCAATGGCCGGTTCATAAAAAAGCGCGCCCCCCGACGCCACCCCGCACAGAACCGCCTCAATCGCCTCGGGTTTTAAATGAAAGTTCAGGAACCCCGGCCCGGCAATCTCGACCTCCCCGCACCACTCGGAAACATCCAGCCGCGCGGACACGGAGGCAGCCAGTTCGCGCGGGTTCATTTTTCGCTGCTTGGCCAGAGCCATCAGCGCGTTGCTTTGGTAATCGCCAAACTTGGGGTCGCACGGGCGCACCAAGATGCGCGTGATGTCGGCATCCGGCAACTCCACGACCACGGCGGACTGCAGGGCTTGCTGGATGTGACGATGAATCACAGTGAATTAAACAGCACTCTCCGACTAGCTGTCGGATTGGCGGATGATCTCCAGCATCGCGTCGGCGTCGGAGGCTTCCTCGAGCGATTTGCGAAAATCTCGGTTGTGGAGTCGCTTGGCGATGTTGGCGAGGGTGTGCAGGTGTTTCTGGAATTGCCCCTTGGGGACAAGAAAAAGCACGACGAGAGTGACCGGCTGATTGTCCAGCGCGTCAAAATTAATGCCCGCCTTAGACCGGCCCAGCGCGCCCACCACCTTGTCGATGATTTCGATGGAAGCATGCGGGATGCCGATCCCAAACCCGATGCCGGTGCTCATCGAGGTCTCGCGCTTTTTCACTTCCTGCAGGATCTCCTCGCGATCGGCCTCGCGAATTGCGCCAGCATCGATGAGTTGATCCACCAACTCATCAATGGCCTCCCATCGATTGGTGGCCTCCAATTCTGGGACCACGCGTTTTTCCTGAATTATCTCTTTAAGCATCATGGCGAATGAGCGGGGGGCTTTGTGAGCGTAATGGCGCGGATATTCAAGGCTGAATAATTGACGCCGTGTTGGCCCACGCCCAGCCGCCCATTTGTGAGAGGCTCTCACCCCACCAACCAAAGGCCTGAGCCAGCTCCACCCGGCCAGTTAAAAGCGGTACGGCCAGCAACAGCACGAGGGCGTTCCCGAGGAAAATGATGACCATGGAAAAAAGCCACCCCTGCGAAGTGATGTCCGGCTGGCGGGTCTGCATGATGTGCGCGGTGAGCGTGACGTGAAAGGCGTAGGCCGCGCCGAGCAGCATGTGAAACGCCGCCTCCGGCACCACGCCCGACCAGCCCCAAAGCCGGTTCCCCAAGGCGAACCCGCCCGCCACCACCAGCGCGTAGAGCGGGAAAAAATATGGCGCCAGCGTGATGAGAAAGTTGTCCTTGGTGACATACACATGGCCGCCATTGGCGCTGACCTTCATGCCCTTGACCCGGCCGCCGCAGAGCCATGTCCAGATGGCATGCGTGAACTCATGCCCGAAAACATAAATCCACATCGGCTTGGGCAGAAGCATGTACACCCCCAGCCAACTCACCGCACCGGCCATGAGCGGCACCCAAGCCGTGGGCGCACTGCCAGCGGCAAATAATGTTTTATACAGAGCTACGCCCGCACCCGCGCAAACGGGCAACAACAATACGGCAAAGAAAAATTTCCAGAACCTTGGCCTCCTTGGCACGGAATGAGTTAGACATATTTTGCCGCGCGGGGCGAGTTTTGATTGGCATCGAGGCGCGCGCGCCACTACCTTCCCGGCGATGACATCGGATGAGGCGTGGCAGATTTTTCGCGACACAGGCGCACTGTTGGATGGGCATTTTGTGCTGCGCAGCGGTCGCCACAGTCGACAGTTTTTCCAGTGCGCTCTGGCGTTGCAGGAGATGTCAGTGGTGGAGAAACTCGGCGCGGCACTGGCCGAGCAAGCGCGCGCACTGAACGCGACCACCGTGGTGGCTCCGGCGATGGGGGGGCTGGTCATCGGCCAAGAGGTGGCCCGGCAACTTGGCGCGCGTTTTATTTTTGTGGAAAAGGATGAAGGCAAACTGGCGTTGCGACGCGGATTTAAAATTGGTGCCGGCGAAAAAATTCTCATCGTCGAGGATGTCATCACGCGCGGCGGGCGCGTGGGGGAGACGATCGAGATTGTACGCGCGCACGGCGGCGACCTGCTGGGAGTGGCGCTGGTTGTGGATCGCTCCAACGGCGCGGTCGACTTGGGCGTGCCGACTTTCAGCCTGATGCGGATGGAAGTGGAGACTTTTGAGGCCAACGACCTTCCCGATGATTTAAAAAAAATACCGGCAATTCATCCCGGCGGTAAATAAACCGGAGTCCATGTTCGTCTACCTTGGTAATGTTGAAACAGTGGATCTCGAGCGGGCGGCTCACGATGCTGATTCTGGGAATGCTGGCTGCGGGCTGCGGCGAGCCCCAGAGCCCCGGAACCCAACCCGCAAATAAACAACCCCCAGCCACCTCGAAAGTGAATCGGCCCGACGATAATCAACCCGGAAAGAAAACCGCCACGGTGACCTTGGGCGGCGGCTGCTTCTGGTGCGTGGAGGCGGTTTTCGAGCGGATCAAGGGAGTGGAGTCTGTGGTGTCCGGCTACGCTGGTGGCGCCACGCCAGACCCGACTTACCGCGAAGTCTGCGAAGGCACTACCGGTCACGCGGAAGTTTGCCAAGTGCATTACGATCCTGAAGTCATTTCGCTGGAGACTTTGCTCGAGGTTTTTTGGCTCTGCCATGATCCCACCACACTTAATCAGCAGGGCAATGACGTGGGCACGCAATACCGGTCGACCATCTTTTTCCGCGACGAAACCCAGAAAAAAACCGCTGAAACCTCAATCGCAAAAGCTGGCCCCAACTTCCCTGGCAAAATTGTCACCCAAGTCGAGCCTTTGACGAAATTTTATGAGGCCGAAGCACTCCATCAGGATTACTACACAAAACACCCAAACGAGCCCTACTGTGCCGTGGTCATCCCCCCCAAACTGCATAAGATCGAAAATCTGGACATCTACGTCCCCAAGCCATGACATATTTAATTTGGCTCATTACTTGACGAACCGGGCAAAATCCCGTCTAATCCGGTCACATGAAAAAGATCTTTGCCCTCGCATTTTGCGCAATACTTTCCGCCCCTCTTTCGGCGAAGGAAGTCCCCCCACCCCCGCGTGAAGACAAGCCAAAGGCTAAGCCCGCACCGCAACGCGCCGTGCCAGCGGATCTCATAAAGCAGTTGATTGAACAACGGCTTAACAAACGTCAGCTCGGAGCCATCCCGCCCCCGCAAATGATCCAGCCGGTTCCGGGCTTTGGTCTGGGATTTAGGCAGCCGGGGCGACCCTCCACATCCAGAACTTCCATCCCGACCCTCAAGAAACGCAAACAAGTGGAAGCCGTTTACCTCATCAACGGCGACATCTTACAGGGCAAGTTCATTTCCTATAATGAAAAAGGCGGACTCGTGTGGCGTCACCCGAACATCAAGCCAGATCTTAAAATAGACCCCAAGCAGATCGCCCGGATCACCTTTGCCCCCCGCCCCAAGACCGCCGCCAAGCAAATGCGATCACGCGTCAGCCTAGCAAACGGCGACCAATTGGCCGGCGACCTATCTGAGTTGACCTACAAAAAACTACTGTTAAACACATGGTACGCTGGCCAAATCACCATCGACCGCAAAGCCGTGCGCACGCTTGTCCCCGGTGAGATTCCGCTCAGCGTTTTTTATGAGGGCCCGCGCGATGCCAAGCAATGGACATTTAGCAACCCCAACTTGGGAGCAGGCGTGGCAATCCCGTTTGGCAGAGGTGGTGCCAAAATCCCGCCGGCAGCTCTCCAGCAAATGCAGGCAATGCGGAATGCCCAATGGAAACTGAAGGCCGGAGCCTTCCAAAGCTCCGGCCGCGACGCTTACGTGGGTCGGCAATTCCCCAAGATGGGTGACCGAACCAACATCGAGTTCGACGTCGCTTGGGGTGGCTCACTGAGCCTCTATGTCAACTTCTACACCGACAACCTTAAAAGCTACAGTCAAGGCAACACCTACTCCCTGCGCCTCTCGCAAACCAGCGCCTATATGTACAAGTACGAGAGCCAACCCGGACGCATGCGCTCCAGCCGTATTGGCAACACCGTGCGCTACAACCTCTCCAGCATTAAACAAGAAGCCCACATGTCCATCCGCGTCGACAAAACCAAGAAGCTCATTCTGCTGGTCATCAACGGAAAACAAGTCGCCAAGTGGAACGACCCCGGCAAGTTCGCCGGCAAAGGCAAAGGGCTGCTGTTCTCCGCCCGCACGACCAACCCCATGCAGGTCGGCAACATCCGGCTAAGCGAATGGGACGGCCAAACGCCCTCCGAGATGAAACTTGCCGGCAAGGATATCAAGGAAGACTTCATCGAGCTCGCCAACAAGGACATACTCACCGGCACACTGCTTGACATCAAGCGTGGCCAAATGAACTTCAAGCCCGACTTCAGCGACGCGATCCCCATCCCGCTCAAGCGCGTGAGCCTCATCCGCATGGCAACCGTCAAGGCACCCGCCGCCGCGACCAACCCAATCCGGGCCACGCTCAGTGGACGCGGCCAAATCACCGCGACCCTCAAGCAATGGAAAGACGGCAAAGTGACCCTCTCCAGCCCAACCTTCGGCGAAACAATCATCGACGCCAAAGCCATTGAGTCCATCCAGTTCAACCTCGATAAGACAGCCAAAACCGCCTCCCTTCCCACGCCCGTGAACAGCGGCTCGTCCACCGCGGTGAACATCAACGGCTTAAATAATCTGCAGGGACTGCTAAACGGACGACAAAATTTTGGCGGCGCAAAAATCGAAATCATCCCCGGAGGCGGCATTCGAATTGAGCAAAACTTAAAGATCCTGCCCCGCCGAGTCCCGAAACGGAGATAGCCTTTTTCAGGATAAAGACACCACCACCAATTGACGTCACCGGATAAGGGGATTACAATTGTGGTGTCATGAGGCTGATCGTTAAACTCCTTCTCATTTTCATCTGGCCAGTTGGCTCCCATGCCCAGCCGATTTCCCCCACCGTGCCGGGCGGCCCGCCAGTTCCCGTGCCGCCCACTACGGACGCCCTGAAATTTCGCAACGGAGATTATCTCCATGGACATCTCGTTGGCTTCACCAAGGGCAAGGGAGTGATATGGCAACATCCAGGCATCAAACATCCTCTTCACATCGACCCGGCCAGTCTCGCCAGAATCACCATGATCCCCCGCAAAACGCTGGCCACCAAATCGCACCTCGACCACGTGCAACTGTCCAATGGCGACGAATTGTACTGCGACCTGATCGCGCTGGATGACAAACAGCTTTCTCTTAAAACCTGGTACGCCGGGCCATTGACCATCAACCGTTCAAAAATGAGCGCCCTGCTCCCCGGCGAAACTGGCGGCAAGCTCGTCTACGAAGGCCCCACCGATGCCAAGGGTTGGGTCAATAACTCCGGCAGACCCATCCACACAAAAATGAAGGCCGGCACCGGTAGCACTTGGAGTTACCACGAAGGCGGATTTAACAGCAAAGGTTCGAGCACCGTGCTCGCGCGCAAATTCCCCAAGCTCCCCGAGCGCGCCAACATCGAGTTCGATCTCAACTGGACCAGCTCGCCCAGCATTTACATCAACCTCTGCACCGACAACTTTGCCGGATACACCTCCGGAAACTCCTACTGTGTGCGGCTCACCCGCTCCAGTGCCTTGCTCTACAAATACACCGCCAAGAAAAACCGGCGCCACTCAGCCCGCGTCGGCAACACCGCGAAACTCAACCTCTCCAACACCAGCAAGTCCGCGCACATCTCCCTGCGCATCGACAAGCCACGGCATTCCATTGCCCTTGTCATAAACGGCCGCCTCATCACCCAATGGACCGACAACGGCCAATTCGCCGGCCTCGGCAATGGCCTCATGTTCACCTCCCGCACCAGCGCACCCATGCGTCTGAGCAACCTCCGGATCAGCCACTGGAACAGCGGACTACCCGCCACCCTCAAGCCCAAGACAGGTTCCGCCCCAAGTGATTCCTTGCGCCTAGTAAACAATGATACACTCAGCGGCAAGGTCGGAACAATTCGCAATGGCAAGATCACCTTTCGCACAGCCTTTACCGAAAACCTCACCCTCCCGCTCGAACGCGTCAGCGCCATCACCTTCGCCAACGGAGGCATCCTCGACGCCATCCCTCCTGGGACAATCCGGCTCACCATGGAAAACCGCGTCCGCCTCACTGCTCAGTTGCTCGACTGGGAAAACGACAAGGTCACTCTTAACCATTCCGCCCTCGGCGAAATCACAATCAATGCCAACACCATCGTCGAGATCAATTTCCTCAACATTCAAGCATCTCGACCGCGTAACGATTCTGATAGTGATCAGAGCTTTTAAGAGGGAGTTCACTCTCAGTAATTTCAAAAAACGGATTGCACCATAATACACCGGCATTTGCCGTCAACGTGCGCCTCTGCTAGTCTCCAAGCACATGGCCCACGACTCTTATCGCGAATTTCTGCTGGCACTCGAAAATGTCGGGGAACTGCGCCGCATTTCCACGCCCGTCGCAACCGAGCTGGAAATTACCGAGATCGCCGACCGCGAAATGAAAAAGCCCGGCGGCGGGCAAGCGCTGCTGTTCGAGCAACCCACCATAAACGGCGAGCCCAGCCCAATCCCACTGGCCATCAACACCTACGGCAGCGAAAAGAGAATGGCCATGGTACTCGGCCGCAGCTCCGTTGAAGACGCCGCCGATGAATTAAACAAACTTGTCAAAGCCAAGCCTCCCACCAGCCTCGGCGAAACTTTCAAGCTCCTCGGCACCGCCCTCGACCTCCGCCACGCCAAGCCAAAAAAAGTCAGCAACGGCCCCTGCAAAGAAGTCATCCATAAATTCGAAATCGATTCTCCCTCAACTCTCAACCCTCAACTCTCAACCCTCCTAAATTTCCCAATTCAGCAGTGTTGGCCCGAGGACGCCGGGAGATTCCTCACGCTCCCCTGCGTTGTCACCCACGACCCCGACACCGGCGACCGCAACCTCGGCCTTTATCGCATGCAGGTTTTTGATGGCCAAACGACCGCGCTGCATTGGCAGTTGCAAAAAGTCGCCGCCCGCCACGGCCGGCGCTATTATGAGAAAGGCGAGCGCATGCCCGTCAGCGTCTTCCTCGGCGGCGACCCAGTGTATGCCTTCTGCGCCAGCGCGCCACTGCCCGATGGCCTCGACGAACTCCTCCTCGCCGGTTGGCTCCGTCAAAAATCCGTGCCGCTTGTAAAGTGCGAGACCAACGACCTCGAGATCCCCGCCGATGCCGACATCGTCCTCGAGGGCTACGTCGACCCCACCGAACCCCTACGCGACGAAGGCCCCTTTGGCGACCACACCGGCTACTACACCCTGCCCGAGCCTTACCCCGCCTTCCACCTCACCGCCATCACTCATCGCAAGGACGCCATCTAC
>Ga0114993_10005249_pt1 | contig 12581 bp, 9 predicted proteins | sample ArcticOcean_MG_C_FD_87042 | JGI IMG/M metagenome (GOLD analysis project Ga0114993, IMG submission 87042) | Marine microbial communities from western Arctic Ocean - ArcticOcean_MG_CB2_150 | ecosystem: Environmental > Aquatic > Marine > Oceanic | place: Arctic Ocean: Canada Basin | collected...
GTTCCTGCCGCTCTGTTTGCCGGTAAGGGCCTTCGTCCCAGTCCAACCCCAGCCACCGCAGGGACTCGAGAATTTCGGTGATCGATTCCTCCGCCGAGCGCTCGTGGTCGGTATCCTCAATGCGTAGTACGAATTGTCCACCATGATGGCGGGCGAACAGCCAGTTGAACAGGGCAGTCCTCACCCCGCCAATATGCAAAAACCCTGTAGGGCTGGGCGCGAAACGAACTTTAACCGGATCACTCATCTTAGTTCCTTCTAAAAAAGGCCTGTTTTTTGTTTTATGGTTTGTTAAACGGCTAAGGGTAACAAATTAGAGAGGAAAAATTAAGCGCAATCATCAGGCGGACTCGAGGAGGGATAACAGAGACAAGAACCAAGACTTTACTGACAAGCCCGGGACAAAAAAACAGCCGACCGGGGGAGGTCGGCTGTTCTCTAGGTCAAGGGCCCAACTCGCTTATCAAGCCCTTACTAAAGTAAATCTTAGTTACAGATAACGGTAACCGGGATAGCACCCGTGTTGGTGATCTTAACCAAACCGCTGATATCGCCAATGGAGTCCCCACGGCTGAAATTATTCTGAGAAACCAGGGTTACTTTATGTTTACCCAAGCCACCTCTTTGAGGGAGCCCGGTTCGTCCGCCATCGGTACCGTTTCAGCTGTTGTTATTGTCGTTCGGTCCTAAGGTGATAGGAATCGTGGTGAAGTTAGAAGACTTCGAGATTACCACATTCGCGCCACCACGATCATTGGTGGAATAACCAAATTTACCACCGGTGGCGTTGGCCGGACCAGCAGTTTCCAGTGTAATGCTTTTTGCGTCGTTACATTTTGCGGTTTGGCCTGTTGAGATTGAGGCCGCATAAATAATAAAAGAACGGTTTCTTGCCATCAATCCCAAAAGAACCAGGACCACATAAAGCATTCCATCCGCAATCCCGAGGGGAATCTGAGCATCCATCACAAATATCAATCCCGAAAGAACCAGCCCGAAGACCAAATACTTCGAGGAAGAATCTTTTTTAATTTCCATCTCTTGTTGCATAATTTGAACCATCGATTCTAGCAAGATGCCGCATCAACACTCCTTAAACTCAGGTAAAAAACCGGTTTTTTTATTGCTTCCAGGAATTGGACTCAAACAGGGAGAATAGCGGAGTGTAGTAAAAAATGATAAAATGGTTGACTGAAGAACAGAACTCTATTTGCCAACAGGAACAGCACTTAGAGGGGTGGCAAATCACAAGCTCATAAAATCCCTAATTATTCTTGATCCTATAAAAGTTATAAAAATGAATATAAAAACAATATGGATCCTTATGATAGTAGCGGTTGGTTTTCCCGCTGTCAATTGGGCAGGAGAAACCAAAACCGAAGTGGTGCTGTTTAAGGAGCTTCTGGAGGCCGGCACCCTGTTCGGGAAAGGGCGCGACTGCAATGAAGTTTATACTATTAAAAAAGGCCGGGATTACCCAGACCTCCGGGACATGAACAATTATTTTTGTGAGGGCGAATACTCTCTGACCCTGGACGGCCCTCCCGGAACCACCATCACCGTATACGGGAAGTTTTTTTTCGGTGAAGCCCACGGTTACCTGACCCTGACCAAGACAGATCACCGACGAGTCTGGCTTTGGGATCTGGAAGACTTTCCAGACGGCAAATGGGTGGTCGCCGAGGCCAACAAGGACACAGGGGCTTATGAAGTGTATTTTCATGCCGGCCCCAATTTTAAAATGCGCCTGGGGTCGGTAAAGTGGAATGAAATCCCCTGACTCGTTTCCATTCCCCAAACTTTCCTTTGGGTAAAGAATGTGCAGATCAACCTGATTCAAAGTAAAACCCTGTTGACCCGTGCCAGCGGCTACCTTAAGGGAGTTTCTTCACACTCGCTGAATCCGTATAGCGGGTGCGGCTACGGACTTTCCTCCTGCGGCGAGGGCTGTTATGTCCGTTTCAATCATTGGCTGACAAGAGGCCGGGAGTGGGGAAAGTTTGTCGATGTGAAAATCAACGCCAATGAATTGTATCTCCAATCAGTGGCAAGAGAAAAAAACTGGGCGCATAAACGATCCATTCCATTCGCAATTTTCATGTCCAGTGCCACCGACCCCTGGCAACCGGCTGAAAAAAAATATCGGGTGACCCGTGCGGTCCTCCAAGCCATGACAATCTGTCCACCCGACGCATTGATCCTGCAAACCCACAGCACAAGCATTCTGGACGATCAGGAAATCCTGCTGAAACTTGCCCAACTCTGCTCACTAAGAATCCACCTTTCCATAGAAGGAGATCGGAACCGCCTGCCCGGCCTGCCTCCTCCCGCCTATAGCATTGAGAAACGGATTTCTGCTTTGCAACAACTGTCGGCACGAGGACTCAAAACCGTTGCCTGCCTGTCTCCTTTATATCCACTGGAAAATCCGCACCAATTTTTTGATCGTCTGAAAAGTGCCGGTGCCGCCGCAGTGATCATTGACCATTTTATAGAAGGCGATGGAACAGCCGAAGGTTCCCGGACTTTGAAAACCCGTCTTCCTTCAGCTATGAAGCAGGTTCGGGAAGATTCGATCCATCTCCCCTACCGCAACCAGATCGTCAACATTGCCCGCAATTATCTTCCCGTAGGGGTATCGGCTCAAGGGTTCGCCGGTCACTATAGCCACTGACCGCCATGCCTGCCCCACAAGAACTTCTAAATCAAATTACATCCCTGGATGGCAAAGGCTACAAAACCTATAAAAACCTGCAGGGAAAAAGTTTCTCTTTTGGCCTGTTTCAATTGACGTTTGAACATGTGCAAGGCGATCCTTTTGCCGCGCCTTCCCGGTTATCCATAAAAATCGGACTTAAAACAGCCGGATTTTCAAAAACTCACTATGAAAACCCTTTAAGAAAACTGGCTCTCGAAGACCACCTATTGCGAGAGGTGGATCGCCATGTCCAGAAATGCCGGGGAAAGATCAAAGGTTCCGGGCGAAGCGGAGAAGTGGCGGTGCAGTCACCGGGGCAAAAAATAATTCGCCGAAGCGGAATGCACATCAAAGATGACAGCATGACGTTGACCCTGTTCGCCGGACTTCCGGGAGACGGGCGCAGGGTATTGGCAGAAGAATGTACCAGACTTTTTTCTGAGATCCTTCCCCCTGTCTGGGAAGAGAGCCTATTAGCGAAATCCCTCGACATGAACCAGGTGCAGAGGGCGCTTGATACTTTAGAAGATTATTCCGCGTTGAGCCAATTACTAGCTCAAAATCACTGGGCCAGTTTTGTCGTCGATGGCTCGCTTCTTCCCCGCGCATCAGGAGTCAGCGACCTGCCTCTTAAAAAAGGCGGAGTACTTTTCTCTGCGCCGGAAGAATTGAGCGCCGAACTGCACCTGCCGCATGCAGGAAAAATCCGCGGCATGCCAGTTGCTTTGGGAGTCACCCTCATAGTTGGTGGCGGGTTTCATGGCAAAAGCACTTTACTCAAAGCTATTCAGGATGCGGTGTACCCCCACATAGCAGGAGATGGACGAGAGCGCATCGCAACCCAGCCCACGGCAGTAAAAATCCGCGCGGAAGACGGGCGATCCGTACAATCCATCAACGTATCCGGGTTCATGGACAACCTGCCGCTCATCGCATCGACGAAAAATTTCTCCACCCTCTCAGCCAGCGGCTCCACCTCGCAAGCGGTAAACATTCTAGAAGCCATTGAGGCCGGTTCTTCGCTTCTTCTTATGGATGAAGACACCTGCGCCACAAACTTCATGATCCGCGACGCCCGAATGCAGGCCCTGATAACCTCGGAACCGATCACACCCCTGATCGACCGCATTGAGGAATTACATAAAGATCTCGCAGTCAGCACCCTTCTGGTGATGGGAGGAAGTGGAGACTATTTCGATTCCGCAGACCAGGTCATCGCCATGGACTCGTTTCAACCAAAACTGGTAACGGAAAAAGCAAAACAAATTGTTCAAGAGAGTCCCGGTACCCGCAAAACTGAAACAAACGGGCCTCTACCCAAAGTGCAAATGCGAAGCCGCGATTTATCGGCATTGGATTTCAGCCGAGGAAAAAAACCCTGTGTGATTCAAACACAAAAATTGACCACACTCATTCTGGGGCGAACCGAGATCGATGTGCGTTATGTCGAACACCTTGTGGAACCGGGACAGTTGGAACTGTGCGGATGGATTCTGCAACGGCTTAAAGAAAGGCAGAAAAAAGATCCCGGCATGTCTAATAGCGAGGCGATAAAAAATATTCTCGAAATAATTGAAAACAGCGAACTGGAATCACTCGCTCCCTTCAACAACGGCCTTCTAGCCCTGCCAAGACTCCAGGATGTCATGGCCGTTCTGAACCGACTGCGTTAGAAGAAGTCTCAACAAACAGAACCTACTTTTTAACCAGTTCCAGAGCAATATATAAACCGGCATCCGTCACGGTATATTTGCCTTCGACCTTATCTTTCTTTTTCAGGTTAGATAAAGTTTTGAGACCGTCCGGTTGGGTTTTTTCGTTAACGATAACCGTGAACCGCTTTTTAGTCTCCGGGTCTTTAATTCCCACCTTGTTTTTATCCGCAATAACTTTTTTGACCACTCCTGAAAAAGAAACCGCATCACCCGCCATCGCAATCCCTATAGCGGAGAAATAAAACAAAACCAATATTAAAAAACTTAACCGAGTTATTCTCGACATTTTGTTCTCCTGTCAAAAATCTTCAATACCCTATTATAGTCAGAGTATTTAATTTTTAAATGGGAAACGGGATTTACTTTTTGGAAAACGGCTTGAATGCAACCAGGGGTGTTTGTTCGGGCAAAAGACGTGGAACTCCCTCTTGGAAAACTTTTTGCAATCCTGCCGGGTTGGAAGGCCAAGTGCCCTTGTTGCGATTATCAGGAGCATCCCCCTCAAACACCAGATAACCATATTTTCCGTAATGCGGCAGTTTGCGCATTAAACCGGGAATGCTTTCCTTGTTACCGACGATGACCCAGGTCATCGTTCCCTTCTTTTGATCCGTTCTGTGTAAGGTAAAGACAAAGCTATGGTCCTCCCAAGCGTAGAAACGCTCGGGAAACCGGACTCCCTTCTCGCCCACCTCTATTCCAGATTTTTTGAGTTGGACTATAAAAGATTTTTCCAATGAATTCTCCCGCCCGAAAACCCATAAACTGCCTTGAGGCAACGAGGCGTTTTCATACTCCGATAAAATCTTTTCCGCCACCCCCTGCGCAAACTGCTGGTAACCAAGATTGTCATTCTCCGGCAGATATGCCGTTATAGTTTGGGCTCCGTAAGTCTGCCCCAGGCTGGCGGGCGCTTCCAAAATGCCCGGCAGGCGGAACACATCGTTATAAGGGTCCAGCCGAACTGCTATAGGCTTCGCCGATAATTGAAATTGAAACTCCCGCCTGTTCGTTTCAAGTTCTACATAATGAATCCCCCCCACCGGGGATCCGGCGGTCCAAATGGCTATCGGAAGCAGTAACTTAAAAGCAGGATTCTCCTGCTTCACCGTCACCTTCAGGTCATATCGGCCCTGATTGGCCACATAAGATGCATGTTTTAGACTAATCTGGGGAGCCCCTTTACGATGGATCCATTGCTTAAAAAACCCGATCAAGTTTTGCCCTGACACCTTTTCAAAAATCCTGCGTAAGTCCTCATAACCGGCATATCGGTACTTATAGGTCGCATAAAACCTTTTCAAACTTTTTAAAAAGTTTTCATCCCCGACTTGGGTTCGTAGCATATGAAAAACCATAAGGAGCTTGGCATAGCCAATAGCCTGGGAGGCCATGCTATCCCGATAGCCGAACTCACTCAGGGGGAAATCGTTCTCTTTGTTGACATAGTTTAAAAATTTCATCATTTCCTGAAACCGGTACCCACTACCCTTCCCTTTAAGTTCCAGAAGCAGGTGATCGGCAAGATAAGCCGTCAAACCTTCCGACCAGCTGCCCTCGTTCATATCGGGAAACACCGCGTTGCCCCACCAGTTGTGCAGAATTTCATGTGGATAAGAACTATGCAAAATAAACGGGAAACGAATGATCCTTGATCCCATCAAGGTAAAAGAAGGCATGCCATAGCCGGTCTGCCGGGAATTTTCCACCAGGGCAAACTTTTCATACGGGTAAGGCCCGAGCAACCTGGAATAAAAATCGATATATCCCTTCGCTGTTTGAAGATACCGCTCGGCCAATTCCTCTTCCTCTTCCAATAAAAACGCATACAGGGGAAGGCCGTTATGCTCCACCTCGTAAATATGGAACTTATTGCCAATCAAATAAATTTCTTCAGCCGGATGAGAAGATTCCCATGAAACAATTCTTCTTCCTTCGCTAACGCTATCATTAAACCTCCTACCCTGACTCACCGACTGCCAGGGTTCTGGAAGGGAAACCTGCATCTCAAATATAACCAGAGCCCCCTTCATCTGCGGATAAAAATAACTGTCGCCGGAAAAAAAGAAACCGCTGGAAACTGGGGGGCCTTCGGAGTCTTGGGAAGGATCGTAAAGAATCCCGGAATAATTCAACGTCATTGAAAATGTTTCAGGGCAGATTGCGGAACTACTTTTACTGATCTCGATCCTGACAAGCCCATCGGATTTATATTTGGAGGTTTGCATCTGCCAACCGGCTGGAACCTGGTGCCTGTTCAGCTTCAGGTCGGCATGAAGGTAAAAGGCAAAAGACTCACAGTTATTTTTGTGGGAAGGTTTGAACTGGATAGTGTCTTCTATTCTGGCAAACCGGGACGAGGGTTCCAGTTCTATTTGTAAGTGGTGATGGATCGGGGAAAAAGACCAGACCTCATTGGGAGTCACGAGCAAAGCCAGCATTAAAACCAGCCCAAGAAATAATTGCCCACTTCTTTCACAACTCGGAGGCTGGATCGCCGCGCTCCTTAACAGTCGCTCGCGATGACGACTAGAGGGGATCGATAAAATTTTTTCATTACCCGACGACCGCATCAAGACCTCTTTGGCTTTCTCCTTCGATCCTCACCACCACTTTATTCGGCAGGCAGGCTGAGAGGCGGTCGGCATACTGAATGTATCCCGACTTGATGCAGACCTTGAGTTTGCAAGGGGAGCGGACTATCCTCGCCCTGCCCTGGCTGATCTCCACTTCCGTAGTACCCAGAGGTCCTTGCACCTGGATGACCCGATCTGACAGAAGGGGAAAGCGGGCCACCTGTTTCTCCGCTACCTGGATGACGACCCAATCGCCCCTGTTAAATCCAGTGCCAAAATAATAAAAAAGACCGGCATTGAACAACACCAGCAGGACTATCAGAAATTTGTCGCTCCAGTTCATCGAAAACCAACCCCCCTCAGTCCCCCCTTATCAGGGGGGAAGATCACTTTTTCACAAAAATATTGTCAATCGTTCCAACGCGCATCCCGCAAATGAATTTGAGGATTTTTATGCGATGCAAAATAATTTCTTAACGCATCCAGTCCAGCTAAATAATTGCCGGAGGCAAAAAAGTTTTCTCCCGGCCCATGATAACGACGCACAAACAGGCCAAACCTCTGCGCGGTTCGAACAGCATAATTTTGCTTAAAAACTTCCATCTCCGGCATTCCTTTCACATCGGGAAACTGATCCAGCCGGTGACGCAGGAGGTTCAAAAAACTTTCATCGGTCTCCCATTGTAACGGAGGCAGGAGCGAAACAGAAGAAAACTCCAGCAAGGGTGCATCATCGGTGATCTCACCGGCCCCGGCCAAAAAAAGTGACAGGTGTTTTCCATCGGTAATAAAAAAATCCGCGAAATCCAGAAACGAGTTCACTTTCATTTCCCCGGCGATCTGCTTTATTTCATCGCTACGCATAAGTATATCAAAATAATTTTTATCCAGTGTTATCGACTCCCGACTTCCCACAAGCAGGACAATGCGCGTGAGAAAACTGTTCCAAACCGAAAACTCGGGAAAGACCTGCCGAAACGTGTGAGTGATGGACCGGGCATCTTCCGGCCCTATCAGATGCAAGGGGAGCCATTGCACCAGCAAGCCATTTTCTTTTAAATGGCTCAAAGCCAGTTCATAAAATTCCCTGGAATAAAGGTTCACCACTCCAGCCTGCAGGGGAGACATCGGTTCCATAATGATGACATCGTAAGCAGACTTCGACCATTTCAAAAAAGTCCTGCCATCCTGAATAAACATTTTTGTATTGGATCGGCTTAAAACATCATGGTTCCAGGTGGCAAACCATTTTGAAAACTCCAAAACATTTTTATCAATTTCAACCCCATGAACTTCAGCCCCCGGGAACAGAGAAGCCGTTCCCATAGTGCTACCGGTGCCAAACCCTATCACCAGTACACGCTTTTTGGGTGAGGAGTGCAACGCCATCGGCACGAACCCCATGGCCTGCATATAAGTACTGCCGGAAAACGAGCTGGACACAGTAGCGGTGCTGAATCCATCCAGATATATCGTACGCGCCAGGCTCTCCTTATCCTCCACTACGCTGATGGTGGAATATTCGCCCTCCTTGTAATCCAGCAGGCGTATGCGACCTGCCGGAACATTCACTTCCAGCCGCGCAAAGTTGCCCTGCCCGGCTTTACGCGTTTCTATATCCGGAACCCAAAAACCTTTCCCCGCAACCAGAACAAAAAACACTCCGCCCAACACAGTCGCCATGGACAAGGGCCTGAATTCCCGGACTCTTCCCAGGATATAAAAACCAAATAGTATCAATACCGCATAAATCACATAAAGGGATAAACGAATTCCCAAAAGCGGTATGAATACGAAGGGTGTCAGGATGGTTCCCAATACAGCGCCCGCCGTATTGATGGAATAGGTATTGCCCAGGATTTTCCCGACTCCCTCAAAACGGTACGAGTAGATATGATTGGCTAACGGAAAAAGCAGACCAAAGCCAAAAGTGGGAAGAAACATCAGCCCGAATGCGAACAACGAGCGGATCAAAAAGGTTTTGCCGGCAGAGGGTTCCAAACTGTAAAAATAGCGGTCCGCCAGAGAGGTCCACTCGGTCAGGTTGTCCAGCGCGGGAAGCATGGCGATACAAAAAGCACCAATGGCAATTTCAATACCGACAAACTTGAGAACCCGGTGGGACCGCCCCAGCAGTTTGTTTGCGGTCAAGCTGCCTAACGCGATTCCCAGCAAAAACGTGGCAAGGATGAGCGCGAACGAATACAGAGTACTACCAAGCGGGAACACAAGAATCCGGGTCCATAAAATCTGACTGGATAAGGAAGCCATTCCAGAATAGGCAAACATGGCAAAAACCAACACGACAATGGCAGGAGAAACTATCGTATCTTGTTTACGTTTTACCGGTTTAGCTTCGATCTGGATGGAACTGGAATCCACCGCAGCAAAAATTCGTGGACGACCATAACACAGCATAAAAACTACGGCGTTGAGTCCCACCGCGAACCAGGTCGAACCTTGGACTCCCAAAAGGCGGATGGCAAAAAACTGGGTAAAAAGACAGCCAAAAACCGCACCGAAAGTATTGACTCCATACAACCGCGAAACCTGGGTAAAAACCTGCTGTGTCTGATTGTTTGTAGCCCAGCATCCTACCAGCGGTAAAGTAGCCCCCATCAAAAGGGTAGCGGGAAACATCAAGAGTGTACTCAGGAAAAACTCCAGCATATGCACCCCAAAGTCCACCTGCCCACTTTCGGGTAAAATCAAAGGATACAGTTTTTCCAGAAGATCTAATCCAAAAGGAAAACATAGGGCATATAACCCGATCAACCCCTCCAGCAGTCCATATCCGCGAATCAGTTTATCCGGTGCTATCTCAACCCTGGCCAGAACCCGTCCCATAACCCAGGCCCCTGCCGCAAGCCCCATCATGAACGCACACAACACAGCACTCAGCGCATACAAACTGGCTCCGAACACCAGAGCCAAATGCCGAAACCATATCAGCTCATAGCCCAGGCTCGCGGCCCCCGAAGCGAAAAGACATGCATAGGCAATCCAGGGAATTTTATATGAGGGGTGAGTAGTCATAAGAAAGGGGATTTTCCCACAGCCTCACCGATCCGTCAATTTAACGAACAGGTATTGCATCACAATTTCATGAGTGCTATTCTCCTACGATCCTCAGCACTCTAATATGAAAAACCCTTTTACCTTTCTTGACGAAATCATGAAAAACAGGCTCTGCGTTCTTGTTATCTTTTCCCTTTGCGCCCTCACCTTTAGAGGGGTGGAAACAGCGTCCGCGCAATCCTCAACAACAGCCTTGAAAATCCCCGACGTTGTAGCTCGGGTAAACGGGGTAGATATCCAATCGAAATATATTGCGTTCAGGCTGAATATGATTTTAAAAAACGTGCCGCGGCCGCTGACCATACGTGAAAAAACCAGTATCGTAAAAGACTTGATCGAAAAAGAAGTCGTGCGGGAACTGATCCATCAACAGGGTAAAGAAAAGAATTTGGAGGCGGACTCCGATTTGATCGAAAAAGAGATGAAGGCCCTTCGCGAGCCCTATTCCAGCGATGAAGAATTCGAAAAGGCCCTGAGCGCAAGAAACATCACCTTGCAGGATCTTAAAAACTCCATGGAAGTGGATATCCATGCCAGGCAATTGTTAAATGACCAAATTAAAGGCAAGATCGACATTTCAGACGAGGATGTCAAAAAATACTATAAGGACAACAAGCAGAAATTCTATCGTCCCAAATCCTTTCGAACCCGCCACATTCTCGCCGCACTATTCCCACCCAAAGCCTTGCGAACCCAGTCCATCAGCGAATTACAAAAAAATCGAGAATATTTCGTGCGCATAGCGGAAGAAAAAATAGACGGCATTATCAAAGAGCTTAAAGAAGGTGCAGACTTTGAAGAATTGGCAAAGGAAAAATCGGATGACGAATCCAGCCGGGATAGCGGTGGAGACCTGGATATCATTTATAAAGGGATTCTCGATCCGGCTTTTGATGAAGCCATCTCAAAGTTGAAACCCGGTGAAATCAGCGTAAAAGTAACAACCCGGTTCGGGTTCCACGTCATCCAACTCATCGAAAAACATCCGCCGGAGCAGGCTCCTTTCGACACAATGGAAAACTCCATTCAAAAATTTCTATTCATGGAAGAAGCCAAAAAACAGGTTGAAGTCTATATCGAAGGCCTGAGAAAACAGGCCACGATTAAAACTTTCTTTTAGTCCACGGTTTCTATTTAAGATGAGCGATTCCCTAACGATAAGGGAAGAAGCCAAAATGGAATCCTCCTAATGAATAAAAAAACCAACTATCGCCCGTTGAAAGACCGCGCCCAAAATTTATTTATTTTGTTTATCGCATTGGGCACATTTTTAAACTGTACCGCTTTTAAACACTTTGCCCTTGAAGGTACAGAACGCGATGCATGGCAACTTCCTGCACGGGTGATTCATTCCCTGGGCATCCAACCGGGAGATTATGTTGCCGACTTGGGGTCTGGAAGCGGTTATTTTACAGGTCGATTGGCCCAGACGGTGGGACCCGCCGGTAAAGTGTATGCGGTGGATATTGATGAGAAAATAAACCAGTATGTGGCTAAACGGGTCAAGGAAGAAGGGCACTCTAATGTCGACATAATACTGGCTAAGCTTGATGATCCACGTCTGCCTGAGGGGAGTGTGGATTTAATTTTTTCTTCTAATACCTACCATCACCTGGAAAATCGAACCTCCTATTTTTTAAATGCTAAAAAGTATTTAAAACCATCCGGACGCGTGGCGATTATCGATTTTAGAAAGGAAGCGTACCACCATCATACCGAGAGCCAAGTGATTCAGGAGGAAATGCAAAAAGCAGGTTATCGCTTGGAAAAGGAGTTCAATTTCTTAACCAAACAACATTTTTTGGTATTTTTGAAATGAGGGCTTACCCTTTTATCTGATTTCTTTCAGGTGGTTCAGCACTCGGTCTAGAAGTTCGGAGGGAAAGTATTTTCCTGCCAGGTTTTTCCGGGCGACGACCCCTGCTTCACGAAACCTCCGCATTTCTTTTTCATCAGGAAGATCCACCCATTTCACATCATTTTTTTCTAAAACCTTATGGGCTTTCAAGTTGTCCTCCTGAATGAGCTGGACCAGTTCCCGCAGGCACTCGGTTGCGATTTTTTTCACAGCACTCTGATAAGATTGAGGAAGTTTGTCGAATTTCTTTTTGGAGATCAAAACTCCGCCTGTCGCGTACCCCATACGCAGTCGGGTAACGTAATTCACTTTGGTGAACCATTGCAAAGCTAGAGCTCCCTTAGTGGAGGAATAAACCGTATTCACCATGCCCGTTTGCAAAGAGAGCAGGACATCAGTAATGGAAAGGGGAATCGGTTGGACCCCCATCCCTTTATAGGCCTGTTCCACCAACGGATCACCTTCCCACATCCAGGATTTGGACCGGCGCAGATCTTCCACGGAACGAATGGGATGCTGGGAGAAAAAATGTATCCACCCAACCGGCACCCAGCCCAATAACACATAACCTTTATCTTCATACCGGGCGGCATAATAGTCGCTCATTTTGCTATATATGTGCTGGATTTCCTCATCCGTATCAAACAGGAAAGGAA
>Ga0114993_10005252_pt1 | contig 12575 bp, 14 predicted proteins | sample ArcticOcean_MG_C_FD_87042 | JGI IMG/M metagenome (GOLD analysis project Ga0114993, IMG submission 87042) | Marine microbial communities from western Arctic Ocean - ArcticOcean_MG_CB2_150 | ecosystem: Environmental > Aquatic > Marine > Oceanic | place: Arctic Ocean: Canada Basin | collected...
CAACACGATCCGGCCTCACAGCTCACTCGGATACCGACCACCAGTGCCTGAGGCAATCATGCCAGCGCTTCGGTTGGTCGCAAATCCGAGATAATAAGTGGTAACGCTATCGGGGGCAGGTCAAGGGTACTTCGATCAGGTTTTTTGCTACAGCCCAGATCGGCTTAGCCGAGATGCCATTAACCAACTTCTATATGAAAGGGAGATTCGAGACCTCGGCAAAGAAATCATTTTCGTCTCGGAGTCTTCGGACGATACGCCTGAGGGACACTTTATTCGCATTATTCGAGCCGGGGTTTCTCAATATGAGCGGGAACTCATTCGACGGAGAACGATGCGTGGAAGGGTGGCCGCGTTCACATCCGGTCGTTATGCGGGAGGTCAAGCCCCATACGGTTACAAATGGGGAGCTGATTCCGGATGGACCATCGAGCCCGAACAGGCTCAGGTTGTCCGCAAGGTTTTCGATGATTACCTACGTGGTGGAAAAGGCATGCGTGACATCGCTGAGTCACTGACCAATGAAGGCGTTCCTCGGGTGCGAGGGGGATCTAGATGGCGCGAGAACGGCGTAAGGCGAATTCTGACTCAGACTGCATACGTTTCTGGATTTGATTCATTAGCAGACTATGAGAAATACGCTGCGACCGAGCACTGGACTCAGATGCCTAACTTTCCGCCCATTTTAGTGGATGATTTTGGGGCACCTGATATCCAGACTTGGAATCGGGTTCAGTTGAAGAGGAAATCGAATCGAAGAGGCGGAGTTGGTCGGAAAATAGCGAAGTGGCCATTTCAAGGGTTGGCTCGATGCGGCTTATGTGGACGCACTCTCCGCTGTTACCGCAATAGCGGAGGCAAAGGCACAAGAGTTTATTGCTGTCCAAAAGGAAAGGAACGCTATCTCGATGAAGAACCCTGCCAGCTGCCACGCATTAGTGCGACCCTGTTGGAAAATGCCATCGCCCAAGGATTGACTCAAGCGCTAGGTGACCCCGAAGCGCTACATGTGGCTGCCTCGGCGTTTTTAGCGGAACTTAATTCTCAAATTGAGAAATGCGGCACAGGTCTCGATCCCATCATAGATGCCATAAATTCGACGACCAAGCAATTGGAGAAGGTCCGTCGGTTGTATATAGATGATTCGATCAATGAGCAGCAAATGGAATCGCTAGCCAATCCGTTGGAATCCGAGCTATCACGGCTAAATCAATCCATAAGCTCGCCTCGAGAATCCGCAGAAAAACTTAACGCACTTCAAGAGACCCGCGACTTGATCGAGAAGTGCCTTGATCGCGGTACATTGAAGGCAGTTCTCAGGTCAGCGGGAGACCTAGACTTTCGGGAGGCAAGGACCAATGACGCTATAGCCATTGGCTTGAACGGACTCCCCATTCCTACAAACACGATAAAGGGTATTAATTCGACTATTTACTCGAATTACCTCGGCGGCATGTCATTGGCCAAAACGCTCCGAACTTTTGATATAGAAATCGACGTTAATGACGAACATATCGACGTCCGGGGAAGAATCCCATTTTCTGTACCAACCGACCTAGCGACATGGACTAAAAGTCTGCCTCCCAGTGAACCCTAAAGATATTCAGACTTACCTGATTCCAACGCCGAAGAGCGGTTCTTCTGGCGCAATACGATCATTCCTGAACTGAAACTGTTTGAGGATGAGTTGAACCGGTCTCTTGTGCCGTTGTTTGGTTCTAGGGAGACGCTGCGTGTGTCCTTTGATGTGAGCACGATTGACGCGCTTCGTGAATCTGAGACGCAACGGGTGGAGCGCGTAGTTTCGCTGGTGGGAGCAGGGATACTGACGGTGGACGAGCCACGAGCGGGCGAAGGCCTCAAACCGCTGTGAATCGACGCAACAATTACGCTAAATCGCTGGACCTGAATCTGAGACTAGGTGACAATCCCTCGATGCTCATCACTAATTCTGCTGAAATCGCGTCGTATTGTCAGGAACTAGAAACCGCCAGATACGTGGCTGTGGATACCGAATTCATGCGGGAGCGCACCTACCGGGCAGAACTATGCCTCGTGCAGCTTTGTGCGCCGGGACTAGAGGCCGTGGCGATTGACCCGCTCGTAGACGGCATCGATCTCTCGCCGCTGTTCGACGTCATGGCGAACCCGGCTGTGATCAAGGTTTTCCACGCCGCTCGTCAGGATCTTGAGATCTTTTACCAGCAGATGGGCAAAGTACCTGCGCCGCTATTCGATACGCAGGTTGCGGCGATGGTGTGCGGATTTGGTGAGCAGGTTGGATTTGGCACGCTAGCGGCAACTATCGCCCGCGTGTCTGTCGATAAATCGTCTCAGTACTCTGACTGGTCATTGCGCCCGCTCAGCGATCAACAACTCCAGTACGCTCTGGATGATGTGATTCACCTCTGCACGATTTTTGAAGCGCTGGAGGAAAAGCTGTCTGAGAGTGAGCGAATCCAGTGGCTCACGGAAGAGATGGAGACGCTGGCGTCCCCGTCCACGTACGTTACCGAGCCACAAGATGCGTGGCGGCGGGTGAAGCATCGGCGGGCCAAGCCTCGTGCGTTGGCCGTACTGCAGGAACTGGCGGCGTGGCGGGAGATACGGGCCGACAAAAACAATGTTCCGCGTGGGCGGATTATCCGGGATGAGCCGCTTGTTGAGATTGCATCAGCAGCGCCGTCCAGTAAGGACGAACTTCATCGAATACGGGGGCTTGGCTCGAACGCAGTAAATGGCTCTATGGGTAGTGAAATTCTTGAAGCGGTGAAGCGGGGGATGGCAATCCCGAAAGAGGATTGGCCTCGTCTTGCGCCACGCCCAGAGTTGCCAAACGGTGCCAGGGAACTGGTCGCGCTGCTTCAAGCGCTGTTGAAACTGCGTTGTGAAGAGCATGATGTGGCGCCAAAGATGGTGGCCAACCGGGACGACCTTGAGTCGCTATTGGTGGATAAGAATGGCGATATCAAGTTCCTGAGCGGATGGCGCAGGGAACTTTTTGGGGAGGATGCTCTGGCACTGCTGGAAGGCAAGATTGCGCTTACCGGCGCTTCGGGTGGGCCTCAGGTGCTGAGAACGGATGGCGCTGAGGCGTAGGCAGGCGGTACCATCTGGGCACATCATCCCTGGAGGCCTGACATAGAATCGCACACGCACGTATCTGACGCTATTCTTGATCGCTACCGCAAGATCACATCTGCCACCGCCTATTCCGGCGTATGGCGGTTGCAGCCGCCCGCGGGCTCGGAGTGGTTTGCTTCTGCCAACTATCAACGCTGCCTCATGCAGGGCGTCTGGCCAATGACGCCCGGCCGGGCGGTCATTGGCCGCGCCCGAACGTTGCGATTTGTACCACCAAGGCCTGATCTGCTGGAGATCACACGACGACTGGATGATTCGCCAGAGTATCGGGCCATGGGCAAGTGTGGCCCGGGTGATGTGCTGGTGGTGGAGGCGCATTCGCCTGACCCCTATGCATGCATAGTCGGCAACATGAAGGCGCGGCAACTGTGGCACAACAAGGCTGAAGGCATCATCACGGACGCTGCGATGCGCGACGTGGATATGGTGGCCGATTACGACCTTGGCATCTTCGCGAAGCAGCGTTCCCCTGCTGGCAACCTGCCGTACCTGGAGGCCTATGAGGACGCTGAGCCAATCAACTGCGGTGGCGTATTGGTCATGCCAGGCGACGTAGTCGTTGCGGACGATGACGGCGTGGTGGTGGTCCCTTGCCAGCGTGCCGAAGAGGTGATCGACTGGATTGAAGAGCAGGAGGAGGCAGAAAACTTCGTCATCCGCTTGATCGACGAGGAGCGCGTGCCGCCGGGCAAGTACTACCCCATCACTGAGGAGACAAAAGAGCGTTTCCGCAAGTGGAAAGCTGAGCAGGGGTAGGTAGCGGAGCTACTTTTTGCCTAAGAAGCAGCCTCTTGAATCAGATCCATCACAACATCGCGAGGCATCAGCTTGATCATGAGTGCCAGTGCTGCTGCGATTAGTGCTACGTCATCGAGATAACCCAGTACAGGGATGAAGTCTGGGATTATGTCGATGGGCATGAGCAGGTAGAGCACGAGGAAAAGCGGGATGAGCTTTACTCGGCGCGGGACTCGGGAGTCGCTCAAGGCGAGCCTGAAGAATCGCAGTTTTTGTCGAGTCCTGAGCTTCAGAACGGTAGCGTATGGCTCGCGTTTCTGGAGGACTTTTGCGCCAAAGTACATCGCAGGGATTAATAGCAATGCGACGGCGATGAGCACTATGGCGATTACAATCCACATTCACTTATTGTCGCCCGCTCATATCTCATTGCAATCCCAGACTGAGGAACGTTCATGAAAGTAGTTATCACCGGTGGATCAGGCCGAGCTGGCCAGAACATCATTCCGGAGCTCGTCACTCACGGCCACGAGGTCACCAACGCTGACACCACGGAGGGGCCAGACCAGGGGGCTCGGTTCATGCGTGTGAACGCGACCGATCTTGGCGCGGTGATATCAATCACCAAGGGCGCTGACGCGATCATTCACATGGCGGCGATCCCATCGCCGGTGAAGGATCCGGAGGCGGAGGTCTTTCGCGTCAACATGATGTCCAACTGGAACGTGCTCGAGGCGGCGGAGATTCACGGCATCACGAAGCTGGTGATGGCATCGTCGATCAACGCTGTGGGTGCAGGGTTCTCTCCCGCGGAGATGGAGCCGCCTGCGTATCTGCCTATCGATGAGGAGCTGCCCACTCGGGCGCAGGATGGATACGCGCAAAGCAAGTGGCTGGGCGAGGGTATGGCCGATGCGTTCTGCCGGCGGCGCGATATGCAGATCGCGAGCATGCGATTCCACGCGCTGATGGACGAGGAGACGCAGCGGCAACAGCAGTCGATGCCAAACACCGATCCACACGGCAATCGGGCGCAGGGTTTCTGGGGATGGACGGACCGCAGTGATGCGGCGAGCGCCTGTCGATTGGCGATCGAAAAAGACTGGACCGGCCACGAGCCGTTCTTCATCAACGGTGATGAGACGACGCTGAACATCGGCACACAGGAGGCGGTGGACGCCGTCTATCCGGGCGTGCCGATCAGGAAGCGGCTCACGGGGTTTGCGTCAGCGATCGACAACTCCAAAGCGAAGGAGTTGCTGGGCTGGGAGCATAAGACGCAGTGGGTGCGATGATGTGCCTGCCACACGGGCCAGCGGAGCTGGAACTTGCCGCAGGACGGCGGAACAGCTCCCTCATCCTAACCTTCTCCCGGGGGAAGAAGGGACAAGAATCCTCCCTCCTAAGGGAGAGAGGATAAGAGGCTACTTTCGGGCTTTTACGAACTGCAGGATTGCTTCGGGGCTCATTCGGCCAAGTTGGGTTGTGGCGTAGAGGGATGCCATCACTTCGCCAGCGGGATTTAGCACAAACTCCGTTGGCTGGAGGATGGTCATCCCCTGGCGTGCGCCGGTCCATGCGCCTAGCGTCTGTGCGTCATCTACGTCCATGCCGTAGCCAATTGGGAATGTGATGCCTTCATCTATGGAGCCCTGCGCGCCTTCAGCATTGTCTGAGCTGGCGCCGTAGACCTTCATGCCCGTCTCGGTAAGTGCCTCGATGTTGGCCTGTGCATCGGCTAACTGCCGATTACAGTACGGTCACCAGTGGCCTCGGTAGACCATGATGTATGCCCAGTCACCGGCGCAATCGTCGGGCAGCACTATTTCGCCGCCATCGACGGTTTTCAGAGTTAGGTTCGGGAATTTGTCTCCCGGCATCAAAAATTGAGTCACGTGTTCCTCAGTAGATACATCATTCCAGCCATATCGCAGACAGACCGTACGCCACCCTTGTGTGCCACCGCCAGTCATTGCGAGCGTAACGAGCGTTGCTCGTTGGATGCGGAGATTGCAGATTTGGATTCAAGGTGAAGATTGATGACATTCAGGGGTTTGGCCTTCGGATGCCCACCAGTATTCTCATTGCATCGAACACATTATGAATCATTCCCGAAAAATCATCCGTATTGCGGCCTACGACTACTCAACGCCGGGAGCGTACTACGTAACGATTCGCGTGAAGAACTCTGATATTGCACTCGTATCTCCGGAAGACGGGTGGCTGACTTCCGCAGGTGCCGTGGTGCAGTCAGTTTGGAGTGATCTCCCGACTCATTATTCGAACGTTGAATGTGATGAGTTTGTTGTGATGTCTGATCACGTCCACTGCATTATCGTCCTGAAGGACGATGGGGCAGGTTTCAAACCTGCCCCTACCGCGATGAGGCGTCATGGGTTGCCTGAAATCGTGCGTGGGTTCAAGACTTTTAGCTCCCGGAAAATCAACGATGCACGCGGAGTGCGTTCTCCTGTCTGGCAACGGAACTACTATGAACGCGTAATACGGAACGAGCGTGAATTGAATGCTGTCAGAGGGTACATTCACAATAATCCCTTAGCCGCACAACTGAAACAGCGATCAGGTCACCACGAATGGTAGGGGCAGGTTTGAAACCTGCCCCGGATCCCAGCAAACGGCGCATCAAACTGAGTGTTGCTGGGGCACATCGGATCATGTTGCGGTTCGTAGCTGTGCCGGTTGATGTCGCGTTGCGGGCAGGTTTCAAACCGGCCCCTACCGTCACACACTTGAACATCAATTTGGCTATGCGCAGCAATCAGTAGTATTCATCGCATGATTCGGGAATTGACTGGTGTGTTTGCTCTTGGATTTATGATCGTTTTGATCGCCCGCGGTGGCGGAGATGCGGTGCCAACTCCAATTACCGAATCGCTGGAAAGCGCGCCTTCGTGGGCCACTCAGGAGAATCTGCTTGGTTCGGGGCGTATCCGAGATCATGTAATCGAGCTCAAGGATGGGCGACGACTCGAGATTTCATTCTGGAATCAGCGCCCTAATACCAAGGCGGTCACGATTCACTTTAAGAATCGAGCGAGGACAGACCCGATCCTTAGTCATATCGTTGTGAGGAACGGCGACGCTGTGTTCACCAAACCAGAATATGCGATAGTTCGGGAGTTTCCACCGCCGGTCTGGCTGCTTCTCACCCACGACGACACCGTAGTCGATATCTACAGATAGCTCCTGAAACTACCCCCGCAGGATGTCTTCCAACCGATCAGCAATGATTACTTCTTCGCCGGGTTGGACGTTGACCATCACGACGTTGATTTCGCCTTTGTAGCCTCCGCCGCCTACGCGGATGCTTGGGTCTCCGTCCGTGAGTTGCTGGCGGACGTCCTCGAACGATGGTCCGCGCCAGTCGTCCTCCTGGTAGATGACGGCTTGCGGACCCTGGCGGTTGATGTCACCGTCTTCGAGCACGACGTGGAGTCCTGGGATGTTCTTGAGTCGGCCGACTATGTGATTCGCCTGATCTCGCCATCCGGCCCACGTGGCTTCGTGGTCGGATTCAACGAACAACTCTAGCGCTGTGGTCATGCCGACCAGCGTCTCCTTAGTGACCTTTGATGGGCGGCCGATGCCGACGGTGCCGCTACCCAGGTTGAACATATGGAGGAATGCTGCGTCGATCAGCTCTTTCTTCCCGGCGAGGAGACCGGCATTCTGGGGGCCTCCAATTCCCTTTCCACCCGAGTACGTGACCAGATCGGCACCCATCTTGATGAACCGGGTCAGGTTATCCGCAGGAGGGACTTCGGCGGCGGCATCAACGATTACAGGAATGTTGTGGGCGTGCGCAATCTCGATCCCTTGTTCTAGCGGGAATGGGTAGTTCTGAAATGGTGCGACGACCCACGCTAGCGCGGCTGTGTTCTCGTTGATCGCAGCTTCCAGGTGGTAGGCCTGTGCGCCGCCCATGGAGCCGAACTCCACTATCGTTGCACCGGTGGTGATGAACGACTTGTCGTATGAGTTACGACCGCCCTTGAACATGAGAATTTCGCTAGTCATGCCAGTGGTGTCCGGGAGCTGATCCACTTTCGCGCGGTCGGTCCCAGTCAGTGCCGCTGCGGCCATCAGGACGTTGCCAGCTGATGCGCCCGCAACAACGAGGCCAGCTTCGGCGCCAGTCGCGCGGGCCACGACCTGTCCCCCTGCCCGAGTCAGATCTGCCAGGTCCACGAACGCCGTTGCAGCTTCATCCATTGCGCGAAGCACTTCTGGCCGCATGAGGCTGCCGCCCAGCATGGTGATCCAACTCTGCGCGTTGATGATTGGCTTGACGCCAAGCTTGGCGTAGACCTCTGGCACCCTGTCATGTGTCGACAAATCGAGCTCCCTGAACATTCTTATTGATTGGGCTGATTGATCGCGAAGAAATCTGCAGCGCCAAGTCTAACGGTTTGGTTGGGCCAGTAACGCCAATATGAAGAGTTCGCGCATCGCGGAGTTTCCAGCACGTGCTTTAGGTGGACTTACCTAATTCGCGCGAACTGGGAAAACTTAACTTGAGTTCAGAGAGAGACCAACTGATGAACCAATCGCCCATGCTCTGTCATGGGTTCTACAGCCGGAGCCGACGCCAATGCGCTATGTGAAACAGGAAGAGCCAGCCATAGAACCAAGGCTGCTGTTCCTGATGACTGGCCTAGTAGTGGTTCTGGGAGCTGGCGTGCTCTCCGTAGTCACGATCTCGCTGCTTCGATTGAGCTAGATCTGTCCCACCAGACGCTTCAATAAAGAGCGCGTCCTGAGCGGTGATTCTGTGTCTCCACGGCGTGTAGTTGTGAACGATGCGAAGAAATCAGTGGCACCGGCTGCTGCAAACGCTCGCAACTGCTCCTCAACTTCATCTTCATTGCCAACTATTGCGACGTCTTCTGGGCCAGCCGCGCCTTCGATGTCCAGCGCCGCGCGGTAGTTGACGAGTCGGCCGTATCCACCGAGCGTCGCAGCAACTGATTCGCGCGCTGCTTCTGGCTCGTCTGTGACGCAGATCGGCAGTGCGACGCATATCCGCGGGGTCGGGCGGCTGGCGGCTTCCGCTGCCTTGTTGATACGAGGCGCGATGTGGGTCTCAACGGTCTTTTTGCCGCACATCCACAGAATGGTGCCGTCTGTCTGCTCACCAGCTAGCTTGAGCATGTGCGGCGCCATTGCTGCGATGAGTACGGGGGGGGTTGGAGCGCTCTTGAAGCCCATGGAAGCTGAGGTGATGATCATTTCACCCGAAAAATCTACGGCCCGCTCTTCCAGTAACGGTGTGAGGGCACCGAGATACTCCCGCATGTACTTTGCGGGGCGGTCGTAGGTTCCGTTCCACAGGGTAGCGGTCGATTCCGGGTGTGCGACGCCAAGCCCGAGGCTCAGCCGGCCGTCTGCTGCCTCGTTGGCGGTGAGGGCTTGCTGCGCCATGAGCAACGGTGATCTTGAGTAGACGGGGATTACACCTGTGATGAGTTCTATCTTGGAGGTCTGCTCACCGGCGAGCGCAACCAGCAGAAGTGAATCGATCGCCATTCCGTGAGAGATCCAGAGTGAGTCGAAGCCGTCTGACTCCGCGTCGACAGCCCACTCTATGTTGCCTTTGAGGTCGCGCTTATCCCGCGGCAGTGGGCCGATGCCAATTCCGATTTTCATGCCTTATGCTTACTCCCTGTCCTCAGAACCACATCGCCATGTCGAGTCCTACCGGGTCGAAGTCAACTACTTCGGGGATGCGTCTTGCTTCACCCGTTGCGATTCGCTTTGCCGTCCATAGGAGCGCCAATGCGTCTAGCTCGTCGTCTCGGTTGCTTTTGACCGAATCGTCTCCGCCAACAGATAGCAGTCCAGCGTCCACTCCCATTTTGTCGGCCAGCAAAGCAGTGCGCGATTCCACACCCTCGGCTTGCCGTTTTGGAGGTAGTTGGTCGCCGTTGTTCATCTCACGGAATATCAACTCTGGGTGGGCTTCATGAACTCTGGGATCACGCTCTGCCGTCATGTAGCGGTCGATTTCCGCTATCTTGCCGTAGATACCAAACGCCTGCCGTTGCACGCCGTGGTCCAGAAAGTTGCCTGCCCAGTCGTTGACGACGTTGTAGGAGTCGTCGTAGCTCGATGGATACGGTGACTCCAGGTGGCCGTTGAGGCTCGCGAATTCAAGAAGAATGCGCTCTGGCGGCGTGAATATCGATGATGCCTGGCTACCCAGAATTTTGCGCGCTGCGCCTTCGACCGCACGGCTGCCGTCATTCACCAGACCGACCGGCATATCGACCGCTACCACGCCGGGTGATGCGCCAAACGCACCGAACAGATCGTCGAAGCTCCTGATCTTAATGAGGCGCACGTTTGTGAGATCGCCCAGCTCTGAGGCGGCGCCAATCCAGCCGTTCTTACAGCCGTCGAGGCCGATCAAGAGGGTTGACGGATCAACCTTGAGATTTTGCATTTTCAAGCCATTGCTCAAGTAGTGGCGGCATCCACATCACGAAATTCATGGCATCCACAATGTCATCTGACATCTGCCGCCCGGCGCCGTGAACACGCTTCCGCACGCTATCCATTGCGGCCTGAACGTCAGCATGGCCCGCGTCGCCGGGGTGGCCGAGCGACTGCGCCAGATCGGCGGGGCCGAATGTGATGTAGTCGATGCCATCTACTTCAAGGATCTCATCAATCTTCTCAACACCCTCTGCGGTCTCAATCTGAACTCCAAGCACCATCTCGTGATTGAACTCCGCCATGTACTCAGCGGGTGACTTGCGCAGGCCATAGTCTCGCCCCCGGCCGGTGCCGAAGCTGCGTTCACCTTCCGGTCCGTACCTGCACGCCTTTGCGGCCTGCTCAGCTTCATCACGGTTCGAGATGTGCGGCGCAAGGATGCCCATGATGCCGCGATCCAGGAACCGGAGAATCGTCGAGGTGTCGATGTTCGGAATGCGGGCGGTGCATGTCATGTTGTGCATGTCTGCGACGCGGCACATGTCTTCTACGTCCCCGAAGTCGAACACACCATGCTCGGCATCGAGGTGGGCGTAGTCGAAGTCTAGATGTCCGACGATGTCGAACATCTCCACGGATGGGAAAGTAATCCCAAAGCCGATCGCCTTCTCGCCTGCCGTAATCTTCGCCCTGATATTGCTCTTGCGCATCCCAACCTCACTTCAAAAAGCTTTGGGGCCTTTTGGGCATCACTGTGGGCGGCTACTTTACCTTGCCGCACTCAAGACTGGCGCGTGATTGACCGCAGGAGTCAGCACTCCTAGACTCCACGATCATGACAAACGACGTGAAATCTGTTGCGCAGGGCCTGAGAGAGATCGCTGAATCTGGACGCATTGGTCGTCCGGTGTTCGTGCGGTGGACGGCCACGTTTTCAGCGGGTGTTGAGAGCTCGTCTGATTTGACCGATGCCGCACTGTCCGATATCTCTTCGATATTTGGCGCTGAGCCGGAGTCGACCAACCGCATGGGCGATGAAGCATCTGGGAATGTGGCCACACTCTGCACGTGGACCGGCGGTCAAACCGCGCTCGTAGCGACGGGTATCGCCTGAGCCGACCAGCGCCCGGGGCTGGATATCGCACTGATTGGTAGCGAGGGTGCGGCCTATCACCGGGATGACGCGCATGGCTGAGTACGGCGTGCTACTCGTGGGCGGCAATCGCACCCATCAGGAGACACACGCGGCGGGGTTCGACGCCGAAGCGCGCAGTCGGCTCATTGCGGTGACCGATGCTCCCGATGCCTCAGATGAGCGAGTTGCGCTGTCGCGTGATATGGCCGACGGCTATGGGATTCCGTTCGTCCCCGATCTGGGGTCGGCGCTTGGCCGTTCGGATGTCGATATCGTCAGCATGTGCCCGCAGGTTGAGAGTCGCAGCATTGCGGGGCCAATGTGTGGTGAGTCTGGTAAGGCGATATATCTGGACAAGCCTCTTGCCGGGAATCTGTCAGATGGACTGGCGATCCGTGACGCGTTGAGGCGGAGCGGAGCGCCGAATCAGATGTATAGCTTTGTTGGGTTGCCGTGGGTACGGGCGGCGAAAGAGTGCGTTGACTCAGGCCGACTGGGTCGGCTGGTTGGCATTCATTCGGACGTTCTGTTCGCCAAGGGGCGCGCAGGTTCAGCTCCGGCTGGTGCTGTGCGGCAAGAGAAGTTTCCCGTAGACAAGTACACGTTTGTTGACGCCAAGCGAGAGTTCTTCGATCTGGGCGTCTACGCGGTTGGGCTGTGCCTGTGGCTCTCCGGCAAGGCTGCCACAGAGGTGACAGCGACCACGGCGAATTACTTCTTTGAGTCGCATGCCAAGCGCGATATCGAAGACTTTGGCGCTGTGATGATGCAGTTGGAAGATGGCGTGGTTGCAACTGCCACGGGCGGGCGCATCGGCTACTTCAGTCATCAGAAGGGCGGCGCTCACAAAGTCGTGCTGGTTGGAACCAACGGCACTGAGACGTTCGACGCATGGACGCCACATATTGAGGTATCAAACGCTGAGCTTGCGCCCGAACTGCCCCCACCCAATCCGGTCGACCCGATGATGATGTGGCGCTCAACTCGCAGCTCCGGCGGCAATCCCAACAAAGGCACCTGGGAGGCGCTGACCAGCGAAGACAACTGGTACCCGGTGGACATCTCAAGCTTCATAGACAGCCTGGATTCCGGGGCGCGCCCA
>Ga0114993_10005255_pt1 | contig 12571 bp, 7 predicted proteins | sample ArcticOcean_MG_C_FD_87042 | JGI IMG/M metagenome (GOLD analysis project Ga0114993, IMG submission 87042) | Marine microbial communities from western Arctic Ocean - ArcticOcean_MG_CB2_150 | ecosystem: Environmental > Aquatic > Marine > Oceanic | place: Arctic Ocean: Canada Basin | collected...
AGAATTATCTACACTCAGCCGTTGCGTCTGGAGGCCTATCAAATCGAGGCGGCTGGCGGCAAGGTGATCGCGGCGCCCGATTGGGGGATCAATGGGGAGCGTCGTCTGCCGGGTCGCGCCTTGACCGTGAACATGGACGATTGGCAAGAAGAGGTGCAGGTGGTGACAGCGGCGGCGGCAGGGCTGACTTTGTTCGAGACCTTCGATCCGCGCAGCTTGACATCGTTGGAGCATCTTGCGGTGATCGATGCGATTACGGAAGCAGAGCCTTCGACTTTTGGCGCCTGTCTGCCGCTGACGACGTCAGAAATAAAATTGTTCGATTATAAAAACCGCGTGCGTTCGTGGATCGATCCTATCACCGTGCTCTTTGCGCGGCCGGGGACGCGTATTAAGGTGGTGATGGCGAACGGGCGTTATGGTTTGGGGCGGCGCCTGCTGCTGCTCAACGGCGGCGCAGAAGATGCCAAGGGCAGCGGTTATCTAGCGGGTGGAGGAGCGCGGCTGGCGCAGACGGGTTATCATATTGCCCGCGATATGTACTTACTTAACGATGAGCGTATTGCCGAACTCGAAGCGCGCGGCGTGCGCAACGATCGCCTGGTTGCTTTCCACCAACGCGCCGCCGCTTTTCTGCAAGAGGCGGAAACGGCGGGCAAGGAGGGGAGGCATAGAGATTTTCTCGATCGTGGCCGCCGCGCCTGGGCCTACGCGGCGGCGGCTTATGGCGATGTGGCGCAAACGCAGCGCGGCGTCGTGCAGGGAGCCCTTTTTCTTTTGGCCGCGCTTCTCCCATTCGCCCATTTCGCCGAACGTTTGTTCTGTGGTTTTGTGAATTTACGGCGCCAGGTAATTGCCTTTTTTTCTTTCTTTCTCCTAGGTTTCCTCGCTCTCAAGTATTTGCACCCGGCTTTTGAACTGACCCTTTCGCCGGTCGTCATCTTGCTAGGTTTTACCATTTTGGCGCTGGCCCTATTGGTCATGGGTATCGGCATCTCCCGTCTCAATCGCGAGATGCGGGACCTGGCCCAAGGGCACCGTCGCCAGGTGGATGTGCAGCGCGCCGGGATCATGCTGACGGCGCTGGCGGTCGGATTGGCACATTTGCGGCGGCGGCCGCTGCGCACAGGACTGACTTGCGCGACGTTGGTCTTGCTGACCTTTTCGATTGTGTCCTTCACATCCATACGCACGACGTTGCGCACCAATAGGGTCGCTGTGGCAGGTGCGGAGGCGCGGTATGACGGAGCCTTGGTGCGCTTGCCCGGATGGCAGGAGTTGGAGGTGGGTGCTTACCGCATATTGCGCGATCGTTTTGGCACCCAACGCGTGGCGCCGCGCGCCTGGTTGGCAGTGGCATCGCTGACCAAAATATTCAGAGTAGAGCGCGCTGATAAAAGCGACGTGGCGACCGGTGTTCTAGGCATTGCGGGGTTGACGGCGCAGGAGAAATTTTTGGTGGCGCCGCAGGAAAAGCTGCTTGCTGGTCGTTGGCTGCAAGAGGGAGAGGAAGACGCCTGCCTATTGCCTCGGGGGGTAGCCGATTCGCTGGGAATCGTTGCGGGCGATGTGCCCGCTGCCCGCGTGCGTCTTTTTGGCGAGTTATTCCGCGTTGTCGGTTTGCTCGCCGAGGATGCGCTCGACGCTGTTGACCTCAACGGCGAGAGTCTGACGCCATTGGATCCGGAGGCGCAACAACCTACTGAAGCTGCGGCGGGCGCTGCTCAGGGGGGCCAGACGGCGGTGTTTAACCACCTGCCCGCCAATCGCGTCATCGTACTGCCCTACGCGGCCGTTATGCGTTGGGAAGGTGCTCTATTGGCATCGGTGGGGGTGCAGCTGGCCGATGAAGGCGAAATAGTGGAACTGGCCGAGACGCTGGACCTCGATCTCTTTGTTGGCCGTGCAGGGCAGCGCTTCCTGGTCAATACAGTGGGAGTGGCCTCGGTGTCGGGTCTGGGGCAATTGATCGTGCCTTTGGCCATTGCTGCGCTTATCGTGCTCAATACCATGCTGGGTGCAGTGTTCGAGCGGGTGCGGGAAATCGGTGTATTTAATGCCGTGGGATTGGCACCGGCTCATGTCAGCAGCCTTTTTTTAGCCGAAGCGCTAGCACTAGGGGTGGTCGGGGCCGTTCTAGGATATCTCCTGGGCCAAGCGGCGGCACAGGTCCTGGGGCATTGGGGGTTATTGGCAGGTTTGCAGCTCAATTATTCCTCGCTGGCGGCGGTGACGACTCTGGGGCTGGTGGTAGTTCTGGTTTTGCTTTCGACGCTCTATCCAGCGCACTTGGCTGGCAAGATTTGTACCCCCGGCATCGAACGGCGCTGGCGTCCACCCGCGCCGGAGGGCGATGTGCTGCAGGTGGAATTGCCCTTCACCCTAGGACGCCAAGATGCGCTGGGTATGGCGGCGTTCCAAGCCGAGTTCTGGGAGGGCCATCAGGAGCAGTCCATTGGTGCGGGGTTTTATGTGGAGCAACTCAAGCTCGAATATGTCGGTGCGCGTCTGCGCTTGCAGGCGCGGGTGTGGTTGGCGCCGTTTGATCGGGGGGTGAGCCAGGATGCCGTACTCGATTTATTTCCCGGCGCTGATCCACGCTATTACCATATTGAAGTTAAATTGCGGCGCGTAGCCGGTGAATACGATACCTGGCGCCGCGTCAACCGCACCTTTTTGGACGATTTGCGCAAACAGTTTCTAGTGTGGCGTACGCTGGCGTTGGAGGACCGTCTGGTTTACATCGAGCGGGTGGAGAGAAAGGGGGCATAACGGTGTTGGCGAATCTGAAAATCTGCGTTTTAATTGTTGCGGCCATTTGCGCCTCGGCCTGGGTTGTGCAGCGCGCCGAATTGCTCTATGGTGGTCCCGCGCTAGCCGGCGGCAGCAGCAATGCGCCAGCGCAGATTTTTATCGCCTTGCCCATAGCCGCGCTGGCGCTGGCCGCACTTTGCGGGCGCTGGCTCAAACGCGGCGACCGCGCCGTGCTCTATGCCGCTCTAGTCGTGGGTGTGCCGCTCACGGCTGCGGGCTTGATGCACCGTTTCTTGCCCGGGCTGGTGACGGGTTTTTACGGTGGTTTTGCCAGTCCAACCGGGCAGTATTATCGCTTCTTGCAAGTTGTGCCCAAATGGATGGTGCCCGGCGGGCCCAATGAGGCACCGGCTGTGGACGCCTTCGAAGGTGGTAGTGCAGTGCCCTGGGGTGTCTGGGCTGTGCCGCTTTTGTGTTGGACTGTTTTCTTTTTAGCGCTTTTTTTCACTTCGTTGTGCCTAGTTTTGCTCTTGCGTCGGCGCTGGATGGAGACCGAGCGTCTAGCCTTTCCTCTGCTGGAACTGCCCCTGGCCCTTATCGGTGGCCGCGACGGTGAGCACAGCATCTGGCGCAGCCGCGCTTTCTGGTGGGGCGCTGCCGTGCCCGCTGTGCTCTTCGGGGTCAACGGCGCAGGTCACTATTTTCCGGCGGTGGGTGAAATCGAGAACTGGCTCAATTTAAGCGATTTTTTACTGGACGATCCGTGGAAGGCTATGGCTTCTTTCCAGGCGCGTTTCATTTTTGAGTTTTCGCCGCTACTCATCGGCGTGGCTTTTCTGGCACCGGTAGAGGTGTCATTCAGCACTTGGTTCTTCTTTCTTCTTACCCGTCTACAATTGCTGGTGACGCATTTTTTAGGGTTGTCGGAATACGAGAGCAATTTTGTTCCCGGGCATGGCTCCCCCTGGTTGGACTGGCCGGCACATGCGCCTTTTTTTATGCCGCAGGCGCGCGGCGGGCTGATCTTCCTAGCATTGTTCAGCCTGTGGTCGGCACGCCGTACGCTCAAAGAGGCGATCTCGGCGCGAGACGTTGCCGCGTGGGGGTTTTTGTTGGGGTTCTGTGTTTTGTGGGCGTGGATTGTCGCCGCGGGTGTGCCGCTGGTGCTGGCCTTTGGGACGCTGGTTTTTTTCTTTCTTTTGAGCATCGCCTACGTGCGCATGCGCATCGATGGCGGTCTGCCGGTCACCGGCGTGTTTCAGATCCTTGGTTATCTGTTTTTTATTTCTTTGGGCACGGGCCCCGGAGTTTTTGCCGACCAGACTTATGTGGCCTTTGCGTTCTTGGGGGTATTGGGTTACTCCGCTGTCGGTATCTGGCCGGCCCTGCAATTTGAGAATTTGAAACTGGCCGAGGTTTGTGGCGTCAGTGCGCAGCGCATTATCGTGGCCATGTGCCTGGGGTTGGTAGTGGGGCTGGGTGCCGGTTATCTGTTCTCCTTAGAGACTATCTACGAGCACGGTCTCTACACGTTGCGAGAACAGGGTGGGGGACGAGGTGCCGCCCTCATCGGCCGGTTTTACAATTATCTATATCGCGGTCCGGGTACGGTAGAAGGCGATACGGATTGGGCGCGCCTGCTCTTCCATGGATTGGGCGCCGCTGTCACCTGGTTATTAGTGTTCATGCGCAATTTATATTTGCGCTGGCCTTTGCATCCTATGGGATTTATTTATGGTACAGGCTTTGGCTGGTTGGTCTGGGGACCGGCGCTGATGGGCTGGTTGTGCAAGTGGCTGACCGTGCGTTACGGCGGTGCCCGGACCTATCGCCGGGTGCGCCCTTTTTTCTTGGGCATGATTTTTGGCGAGTTGGGCATGCGCCTATTTTGGGGCGGTGTGGCTTTGTGGCAGGGGCAATTGGGCGCCGGTTTTAGAATGTAGGAGATAAACAATGGCTAAAGAGAGGCGGGCCGACGCCGAGTTGGAAGCCTATCGGGCTTTGATGGAGCGCCCCGAGCGCAGCGCCGAAGGTTTTACTCGGCGCACGGTCGTAGGCGCTTTCTTCGTCGGATTTATCATGATGCCCGGCGCTATCTATATGGGTTTGATCGCCGGCGGCGGTCTGGGCTCGGCAGCCGAGTGGGTGACTATTATTCTGTTTTCGGAACTGGCGCGCCGCGCTTTTGCGCCACTGACGCGCCAGGAAATCTATGTCATCTATTATATCGCCGGCGGTCTGGCCGGTGTGGTTGGCGGTACTATGCTGGGTGGCGGTCCTTTTGGCCACCTCATCTGGAACCAATACCTGGTGCAATCGTCGGCGGCGACCGGGTTTGGTCTCGTCCCACACATACCTGAGTGGGTATCCCCTCCGGCTGGATCGGAAGCGTTGTTAGGACGCACTTTCCTGCACCGGGCGTGGATTCCTCCTATCGCTGTGCTGGTGTTTTCGCAGGTACTGGCTCGCTTAGAGTGGTTCTCACTGGGCTACTTGCTCTTCCGCGTCACCTCGGACATAGAACGTCTACCCTTTCCGCTGGCGCCCGTTGCTGCTCAGGGCGCTATGGCGCTGGCCGAGCAGGAGGACGAGGACGAGGCTACTTCTGGCTGGCGCTGGCGTTTATTCTCTATCGGCATGGGCATGGGATTGCTTTTCGGCTCGGTGTATGTGGGTTTGCCGGCGTTGACGGGTTTGATCGCCAGTAATCCGATTGTCCTCTTGCCCATTCCCTGGATTGATCTAACGCCCGCTACCGAGTCTATCTTGCCGGCCGCTCCGTTGGGCATTGGCACGGACCTGGGACTGGTGTTGCTGGGCACAGTGTTGCCCTTCTGGGTGGTGGTGGGCAGCTTTGTTGCGGCTATGATTCACGCCCTGGGCAGCCCGGTGCTCTACCATATGGGTTTCTTGTCTCATTGGCGTCCAGGCATGGATACCGTGTTGACCAATTTTTCCAACGATGTGGACGTATGGCTGAGCGTATACATCGGTGCGGGCGCGGCGGTAGGTGCAATAGGTTTGGCACATCTGGGTTGGTCAATGTGGACCTCTAGCCGAGAATTTCGCCGCGAAGGGTGGGCTGCCCGCTTAACGCAGATTCCGGCTGGGCGCGGTGATTTTTCGTTTTGGCTGGCTGCCGGCGTTTATCTGGTTTCGATGTTAGCTATGGTACTACTCTGTCTGTACCTACTCGACGACGATGACTTTCCTTTGCTTTTTTTACTGGCGTTTGGTTTTTTGTTGACCCCGTTATTTTCGTATGCCAATGCGCGCATGGCCGGTTTGACTGGACAGACCGTCAGCTTTCCCATGATTCGCGAAGGCGCCTTTATCCTCAGCGGTTACCAAGGGGTGGATATCTGGTTTGTCCCAATTCCCTACGCCGACCACGGTCGCCGGGCCCAACTCTTTCGCGAGGTCGAGTTAACAGGTACGAGTTTCAGGAGTATCCTCAAAGCCGAGCTATTGCTGCTGCCGTTGAGTCTGGTCTGTGGTTTTATCTTCTGGTCGCTGATCTGGCACATGGGGCCGATCCCATCGCCAGCGTTTCAATACGCTCAAACGTATTGGCACCTGATTGCCCTCAAGCAGTGCCTATGGTATTCGGCGACCTTGGGCAACGAAACCGACAGTCTGTTTTACGAAGCGATCAAGGGAGAATGGATTCTCGGCGGTTTCGGTTTTGCCGGCGGATCATTCGCTTTGTTGTCGTGGTTGCGTTTGCCGGTTTCGTTGGTCTATGGCTTCGTGCGCGGCATCCAGGGTTTGCCGCATATGCTGATTCCAGAAATGGTGGGGGCATTGCTGGCGCGTTATGTGTTAGAGCGGCGTTTTGGTCAGGAGCGCTGGCGTCGCTTTGCGCCGGTGCTTTTTGCGGGATTTGCGTGTGGCATGGGCTTGATCGGCATGGCGGCAGTGGCGATTGCGCTCATTTCCAAGTCGGTGACCCAGGTGCAATATTAAGAGGATGTCGAATTTTTTGACGTGCTCCAGATTACATTGGATTTGCGTCATGGCAACTATACTGTTAAACGGCGCAGTGTCTTGGGTTTTGCGTCGAGTGGCAAGAATAGGAGAGATTGTCCTGTGCATAAGGCATTGAGACAGCGCTTGTCGAATTACAGTTTGCTTGGCGTTTTGCTGAGCTTTGCTATTCCGGGCATGGCGCAGGAACTACCGGATGACTTTACCCAACTGAGCCTCGAAGAATTAATGAACATCAAGGTGTCTCTGGTGTCGCGCAAGTTTGAGCGTCTCATGGAGGCACCAGCGGCCGTGTATGCGCTGACAGGGGAGGACATACGACGTTCGGGAGCGACGAGTTTGGCCGAGGTTCTGCGCCTGGTACCGGGACTGCAAGTGGCGCGCATCGACGCCAATAAGTGGGCGGTCAGCGCGCGCGGTTTCAACAACCGCTTTGCCAATAAATTGCTGGTGCTCATCGATGGGCGCACGGTGTATACTCCGGCTTTTTCTGGGGTCTACTGGGAGGCGCAGGATTTGTTGTTGGAAGACGTGGACCGCATCGAAGTGATCCACGGTTCGGGGGCGACGCTGTGGGGAGCCAACGCGGTCAATGGCATCATTAATATTATTACCAAGCAGGCGGGTGATACCCAGGGTGTCCTGGCGCTGGGCGGTGGTGGCACGGAAGAACGCGGTTTTGGCGGCGCGCGTTATGGCGGTCGTTTGGCTAATGGGATGGATTATCGAATTTTTGCCAAGTACTTCAACCGGGGACAATTGGTCGATACCCAGGGAAGAGGCACGGATGATGGGTGGTCGGTGGTGCGCGGCGGCGGACGGCTGGATTGGGAGACCGAGGACGGTGCCGCCTTGACTTTGCAGGGCGATCTTTTCACCAGTGTCATCGACCAGGTGTTCACTTTTCCTGCCTTGGAACCCCCCTACGAGCGCATTGTGGCCGACGATACCGAATTTTTCGGTGGCGACGTAGTGGGGCATTACAAGCGTAAAGATCTGGCGTTGCAGGTCTATTTCGACTGGACTGATCGCTGGATCAAAATTTGAGCACAATGATTTCACCGGTTTTGAGGTCCAGCCCAATCTTCGCCTGCTGTGGACGCCCAACCAAAGACAAACGTTGTGGACTGCCTTCTCTCTATGTGCCGCTCAAAGTGGGCAATGACTTAGATGGTCGGGCATTTGGTTTTGAAATAATTGCCGAATATCGGCCGCTGCAGTGCTGGCAGTTGTATGCGGCGTATAGCTATTTAGATATAGGCGGTGGGTTAGACGATGTCGATCCCAATCGGGTGACGCTGGCCCAGGCCGGGTTCAATGCAGAGCACCAAGTTGTGCTGCATGCGCGTTTTGATCCGGCCGCGCGCTGGCAGGTAGACGGGCAAATGCGCTACATCGGTGAGTTGGTGGATTTTGAGGTGGATGCCTACGCCGAGCTCGATCTGCGCCTGGCGCGCCAGGTGGGCGATAAACTCGAGGTGTTCCTAGTTGGACAGAATCTGCTGCACGATCGCCACGCCGAATTTGCGCCGCAATTCATTCAGACCCCCAGGGCCGAAGTCGAGCGCGGGGTGTACAGCGGTTTCATCTGGGGATTCTGAACTGGAAGAAGGTACGTGCGCATTCTGATGTTCATAGTCGTACTAGGTGCGATCCAACTGTCCACGGCGAGGGCTCAGAGCGATCTGAAGTCCCAGGTTAAGGCCGCGTTCCTCTTTAAGTTCGCCTATTTCGTCGACTGGCCAGCTGCTGCTTTCAACGATCCGGCTGCGCCCTTGGTTATCGGCATCCTGGGGGAAGATTTCTTTGGAGATGCCTTGGAGAAAATGGTGCGCGGCAAGAAGGTGAAAGGGCGGCAAGTGGAGATCCGGCGGTTCTCCGAGTACGAGGAGGTAGGCGTATGTCATATCCTCTTTATTGGGTCGGGGATGAAGGATAGTCTCAAGGAAACTTTGAAGCAATTGGACGGCACGAACATTTTGACGGTTGGCGAGCACAAACGCTTTGCTCGCGCCGGGGGCATGATCCAGTTTGTTATGCGCGATGGCATGGTGCGTTTTGCCATGCAGCCCGAGGCGGCCCGCCGCGCCGGATTGCGCCTTGGCGCTAAATTGTTAAAACTGGCCGAGATTGTCAAAGAGTGAGGGCGATTTTTCTCTTGCCAGCATCCGGGCAGCTCTTATTTTACACCGATCATTCACCCACCGGCACATTTGACTTGGAGAGACACACAGCATGCATCCATTTGAAGATCTCGTCGTTCCCGAAAAAGCCGTCGGCATTCACTGGTTCGGGCAGAGCACTTTTGCCCTCAAGGACGCAGCGGGCACTATTGTCCAGGTAGATCCTTATTACCCCAGAGTGCGTCCGCCCGAAAATTTTATCCACGCGCGCCCGCCGTTGCACGAGGAGGCCTTGCGCACCGACTTCATTCTGTTGACGCACAACCATGGTGACCACACTTGCCTGGAATCGATCAAGCGCATTCGCGGCACCTATCCCCAAGCCCGCGTTGTCGGCCCGTCAGAAAGTGCTGCAGCGGTTAGGGAAGGCGGCGTGCCGGAAGGGGACATTACGGTGGTGACGGCTGGTGATGAGGCCGAGTTAGGATCGATGAAGGCGTATACGGTGTGGGCTAAATTGCCGGATGGGTTGCCCGAGGACAATATCGACCCACCCGATGTGCAGCATCTAGGTTATGTGGTAGACGCAGGTGGAGTGCGGGTCTACCTTTCCGGCGATCCGGTCAACACGTTTGCCGACCACGAGGAATTGCTCGCACCGGTGCGCGCATTGAATCCGGATATCGGTTGCCTTACCAACCATCCCAACGAGGGCGAGTTTCCTTTCTTCGCTGGTTCGGCTAAGATGGCCAAGGGGGTGGGGCTCAAAGCAGCGGCGCCGGCGCACTACGCCTGTTTCGTGTCGCGCAATTACGACCCGCAGGAGTGGGCGTCGCATCTGGAAGAGGTGGAGCCGTTGATCATTCCGTACAATCAATCGGTGGTGTATGCGGCCTAAACTTTTTGTTCAGACAAAAGTATACATTCGCTCCTTTTCTATCATTGCTATTGTACCTCGAGGAATGAAGGCATGCAATTTCTAAAGGTCAAAACACATGCCGATGGAGGGTTGTTGGCAAGGGAAGAACAGCTGGCCTGGAAAATTGCTGAGATGGCAGCCGGCAATCAAGAAGCGGATGAAGATGTGTTGGAGATGATTGGCAATCGTTTTATCGACAATGCGGCGGTGGCCATTGCTGCTATTAATCGAGAGCCAGTGCGAAATGCGCGATTGCTGGCGTTGGGCTACGCGCATCCCCAAAATGGGGGCGCGCGGCTCTTTGGCCTAGCTAATGGACGCACCTACCACTGCGAGTGGGCGGCGTTGGCTAATGGGGTGGCCGTGCGCGAGCTCGATATGCACGATTGTTACCTAGCGGCGGATTACTCGCATCCGGGGGATACGATTCCCGGCATTTTGGCGGTGGCGCAACAGGCCAGGTGCAATGGGCGCGACCTAGCTCTGGGAGTGCTGACCGCGTACGAAACGCAGATGGCATTGGTTACTGGTATTTGCCTGCACGAACACAAGATTGACCACGTAGCTCATCTGGCGCCGGCGGTGGCGGCCGGCATCGGCACCATGCTGCGCATGCCGGTGGAACAAATATACCAGGCCATTAACCAGAGCCTGCACCTGGCCTGCGCCACGCGGCAATCGCGCAAAGGTCATATAACCAGTTGGAAGGCGTATGCCCCGGCACAGGCCAATAAGATTGCCATTGAAGCCGTCGGTCGGGTGCAGTTGGGGGAGTGTGCTCCGTCGCCTATATATGAAGGCAGAGATGCAGTCATTGCCTGGATGCTCGGGGGGCCGGAGGCTGAATACACCGTGCCCCTGCCCGCTGCAGGGGAAAGACTGCGTTTGATCATGCGGTCTTACACCAAGGAGCACTCAGCCGAGTACCAAGCCCAGGCATTGATCGATATTGGTTTTGCCCTGCACCAGCGGGGGATTGATCTGGAGGCGGTGGAGGACGTGGTCATTGGCACTAGTCACCACACCCACTACGTTATAGGCACTGGGGCCAACGATCCGCAGAAAATGGACCCGGACGCCTCGCGCGAAACATTAGACCACAGCGCCATGTACATTTTGGCGGTGGCCTGGGAAGACGGCGCCTGGCACCACGTGCACAGCTACACTTCTGAACGGGCACACCGGCCGTCTACCGTGGCCCTGTGGCACAAGATTCGCAGTGCAGAGGTGGAAGAGTGGACTACAGCCTACCACGATCCCGATCCACAGTACAAGAAGTTTGGCGCTGAGGTGACTGTGCGTTTGCGCGACGGTGCGACCATTGTCGAGCGGCTCGACAATCCCAATGCCCACTATCTGGGCCGCCACCCGTTCGAACGGCCGGACTATGTAGACAAATTGCGCGTGCTCACCGAAGGTTTGGTAGAAGAGGAAGAAGTAGAGCGCTTTTTGGGTCTGGTAAATAAATTGCCGCAGTTGGACATTAATCAAGTCGAGCAATTAAATGTTGTAGTAGCGGAGGACAAACTGGAAGATGGAACCAGTGACAGGGTAGGGATTATCAGTAAATCAAGCTAACGCAGACAAGAAACATAGGCCAGCAAGGGGCCTCCTAGCAGCCGATGTTGATTCTATCAAATATGCGTCAGTACACTTCTCGCTCAACTCGATTCTCTCACCCTAATATCCGAACGTTCAAAAATTTCGGGACGTAACTGCGTGCCCAGGCCGGGACCTTCTGGGGCGTAGACATAACCGTTCTCGATCTGCGGTTGTACTGTGATGAGATCGCGGTAAAAGCCGTAGTAGTAGGCGCGCACTGTTTCTTGAATGAGGGTGTTGGGGCAGTGAATAGCCAGATGAATAGAGGCAAATAAAGTAACCGGTCCAGTGCAGTCGTGGGCGGCAAAGGGCAGGTTGTGAGTTTCGGCCATACTGGCGATGAGCTTGCTCTCGGCGATGCCGCCGGTCCAGGTCACATCGGTCATGACGATGTCCACGGCCTCTTGCTCGAGCAGATCCGCGACCTGATAGCGGGTCAGGGCGAGTTCGGAGCCGCAGATGGGGATCGAAGTGGCGCGGCGCAATTGCGCTAGCGTTGAGATCTTATCGGGTTTGACAAAATCCTCCAGCCACATGGGTTTGTACGGTTCCAACGCTGCGGCAATGCGCGTCGCTGCTGGTAGTTTCCACAGACCGTGCCCTTCCACCATGATTTCCATGTCCAAACCTACGGCATCGCGGATTTTTTTGACTGGTTCGAGACCGCGGTCGAGATCGGCGAAGCTGATGTGGGTGCCATTGGTTTTGGTGGCGTAACTGTCAAAGGGCCAGATCTTCATGGCAGAGATGCCCTCGGCGCGCAGGTCCAAAGCCAACTCATCGGCGCGGTTCAGGAAGGCTTCGAGGTCTTCGTAGCGGCCCCTGGTGCTAGTAGCGCCGACGCGGTCTTCTGCGGGGGCACCCTGGCCGTACAGTGGGCCGCCACAGGTGTTGTAGATAGCGATCTTATCGCGACTGGCGCCGCCCAGAACGCGATAGATGGGCAAGTTGGCGTGCTGTCCGAGAATATCCCACAGGGCCACTTCTAAGGCGGAGATGGCGCGCATTTCAGCGCCGCGATTGCCGTAGATGTGGGTGAGTTCGTAAAGTCGGCGCCAGTGCCATTCTACGTCGAGGGCGTTGTGGCCCAAGAGCAAGGGGGCGCAGGCCTCGGGACTGAGGCCCTCGATCGCCTGCGGTGTATAATGAGGGCCGCCCAGGCCGCGCGGATCGGCGTCGGTGTGGA
>Ga0114993_10005263_pt1 | contig 12555 bp, 14 predicted proteins | sample ArcticOcean_MG_C_FD_87042 | JGI IMG/M metagenome (GOLD analysis project Ga0114993, IMG submission 87042) | Marine microbial communities from western Arctic Ocean - ArcticOcean_MG_CB2_150 | ecosystem: Environmental > Aquatic > Marine > Oceanic | place: Arctic Ocean: Canada Basin | collected...
CTCCCAGAGCGCCGGGATGGGGATGGCTCCCTCAAGGTGAAGATGTAGCTCCACCTTGGGCAGGCCGTGGCACCAGTTTGTGAGATTGACGGGTGTTGGTGTCATGTGAATGTTGCTGTGCGATTCGTACTTTGAGGGCCTAGGCATGGCTTCTTGCGCTGATGCACGCTCAGCAAATCAAAGCGTTCCCGAGCCCAATTGGGGATAGATGTCCGGGTAGATGTGGCCGGGGACATATGGATAGTCCTCAAACTTGGATTCGTCGATCTCTATGCCAAGTCCTGGACCATCGGGGATAGCAAGCTTGCCGTCCTTCACATGATCGAGATCGAAGATCGGATCCTTCAGAATGTCGTCCCGCAAAGGCTGATACTCCGAGCCGTCGTACTCTAGGACCACCTCGTCGACCATAGATGCGAAGTGCATGTTCGCAGCCTGTCCGACCGCTGTGAGACCTCCGATGTGAGGGAAGACCCGGATGTCGTTGGCCTTCGCAATACCAACGACCTCAAGGCACTCAAGCAATCCACCACAGACAGTTACGTCGGGCTGCCAGTAGTCAGCTGCATTGCCATCGGCCAACTCCTCAAACTGGTGTACTGAATACACACGCTCCCCGACAGCGATCGAGACCGGAGACGCCGCGGCCAAGCGCGCTAGCCCTTTTATCCAAGTCTGCGGTATTGGCTCCTCGAACCAGAAAACATCCAGATCACCCATGTGCCTGGCGATCCGTATCGCAGACTCGACACTGTAGTTGCAGTAGGCGTCCACCATCAACTTAATGTCCGGACCGATGTGCTCCCGCACACCCTCCACCTGCTCCATGTCCTTCGAAGCGCCCGATGCAATACGTGTTTTGACGCCTACAAAGCCGAGCTCTAATGCTTGGTCGAAGAACTGTCCGTGCCACGCCGCATCCTTCTCAGGAAAGGTGCTTCCGGTCATGTACAACGGGATGGCATCAACTAGCTTCCCGCCAAGCAGTTCATGAATCGGTACACCAAGCGCCTTTCCCTTGATGTCCCATAGCGCCGTCTCCATCGCACCAATGACCTGGGCGGAGATTCCGTTCACGCCAAGCCACGGGTTCAGGTATCGTTCGATCTCTTTCTTTCGGAGGCGGATTTCGAGCGGGTCTTTGCCGAGCAGCATCGGGGTAAGTATGTCGTCCACCATCGTCTTCATAACGGTGGGGTAGAAGTGACCATACGAGGTCGAAGCCTCGCCGTACCCAATGATTCCGGAATCGGTCTCGATGCGGACCAGCGCGAAGGCCCGGCTCAGGACCGGCGCGTCCTTCTGATAACCAAGCGGGATGACCTTTATAGATTCGATGTTCACAGCTTGAGATCTCTCCGGATTGTTGTGCTGGGGCCGACCTGCAAAATTATCGTCGCAGAATGTGATTTAACGGAGAGCATAGTATGCCCGCTTACGCTGGTGGATCGACCCACGCGATCTGCTTGAGTTCTAGCGAACGCAATCGATACGGCGGTCGGCCGATCTTGTTAATCCTGCCGAAATGCAAGATTGGAGTTAAAAACGGATATGCACTTAGATTTCCACCGACGATGGGCAGCAGAATACCGGGTACTGAGCCGTTGCAGTAGGAAGTTGGAAGCCTGTCGGAGATGGGAATTCGCGTTAGACGATTGTGTCATCCGTGGGACCACCTGTAGGGTGTTCTGGCTTGTCCTTGAGAATTGATTGGGAGGCAGCGAGGCGTCGTGCTCCGCAACACGGCGATGTGGCACGGAATGGGAAAGGTTGAGCGATGTTCGCGCTCGGGGTACTTCTCGTTGTTATCGGCCCCCTGTTTTTACTTATGCCGCACCAGATGGCGCGGCTGGGAAGGCCGTCGTCCAGGACTGGGCGTGAGCGATACGAGCAGGGACTACGGAGGCGCGGCGTATCGTTGGGAACTGACGAAGAGCTTGACGTGAGCAGGGTGCGAGAACGGATTGCCGGTCTGGTGCTGACCGTGATCGGCTTGCTACTTTTATTTCTAGGGTAGGTTTGCCGGGAGCGCGCGGCCGTTACGGGTTTCGCTGCGTAAATCAATTCGGACTACGGCCTGATATTCCTTCCGGCTTTACGTGCATAGTCAGCATGTCGGCCAGAGTTGAATCTGGTTTTTTGCAAGATGGAGTCGCGATGGATGTAAGAAGATTTCCCCGGTGCTATCACTGCCAAATGCACATTATTGTCGGTCGCAGGTTATAGTGCGCATGACGCCTGAGGAGGGAGTTCTATATGCCAAAGAAAGTCCATCACGTCGTGCGACGCACCGGCACGAGGCTAGAAGACCCAATAATCGAGATCCCGGTGGCCGAGGATATCGCGGGGGTTCCCGGGATACCTCAGATTGAAAAAGATGTTTCTTTTTACAGTCGTGAGTATCCACTAGAAACCCAGAACATCGAGAAAGCCGCGGACCGTGAGTGGTCTTGGAGCGTGTATACGCCCGAGGTGTTCGAGTATCGGGAGCTCCATGAAAAGGCGAACGCTCCATTTGTGGAAGCTGCCGCCACCACCGGAGATATCGAGCCGACCGTAGAACCGGTGGGTCGGGATATTACCGAAGATATCCGAAGGAAATCGTACGAACTTGGGTTCGGCGATGTCGGATTCACCCGATATGACCGCCGGTACGCTTTTGCAAGTAAAAAGCGATGGGTAAAATTCCAGGGCGCTATTTGCGTGGCGCTGGAACAGGATTACGCCCAGACGCAGAGCCTTCCAAGCCTGGAAGCTGAGTACGCTCACTTCGGTACATACGAGACCGAAAACGAGCAGTGTCTTGCGCTGGCAGATTTCATCAGATCATTCGGTTATCACGCCCAGGTGCACAGCCCGAACGACAACAGTGCACCGTTCTTGCCGATGTTCGTGGAAGCTGGAATGGGCCAACTGGGCGCCAACGGACAGCTTCTTTCCCCGCATTTTGGGTCACGTGCTCGACTTGCGATCATCACGACGGACGCGCCACTCACTTACGATGAGCCGGTGGACTACGGAGTTCACAAGTTCTGTCAGGAGTGTCTGGTCTGCTCGGACAGGTGCCCGGCGCGGGCGATCACGCGCGACAAGGTCTGGTACCGGGGCGTAGAGAAGAACAAGTTGATCTACGACCGATGCCGGCCGGTGATGTCCACATACGAGGGCTGTGCCGTTTGCATGAAGGTATGCCCGATTCAGCGTTATGGCATGAAGCCCGTGATGGATCACTGGGTGGAGATGGGCGAGGTGCTTGGCAAAGGCACTGACAATCTGGAAGGGTTCTCACTGCGCGAAAAAGGCTACTTCGGCCCGGGCGAACTTCCGTCGTTTGACAGAAGTATGTTCGAATTCCCTAAGGGGACGAAGGACGAATGGCTTTTCGCCCAGTTCAAAGAGAAGGTAGATGACGGCGAGGGACCAACTGCAGAGGAGACTTCGGCGTTCTTGAAGGAGCTGAAGGAAATTCTCGCCAAAGGGACTACAACAATCGGAGACGAGTAACAGATTTGCCCGGCACGTTTGACCCGATTCAAACGTGCCGGGTTGCTACTCAGGGATATAGATAAACAGGAGCGCATCGTTGTTTCAGAAGTCCGATCTGGACGAGCTTTTTGCCGATCTGGAAAAATCGCATGGAGCGACCGACGATTACGATCGTCTGCTGAAACAGGCCCACCTTGCGATTGCTCTTTTCGATGCCAGGCGACCGTTAGATGACCAGTTCGACTCGATCGTGCTCGAACTGGTTGCGAGGCATCAACCCGGCGCATAGAGCTGTTGTTTGGGTCACTCAGGGTGGGTGGCTTCCACACTTATCGCTGGACTGTACTATTCGATAAGGGTTGTGGAATCGCTGAGCGTAATGTTCTCTATGTTCGCTTTGTCCAGGGTAATCGTAGCGGGATAGATAACGCCGCGAAGACAAGACCATCGATCACATTGACGTTGCTGAATGCGAGACGTCTGGTCATGTCCCGGACCTATCCTCGTGTACGGGAATATCGACCGAGCCGTTGATGTCCTCGACGATGATGTCTCCGCCCGGGTTTTTATCCACGGACAGATCTCCGGCGATGTCGGTGACGGTGAGGTGGCCGTAACCGGCGCTACCGATGGTCACATTGCCGCCGATGTCAGAAATTCTTGCTGGCCCGCTGCGATTGTCATCGATTATGACATTGCCGCCAATTCTGGCGAGGTCTACCTCTCCGTACCCCTCAATGAGGGTTACGTTCACGTCGCCTTCGATATCGATCAACGACATCGATCCCTCAAGTCCAAGTACATTGACGGTACCGCCGATGCGCGTCGCATCGAGATTTCCGTATCCGATGGCGGCCTGTAAATTCAGGATATTTGATATGTAAACTGGCCCATCCCTGTTTGCTATTTCGACCCGGGGGAAGCCTGCAGGAACAATGATCTCCAGGTCCATTCGGATGTCCTCAGTCATGGCAGGCAACACCACGGACACGAGGATTTCGTTGGAGTCGGTGACCGAGGTGTTCAGCGCCACCGATTCAAGGAGGTGTTTTGAGTCGAGCGCTGCACACATGCGTCCCTCGATCTGGATCGATGTTCGCCCTGTTCTCCCTATGACAGTGAGATCCCCGCGATCGCCGATAACCCGGAGAAGTGTGGCGTCTCCAATATCGATTGTGGCCTTATGGCGTGGGGCACTTTCGCAATTATGTGCTGTGATCGACTGGTAGATCGCTTCCATCGGCGGAAATAGGATCAACAAGGAGATGATTCCGACCCCTGAAAGGGCGACAAACATGGCCCAGCCCAACAGGAGGTTCCGAAAGATCCGTAGCCTTAAAGAACCTTTTTCTTCCTCCGGATCTTCATAGAAAATCAAGCGGTACGCCTGCTGTTCTCAGGCATTGCCACGGGTCTGTGACCGTAGCAATGTGCATGGACGGAAAGGATCCCTAGTATTCCTGTTCCATGGGAATACCAGGACAGTCTCTCAGGCAGATGATGCCGGTTGCAAAAAGGTTTCTGTGTCGCTCTGTGGGTATGGGAGTCACCCGGCGTTATCACGTATCACCCGGCCCCTCGTTTTACCGCTTGGCACGCCTCCGTCCAACGCAATCGTCCCGTTGATGAGGACCGTGGAAACACCGGTCGAGTATTGGTGCGGATCAGCAAATGTGGCATGTTCTGTTATGGCCGTGGGTTCGAACACCGCTATATCCGCGTACTGCCCGGGTGCGATGCGGCCACGGTTTTTCAGGCCGAGTCTCTGGGCGGGTAGAGTGGTCATCTTTCTTATCGCTTCTTCAAGTCCGACTACGTTTCGCCCAAATACCATTCGCTCGATGAAACGGGCGTTTGTGCCGTAACTGCGGGGGTGTGGTTTCCCTGCGGACAGAGGTCCTTTTGTGCGCAGAGACATTCCGTCCGACGCGACCGAAATGAATTCGCCAGCTGCGATCGTGTCGACGTCTGAGTCGCACATGGAGGTGAGTACCACGGACACCTCGCCGTCCTGTAACAACTTGAACGCCGTGTCGATAGGGTCGGCATTCCTGGCCTCGGACACGTCCGCCAGTGTCTGTCCTTCCAGGGAATGGTCCGGGTCGTAGCCTGAGATCACACATCCGGCTGGACCCTGGAAACGGAACATTGCGTACTCGGCCTCGGCACGCAGCCGTTGTCGTAGATCGGCATCGCCGATGCGTTCCAACAAAGCAGGTCTGCCGCCGTCGTGTGCCCATCGGTTGAAGATCGCCCCACTCAATGGAGTGCCGCACGCGGTGTACGGGTACTGGTCGCCTGCGACGTCGACGCCGTCGTGTCGGGCGTCACGTATCGTCTCCAATATTTGCGCGGATCGGTCCCACACCCGCGGACCGTGCGCCTTCACGTGCGATACTTCGACCCGGCCACCGGTGCGTCTGCCGATCTCTATAGCCTCGTTTAGGGCCACAAAAAGCCCCGGCGGCTCATCCGACTCAGATCGCATGTGGCTTGAGTAGAGCCGATTGCGATCGGCCGCTTCCTGGTTGAGGGTGATGATTTCATCCGTCAGCGAGTAGTAACCGGGCGGGAAATAGAGACCGGTAGAGAACCCCATGGCCCCGGCGTCGAGGGCCTCTGCGACGATCCTGCGCATCGCCTCTAGCTCTTCATAAGATGGCGCACGTGCGTCCGCGCCGATCACTGCCATCCGGACCTGGTTGTGGCCGATCTGTGTCGCAACATTTATAGCGGATCCTGCGTCCGAGAGTGCGTCCAGGAAGCCTCCGAACTCGGTCCATCCTGGCTCGCCCTTCGATCGGTCTCCGCCCATGCGGGAAAGCCAGCCCTCGTAAGTTTCCATGGTGCGTTCGTTCAGAGGTGCGCAGTAGCTCATGCCACAGTTGCCGACCAGTTCAAGCGTGACTCCCTGACGCAGTTTGCTATCAGCGTTGTGATCGATCAGGAAGGAAAGATCGCTGTGTGCGTGGAGATCGATAAAGCCCGGCGTCACCACTGACCCGGTCGCGTCGATGACCTTCTTGCCCTCGCCTTCGATCTCTCCGATGGTGACGATCCGGTCATCCCGGACACCGATGTCCGCCCGATACCCCGGCGATCCAGTGCCATCCAGCACAAGTCCGTTCTTGATCACGACGTCAAGCATTGCACTCCAATTGGCCATCTAGTCACAGGACCTTTCCCAGTTGTAGGACGGTATGATGTTGTGACTCACGGCGAAACAGACCGCCGTCTCCCAACAGGAAGGTGTGAAAGAGTCCCGCATGAACATGAACATGATGATCAAGATCACGATGCCGTTTGTCATCCTGGGATTCCTAGCATTCCCGATCATCGTCGCCTTTTTCGCATGGCAGCGAGGGCTCGGCAGCACCCATTAAACGGGTTTCTAGCCCCAGTTGATTCTGTCTGCGTTTACGCAGTTTGGCGGTAATTTCCCGCATATGGTGGCCAGGATGTTGTCCACCGTCATTTCCGACATCTTCCGGCGCGCTCCTATGGTTGCCGATGCGATGTGTGGAACTAGGGTGACGTTCTCCATCCTCAGCAGCGGGTGATCGGTTGGAATCGGTTCCGGGTCTGTAACGTCCAGAGCTGCGTAGGCGATCTCGCCATCGCGTAATGCCGCCGTGAGGGCGTCCGTGTTTACTATCGGACCCCGTGCCGTGTTAATCAGCGATGCTTCCGGCTTCATCCGTTTGAGTTCTTCCGTCCCTATGAGGCCGTTCGTTTCCTGAGTGAGAGGGCAGTGGAGTGTCACGAAATCTGATCGCTCAAGAAGCTCGTTCAGTGTGCTGACACGCTCGCACCCGAGGTCGTCCTCCGGCTGGCTACGGGTCATGTAAATCACGTTCATCCCGGAACCGAGCGCCCGACGCGCCACTGCGCTGCCGATCCGTCCGAAGCCGACGATGCCCAGCGTTGATCCGTGAATGTCCATGCCGAGAAGGTCCAGTGGTTCGAACCACTTCCACTCACCGCGTCGGACAAAGCGGTCGCTCTCGGCGATTCTTCGGCCTGCCGTTTGAATCATTGTGAACCCGAAATCCGCCGCCGCCTCGGTTAGCACGCCGGGTGTATTGGTGACGACGATGTTGCGCTCAGATGCGGCGTCCACATCGATGTTGTCGTAGCCAACTCCGAACTCGGCGATCACCTTGAGATTAGGGCCAGCCGCGTCCATGGCGGCTGAGTCGATGGCATCCGTGATGTGGGCGAATATGCCGTGGGCGCCTGTTGCTGCCGCCTGTAATTCATCCGGGGTCGCAGGAGCAGGCCGGTCAAGGACGAGGGCGTCCGAGACCTCATTCAAACGATCGATCTGGTCCTGGAACTGTCGTCTTGTGACGAGTATTTTGGGGCGGGAACCCGTGGGTGATGTCAATTGAAGGGCGTCTCCGTGGAGTTCTATCGGTGAATCAGTCGAGATCATCTATGAGGCCTGGCTCCACGGCAAGTGTTTACCAGAAGCAAGGTTGCCCGGTGGCTGTATCATCCAGAGGGTTCCAAGCTGTCTGAATACTCGGCACCTAGGCGAAATTCGTTACCCGGCGTTTACCGGGTTGTGGAGGAAAATTTGCTCAAACACGGTTCGCATGACACCGGCGAAGTCACCCTCAATTATGTCGAAATCGGAGAAGGTGACCCGCTTGTACTTCTCCATGGGTTTACAAGTGACTGGCGGTCGTGGTCCCAGGAAATAGGATTGCTCTCCCACCGATGGCGTGTACTCGTTCCGGACGCCCGTGGTCATGGGGGGTCGGCGCGGAGCGAGGACCGTGAGTACGGCTACGGGGCTAGGATCAGAGATGCGGCGTCTTTCATTAGAGCTACTGCAGCCGTACCGGCTATTGTGATAGGCCACTCTATGGGTGGTGCGACGGCGATGGGTATCGCTGCGCTCCATCCAGAACTCATTAGAGCCACGGTACTTGAGGACCCACACGTTTCCAGTGCATCTGGGTTCCCCGACGAGGCCCGCCTATGGATGGAGGGAAACCGTGACTTCTTGCGTACATCGCCGTCATTCGAAGAGGCTATACAGGGGATGAACACTAATGCGATTAAGGACGCAGCGGCTCATCGATTAGACGCGTCCCAGGCCGTGAAAATGGATCCGGAAACTTACAATCCATTTATAGACGACGCGATGTTTGACGAGTTTGACCCGGGCACGGTTCTTGCCCAGATCAAATGCCCAGTCCTTCTCCTTCAGGCGGACCCGAAACAGGGCGGCGTGGTTGGCAACTCCGCAGCGGAGCACATCCGGACTGGCGTATCGGACTGTACTCACGTCAAACTGGACGTTGGGCATAGCATGCACAAGGACGCGCCGATCAACTTTCGACGATCAGTGTTCGATTTCCTGGACACGATTTAGGTACAGCAGGGTTTCAAGAAATCAGGATAGGAATGACCGATCTACAGATACATGAATCGTTCATGAGAATTGCCCTCGAAGAGGCGGCAATGTCTGCAAACGAAGGTAACCAGGGCGTCGGATCTGTGATCGTGCGTGGTGGAGAGATCATTGCGCGTGGTCGTAATCTAGAGAACACCACTCATGACCCGACGGCTCATGCGGAATCGGTAGCGATTCGGAATTACGCGTCGTCATTGACCAGGCCCGAGGCGCAACGATCGTGGGATCAGTATTTTCGTGATCCGCCCAGTCTTTCCGGAACGATCCTTTTCTCCACGTTCGAGCCCTGCCCCATGTGCTGCGGAGCGATTCTGGGTACCGGAATCTCAACTCTCGTCCTCGGTGGCCGTCCCAAATCGGGGACATCCAGATGGGGTGAGTACACTCTGGAACGGCTAATAAAACTAACGGAACGGGACAATAAGGTCGAAATCATCACTGGCGTTCTTTCGAAGGAATGTTTCGACATTCGGAACGCGTAGTTTTAAGCTCGCCCCTCGGGCACGATCCAAATCCGATAGCATTTTGGCCATATCGGTCCGGATACGTCCGGTTCACATGATTAGAGAGTTAGACCAGAACGGAGATTTGCCAAGCATGTACACACTTGAGGTACAGAATCCCGTGGCGGAACAACGGGGCGTCGTGAATTCATTTACGTCCAGCCCACGTCCTGCGACGCTGGACGGGTTGACCGTGGGGCTGCTTTGGAGTGGCACGCATGGTGGGGATGTGGCCCTCAATACCGCTGCCGATTTGATCAAACAGCGGTTCAAGAACGTCACCGTCAACTTCTACAACGGGAACAACTACCCCGCGCCGGAGCACATACGGCAGAAGTGTGCCGAGGAGAGTGACGTCGTTATCGGCGCCACGGCTGACTGAGGGACCTGCGCGTCGTGGATGTGCTACGACATGATTGAAATCGAGAAGACCGGCGTCCCCGCCGTTCCGATCGTATCTGGCCGGTTTGTGGATGACGCAGTTGCGAGTTCACGGGCCTTTGGCATGCCTTCCCTTCAGTGGGTGGTGGTCCCTCGGATCTACCGAAACCTTGAGCACGATCTGTGCCGAAGCCAGACGGTGGATGTCATTGATGAGCTGATCGGCTGCCTCACGTCCGAGATTGATGCCCGTGTATCGGGGATCGAGACAGACGCAGGTCGGATGTACGAAGCTGACGACAAGTACGAAGCTGTTCTGGCCATGAACGACGATCTGATTGGTGAGGACCTCGGCGACGGCTTGCCGCTATTTCCGGCAACCCGGGAGGCCGTGGAGGAGATGCTCACGGGCACAAACCTCCCGCCGGACCACGTCGTGTGCGATATGCCTCCGGGATTTGGAATCGCAACTGTGGAAAAAATTGCGATCAATTCCGTTATGGCAGGAGCGAAACCGGAACACCTTCCGGTCGTAATTGCCGCGGTAAAGGCGATCTCGAATATCCAGGCGGACGGCGGCAAATCATTGCTGATGTCCACCAGCCCACAGGCGCCGTTCCTAATCGTGAACGGCCCGATTATCGACGAGCTCGGGTTCAATCCGCGCTCGGCTATTGGACCGGGGCGTGATAATCAGGTGAACACCGTGGTCGGGCGTGCGTTTGCGATGTGCTTCCGGAACATTGGCTACTGGTACCCGGGCAAGATGGACATGGACACAATCGGCACGACCCGAAAATTCATCCAGTGCATAGCCGAGAACGAAAATATGAGCCCGTGGGATCCTTTCCACGTAGATCAGGGATTCAAACGTGAGGAGAGTACGGTGAGCCTCTTCATAACGGACGGAGAATTGGACCAGCAGGACCAGGGCAACACAACAGCCGAGGGCCTGTTGAAGAACCTTGCATATGGCTGTGTGTTTGGGACAAAGAGCATCCAGGAAAAGGGACATACTCAGCGCCTAATTCTTATGCCCCCTGATGTCGCAGGTCCTGTTGGCAAGCAGGAATTCACCAAGCAGGCGGCCAAAGAGTTCATCCAGGCGAACGCTAATCATTCGCTTGGGAAGATGATCCAGTACATGCCGCTTGAGGGTGAGGCCCGGGTGGCGGAGAAGTGGAAGTGGTTGGAGAACTTGACTGAGGAACAGCGGCTGGAGATAGAGTTCCCTGTGATGGATTCGGCAGAAGACTGCTACATCCTCGTGGTAGGAGCAGACCGGGCAAAGACGGCGATCCTCCCGAGCGGTCCTGCTCCGGTCACTGAAGGGATCGACCAGTACAGGGCGTAAAACTAATTAAGTGCTTTACATGACGCCAAATACGGAACCGTCGCCCGGTAATATTGCTGTGGTGGCGGTTCCGTATTTGGTGACTTCCGAGACCGTGAATGACGGTCGAATAGTTGGCTCGGAGAAATTACATGCTTGGACTGGTAACGATCGGTCAGGCTCCCCGGCCTGACTTCGACGCGGCCTTCCGTGAGCATCTGCCGATCACAGAAATAAAACTACTTGGCGCGCTGGATGGTATGTCCGTGCCGCAGATCGACGACCTGGCGGGCATAGACGGCTTATACCCGCTTCACACGCTGTTGTCTGACGGGTCAACACGTGACATCGACATCAAGGTTCTGGCGCCGCTTGTAGAGGCGAAAGCGCGAAAGTTGGTCGATGAAGGTGCACGTGCTGTCGTTGTGTGTTGCGCTGGCGATTTCCCGGATATCGATTGCGGCGTTCCGGTGCTTAGGCCGGGCAGGTTGTTGCCGGCGCTTGCCGGGGCGATCTGCCGTACTCGGAGAATCGGAGTCGTTTCACCTATCGCTTCGCAGATGGCACCTGCGCAGGATAAGTGGGAGCGCGACGGGTTCTCGGTGAGAACAGCGTTCGCGTCGCCGTATCGGCACGATGAGATAAAGATCGCAGCCAGAGAGATGGCGGACTCGGACCTTGAGGTTGTCATTCTCGACTGTATGGGCCACGGCGCTGAGTACCGGGACGAGTTCACCCGGCTGTCCAGACGCCCCGTGTTGCTGGCACAGACGTTGTTGGCGAAGATGGCAGCAGAGGTGGTTGGTGGGTGATGAAATTCTTTCAGGCAATGGCCTCAAGTCGTCGAGTGCTTCCGTCCTGAGCCGAAGCGAAGGATATCCCGGACTGCCGCACGTCGCACGTCGCAAAAGTATTCCGTGGTTATGCCGATAACCATGATGGTTGTATCGGGTTACCGCAATAATCGGTAAGGGTGGAGCAGGCCCCGCCCCTACAATAGCCCTGTTGTATTAGCCGTCCTTTGAGACCCGCCGGGCGCGTGTGGATGTGTAGGTCGGATAGTCATTTCCCCCTGCGATTTGTTGGATCGACTATGGAGAAGAGACATGCTCGGACTCGTGACCATTGGCCAGACACCACGGCCGGACTTCGAGATGGCGTTCCGGGAGTACGTCCCAGGCGTTGAGTTCCGGATCGTTGGCGTGCTCGATGGGATGTCCACGGACGATATCGCAGAATTGGAATCTGAATCGGGCGTATACCCGCTCCACATGTTGCTTGCTGATGGTTCCACGGCAGATATACAACTGGACACACTGGCGCCACTCGTAGAGGATCGGATGCGTTCCCTCGTTAGCGACGGCGCTCATGCGGTCGGGCTGTTGTGCACCGGACGTTTCCCGCGTTTTGAGGTCGGTGTCCCCGTA
>Ga0114993_10005275_pt1 | contig 12532 bp, 9 predicted proteins | sample ArcticOcean_MG_C_FD_87042 | JGI IMG/M metagenome (GOLD analysis project Ga0114993, IMG submission 87042) | Marine microbial communities from western Arctic Ocean - ArcticOcean_MG_CB2_150 | ecosystem: Environmental > Aquatic > Marine > Oceanic | place: Arctic Ocean: Canada Basin | collected...
GCCAATCGTCAATCCGCTCAGCAACCTCATCCGGCCGGTGCCGCCGATTGAGGAGATTTTAAAGAACCTGCTGGAGGAAACGATGCACCGGTATGAGGTCGGCCAGGGCCAAGGCAAGGGCGCGGGCTTTGCCGGCGGCACGAAGCGCGGCAAGGTGCGCTTCATCCGCCTGCGCTATGCGGGGGGCGACTGGGATCAGGATCTCGATCTGAACTCGGACCTCAACATGCTGACTTGGTACGCCGCCCACACCGGCCAGAACACCGCCAGGCTCCCCGAGGTGCGCACCATCGGGCAACTACGCGGTTTCCCCAAGGACAAGAGCCCGCCACTGGTTTACATGACCGGCGAACGCAGCATCTCGATTTCGCAGAGGGAAATGGAGGCGTTGCGCGAATACCTCGTCGACAAGCACGGGATGATCTTCGCCGACAACGGCGGCAGCAGCGGCTGGCACAGCCAGTTCTTCAGCCTGATGCGCCGGGTGCTGCCCAATGTGAATCCACGCCCCATCCCCATCGACCATCCCGTCCACAGTGGGCTGGCCGCCATACCCATTGTCGCCCCGCACGGCGGGCGCACGGCCTATGGATGGGTGGTTGAAAGTCGCATCGTGGCATACTATCATCCCGGCGACGTGGGGGATGCATGGGCCGACGGACACGCTGGCGTGCCCCGGAAAATCTGGGAGGCGAGTTATCGCCTTGGCGGCAACGTCATCCTCTACGCACACTCGGAGTACAGTAAATGGCTGCTATCACAAAAAAAGAAAGACTAACCCGCGTCCTGGCCGTCCTCGGCATGGTCGTCGCCTGCAACCTCCAAGCCGCGCTCGGCTACCTGGAGCAGATCCCGCTGGAGACCTTTAAAAAAATGCGCGAGGTCGAGCGGTTCCAAATGCGCATTGCCGAGAAGCTTTACCTGCGCGGCGAGTTCAAGGCCGCCATGAGCGAGTACGAAAAGTACCTCACGTTGTACGAGCGCAGCCTCGGCGCGCCCAACGCCCAGCTGATGTGGAGCCATTGTCTGGTGAAACAGCGCAAGGTGTACACGGCCATTCGCGAGGGGTTCCGGTCGGTGATCGACTACTGGCCCGAGTCGCACGAGGCCGCGCTGGCCGCCTACATGATCGGCAAATGCTACAAGGACACCGGCGAATTGAAAAACGCCGAGAAAGCTTACAGCCGCGCAATTATCGATTACGAAAAGCACCACGTGGCGGTGCTGTCCCAGTGGGATCTTGCGGAAGTCTTTGGCGAACGCGGCGACCAAGTCAGGCGAGTGGAGATGTGGAAGAATCTCGCCTTCAAGGTCAAGCGCACGAAGCAGAACCAGTATTACCCCACCCAAGCCAGCCGCCGTCTGGCCGAGCATTATTTTTACACCGGCGACTTCGCCGAGGGGCTCAAGGCGTTAAAGACCACCTATGACGGATACAACCTTGCGCGCTACGCCCATGAGATCGCCAGCTCCCCAATCAGCAGCCTCACCGGCAATGCCCAGAAAAAACCGCTGGGTGAAAAACTAGCCAACGAGGCCATCGCCTACATCCGCGAACAGGCGCCCGCCACCGTCACAGCGGATAAGGACAAGCAGCGGACGCGCGATTTATACGGACGCATGGCCAACCTGCACAGCTACGCGCGGCGCGACAAGGAAGGGCTGGAGACATTTGAGAGGCTCGCCAAGATCATTGGCCTGGACGATGGCGTGCGTGGCGAGATGGCGGCGTGGCACCGCGACCGCAAGCGCTATGCCGAGGCCATTAAAATCTACGAGCAATTCACCAACAAGATCAACGGCCTCTCCAGCCTCGCGTGGATGCATCGCCGCTACGAGCGCAAACCCGCCGAGGCCGTCAACGCCTACAACCGAGTCATCGGTCTGGATGAAGAAAACGCGGGCAAATGGCACATCGAGATCGCCGCCACCTGGTATGAATTAAAAAAATGGGACGAGGCCATTGGCGCGTACCAAACACTGATCAAGGTTGTGCCGGAGCAGTTCGGGAAATGGTACCGGCAGATCGGCTATTGCTACGAGGCCAGCGGACGTCTGCCGCTGGCTATCCAGTCCTTCCGCCAGTCCGACCAGTTCCCCAGCGTCTACTTTGACATTGCCCGTTGCCACCGCAAGCTCAAGCAGTGGAAGGAAGCTCTCGTGCTCTATCATCAGGCCCGCAACGACAAGGGCGCCGCGCCCGAGGCCACCATTTGGATTGGCTACACCTATGAGGCCTCCGGCTCCAAGGAAAATGCCATAAAGTGGTTCCAGCAGACCTGCAAGCTCTATCCCAAGACCAGCCAAGCCAGCAAGTCACACGCGCACCTCCAGCGCACCTACAAGATCAGCGTCACCTTGGGCGGCGCCACGGACGAAAAGTGAACAACCCGCGCTTGACCAGACATCAGCTTCTCTTACTTTTCTGGCTGGATTGCGGTTAGCGGAATTATGGGTTGTGCGTCGTCGTCCGGCCATCGTGAGGGAAACTCTGGCGGTGGCTTTTTTTGTCCAAACAAACGGTTTAAAACAGCCGGCAAGAATCAGGGCTTCTTGGGATTCTCTGGCTTCTTGGGACTCTTGGGTTTGTCATGGGGAGGGAGCGGGAGGTCGATGCCCGGCTTGGCCCCGATGGCCTGCGAGGTTTTAAGAAACGCCTTCTGCATTTCCAATTGCACGTGTGGCGACATCTCGGCCATGCACAGGCCAATCTTTCTCATGGCTGATTTGCCGGCTGGCGAACTGTAAAAATCTGCCAACGCGGAAAGTTCCTCCGCTGTCAGGTGCCGCTTCAACGCCGCCAACGTCACCTTTTCCACCGCCTCAAAATCAAGGTTGCGGGTCATGTTGTCGATGAACTCCTTGCGCTGGCCCACCGGCAGGTTTTGCGCCATGTCGAGAATCATGTCGCCAACAAATTCAGTCGGCGGCAGTGCCTTTAAATATCGGGCCGCCTCCTTGGCACGATTTTCCTTCGTGTCCTTCAGCTTCGGCTGGTCATCGCCCAAGCCGCACAGAGGCAGCAACAGGGCCAACATGGTAATGCAAATTAATTTCATATTTGTCCTTTGTTTCGTTGAAACTAGCACGGAAACCCGCGTCGCGAAAGGAGGAAGTGCCGGCCCGGTGATTTCAGGGGAGGATGCTCACGCCCGCCAACTCGGCGCGTGCGGCGGCGTCATTTTGTATCAGCGCTCGGAACGGCCACATTGTGCCGGGCGCAACCTCGGTGACGCGCGTGTCGCTGGTGGTGCCCAGCGGTTTGTCATCGGCGTCGTAAAGCCGGAACTCCACCTTGATCCTGCTGAACGGTTTGGCCGCCTCATTATGCAGATCGCCCACAACGTATTTAATACCGGTGGCCGGGTTGTCGAACACTTTAAACTGACTGACACGCAACCCGCTTACCTGTGCTGCGGGAGGAGTCGATGATGCCGGCGGTGTATTCGGTATTGGCGGGGGCGGCGGAGGTGTAAGCGACCCGGGCACTGGCGGAATTGTCGAACCCGGCAAGGGCACTGGAACCGGAGGAATTGGAGCGGGTATCGTTGGCGTTGGTGCGGGAGTCGGCGGTGTTGGTGTGGGAGTCGGCGGTGTTGGTGTGGGAGTCGGCGGTGCAGGAGGTGTTGGGACGGGAATTGTCGTGGTTGGCGCGGGGGGAGACGGGATGGGCAATCCGTTTGGATCAACTGTGGGTTGTCCCGGAACTGCGGGAGTGGGCACAACTGGCGGGATGGTTCCCGCGGGCGGCAGCGGCGGATCAATCTCAGTCACGGGCTGTTTTAATGCCGCCAATTGCGTCTCGGCATCGATCACATCCGACTGCAAATTAGCCTGTTTCCGGTCTAGCAAATTCACGCGGCGCGTCAGGTCGATGACCGGTGGAGAATCCTTGGGCAACATCGACAGGTTCGCTTTCACTCGATCGATTTCATGTTGCGTAGCATTGAGATCCAACTGCTTGGTGGACAGCGTCAACTCTGCCTGTTCCAACTCACTGAGCGAACCGCAGCCAGACAAGGCCAACCCGGCCACCACGCACGCCATTTGCCATGCCTTCATTAGCCCCACTCTACGCGCATACCGGCCACATCGCAAGCCGGGAGTGAATTCGAATATGACAAAGCACTCTTTGTGTTAAAACGGAGCCCACCCCGCGCTGGCTTTTTTTGGGGATTGCTGGTGGTTGTTATTTCTTCTTAAACCACGGAGGCACAGAGCTTTTCCTCTGTGCCCTCTGTGGTGAATTATTTCGCAAGCGAATAACACCGGACCTCGCGGTCGCTCCTTAAATAGATGCTCCGGTTGGCGAAGGCGGGGTGGCTCCAGACGAGCTTGCGGCCTTGGGCGGTGTTGGTGGGGGCGATGAGGTTGGCGCGGCTGATTTCCTCGTAGCCCTTAGGGCTGAGCTTGGCAATGATGAGGTCGCCCTGTTCGTTGTGGATGAAGAAGCGGTCGCGATGTTTCACGAGGAAGGCGTTGGCCCAGCGGCCGACCTTGCCAGTGACGGGCTTGAGCGATTCCCACACGCGCTCGCCGGTGGCGGCCTTGATGCAACGAAACTGGCCGTAGCTGCACACGCCGTAAATGTGGCCGTCCTCAATGAAGGGCGTGCACATGATGGCATGGAGTTGCTGGGTGACGCGCTCGCTGCGGCCGGTGGCGCGCCATGCAACCTTCGCGCGCGGGGCGTCCTTGGCGAGGCGCATCATCAGCGGGCCATTGTAAAATGAAGTGACGAAGAGCAGGTCGCCGTGCAGTCGCGGCGTGGGGATGGATAGCCCGGCGCGCACGCGGAAGGGTTCGGTCCAGTAGAGCTTACCGGTCTCGGGGTCAATGGAGTTGAGCGCGCGCGGATGCCAGATGATGAGCTGCCGCTTGCCGCCGGCCTTGAAAATCATCGGCGGGCAATAGCCAAGGTCCGGCCCGGGCAGCGCGGTCCACAGGACTTTTCCGGTCATTTTGTTGAATGCCATCGTGGTGCCCTTTTCGCCGCCAACGAGACAGATGAGTTTATCGCCATCCACCAGCGGATGCGCCGCGAAACCCCAAATGGGCACCTTCGCTCCAAAGTCCTTTTTAAAGTCACGCCGCCACAGCACCTTACCATCGGCCACGCGAAGGCAAAACAAATCCCCCATCGCGCCGAGCGTATAAACGCGGTCGCCATCAACCGTGGGCGTGCAGCGGGGGCCGGCGGGATAGCTGACCTTATACGGGCAGGCGTAATCGTGCATCCACAATCGACGACCGTCGGCCTCGTTGAAACACAGCACGCGCTCGGTGCCATCGGCGCGCTGCCGGTCGGTCACAAACACACGCCCATTGGCCACTGCCGGTCCCGCGTAGCCGCCGCCAATATCCGCTTTCCAGCGCAGCTTGGGCGCGCCGTCAAATTTTTCCACAATGCCCTCCTCGCGCCAAACCCCATCACGCTGCGGCCCGAGCCATTGCGGCCAGTCGGCGGCGTTTACTTGGGGAAGACAAACGAGGAGCAGGAGAAGTCGAATGTTCATGTCGGGCGGAATAACAAAATCCGGCCCCCTGCACCAGCCAAACCTGTGTCCGGCATTTTGGTTTTAACGTTTTTTACTTGGCCTGAACACCGAACATATGCAGTAGCCCTCTCGGGGGGCTAATGGACCTCCACTCGGCGACACGAACCCGAACCTTGTCTCCCTCCTTGGATTCCATAATCGCCTTTGCCTGGATGAGAAGACCCTGACCTTTGTCATCCCCTTGGCGAGCCGCCAAGGTTGCCCATTTTAACGCCTCCACCACATCTCTTGTCACACCCACTCCAAGGGCATAACACAAGGACAAGTGTGATTGAGCCGCAGGATTGTTAAAACCTGCCGCCAATCGTGTCCAGTAAACCCCCTTTTGAATGTCAACCGCCCCAAATTCGCCCCTCAAATATCTGGCACCCAGATCCAACATGGCACCCACGTTACCATGATGCGCGGCTTTCAGGCTCCATTTTAATCCTTCGCGCATATTCTTTTCCACGCCCCTGCCTTGATAATAAAACAAGGCCAAGTTGCCAAGTGTTTCGTAACCGCTATTTTTGGCTTGGGCTGCCTTGAGATTCCAATGAAATGCCTTTTGCTCATCTTTCGCCACCCCCATCCCCTCGTGATATGCGGACGACAAAAACTGATAGGCCCGAGGTTTCTCCGCCTTGGCGGCCTGCTGCAATAATCTCAACCCACGCGCCTTGTCGCCGGGAGGTTTCCCCCATTTCAACAACAACAATCCCAGACTCGCCCGGGCTGATTCGTGTTCCTTTTGGGCCGCCATTTCGAAGTATTTCAGGGCCATGGCGTGTTCCCTGCTGTCTTTCCCTTTAAGAGCCTTTTCGAAAAAATATTCACCCAGGGCATTTTGGGCATTTACATCGCCAGCCTCCGCCGCGGCAAACAGCCACTTCAATGCATCGGCCTCGTTTGGCTCAACCCCAAATCCAAAGAGCCGGCGTATACCCCATATATACTGCGCCCGGGCACCCCCTTTTTTTGCCTTGGCCAAACCGATCCCAGAGGTGGTCAGCTTTTCCAGAACGCCATTATTTTTCTTCAAATCGTAGATGCCTCCCACGCGCAAATGGGAAAACATTCCACTTAAAAAATCTGCCTCTTGGGCCGCCGCCATGGCGTACCATTTGCGTGCCTCCTTGAAATCGCAGCCTGTTTCCTCCGAGCCAAAATAGAACATTTCTCCCATTTCAAACTGCGCCTTGACGAAGCCTCCCTCGGCGGCGCGCTGCAACCACTTGCGGCCCTCGGCGACGTCCTTTTCGGTTCCGGCTCCGCTCATCAGGCCATGGGCCATGCGGTATTTCCCTTCGAGATCTCCGTCCTTGGCCGCTTCTCGAAACCAATGGAAAGCGCGAAAATAATTCTGTTTAACACCAATGCCTTGGGCGTAGGCACGGCCCAAGAGAATGGCATATCCACTGGACATCATGTTGCCAGGTTTTTTTAACATGGCCTCCACGCCCGGTATGGCTTCGCGGGACAGATTTTCCGCTTGGGTATCATTGCGAGCCACACCGTTGCCCTCGCGATAACATTCCGCCAACTTCCACATCGCCTGTGGATTTCCCCGCCGAACAGATCGTTGAAGCCAAAGGACGCCTTTGGATGGATTCTTGGGAACGCCCATTCCATGAAGATGGCAGCTGGCCAAATTTGCTTGAGCTTCACCATCCCCCCAGTTGGCCGCTTTCTGAAGCCAAGCGATCCCCGATTTAGGATCGCGTGGGCCAAACATTCCGCTGACATGGATTGCACCCAACAATGCGGTTGCTTCCCGATTACCCGCCTCGGCCGCCTTTTCCAACAGGTTCGTTCCCTTTTTCACATCCTTTTCCAAACCAAACCCCAAAGAGTGCGCTTTCCCCAACGTCGCTAGAGCCGGCGCATGCCCCTGATCCGCGGCACGTCGAACCCATTTGAACCCCACCTTCAAGTCCATATCCACGTCAATCCCCATCAAAAACAGTTTCCCATAATTCAACTGGGCGGCCGCTTCCCCTTTTTCCGCCATCACCTTCAGTCCGGGCAGGCATTTTTGAACCCACTGGATTCCCTTGGCCGGGTCTTGGGGAATTCCCCGACCTTCAAAATACAACCCCGCCATCCGGTACTGCGCCAACGGATGCCCTTGGTCAGCCGCCTTTTTAATCCAAATGAATACTTCCATGAATTCCTGCGGCAACGCGGCCCGTTCATAAAGAAGTGCGCCCAGCTGATACGCCTCATCCGCGCTGCCATCCCGCGCCTTGTCACGGCGCGCCTTCACTTGGGCGGCCCACTTGGCATCCACCGGCAGAGGGATGCTGGCAAATGGAACTGGCGGCTGGGGCTTGAATTCGCGCACGCGGCGGATGCCAGAGAGCAACTGCTTAACAGCCAGCTTGCTGGCCGCCTCGTCGGACAAGCGGGCCGCGTCGGGTTGGCGTTTTTTGCGGGCCAACATCGCCCAAACATAAGCTTCCTCCCAATCCTGTTTCACTCCCTTGCCTTGGGCGTACATGCGGGCCAATCTCAGTTGGGCCTCGGCATCATTCTGCTCGGCGGCATGGCTCAACATTTGAACATCCACGTCATCCGGCGCACCCTCCGCAGCCGTGAGACACGCACAGCCGCCCAGCCAGATGACGGCGGCCAACAGCACTGTTCCGCGTGATAAAAACTCTTCGATGAAGGATTTTTGCAGTCCGCCAAGAAAATAGTGGTTCAGTTTAATGTGCCAAACCTATCAAAAAAACATCCCTCGTACAAAATTGAAACGACCGAGGTAAACATTGATTCAGTCGATGGACGAAGCCTTGTCATGGCCCTGAATTTCTGCCACGCTGCGCGGATGTCTTCCCGGATTGAACGCACCGTCACGGTGAGTTGGCGGCATCAGGTTTTGTTTGCGCAGAATATCTTTGACGCGGAAAACGCGACACTGCGGGATGTGCTGGTGGATGGCGAAGAGCGCGAGGCTCGCGAGGTGCTGCTCATTCTCGACGAGGCACTGGCCCAAGCCCGGCCGACGCTCGCGCGGCAGATCACCGCTTACTTCAAGGCACACGCGGACATGCTGAAACTCGCCTGCGCCCCCATTGTCATGGAGGGCGGCGAGCGGACAAAGAATTCCTACTTCCACGTCTCGGAGGTGCACTCGCAGATTGACCGGTATCATATTGACCGGCATTCGTATTTGATATGCGTGGGGGGCGGGGCGCTCTTGGACATGGTGGGGCTCGCGGCAGCCACGGCGCATCGAGGCATCCGGCATATTCGAATCCCGACGACCACGCTCAGCCAGGATGATTCGGGCGTGGGCGTGAAGAACGGAATCAACGCGTTTGGAAAGAAGAATTTTATCGGCACCTTCGCGCCGCCGTTTGCGGTGATAAATGATTTCGGACTGCTGGCCACGCTGGAACCGCGCGACAAGCGCAATGGATTTGTGGAGGCGGTAAAGGTGGCGTGTATTCGCGACGCAGAGTTTTTTGATCAAATCGAAAATGACGCTGACGCGCTGTGCCACTTTGAGCCGGCGGCGATGCAGCGGCTGATTCATCGCTGCGCGGAATTGCACATGAACCACATCGCGACCAGCGGCGACCCTTTCGAGATGGGCTCGGCGCGGCCGTTGGATTTTGGCCACTGGGCGGCGCACAAGCTGGAGCAGATTTCGGAGTACCGCATACGGCACGGCGAGGCGGTAGCGGTGGGCATCGCGCTGGATTGCATTTACGCGCGGGAGATGGGGCACTTGGCGGCGGCGGATTGCGACCGCATCCTGCGGCTGCTGGAGCGGCTTGGATTTTCGCTGTGGGCCAGCGACCTGTTGCACGAGGGCGAGGACGGCAAGCTGGTGGTGCTGGAGGGCTTGCAGGAATTTCGCGAGCATCTCGGCGGCAAGTTGACGGTTACACTGCTGAGCGCCATCGGCAAAGGTTTTGAGGTGCACGAGATGAATGTGCCCAAGGTGCTGGCGGCGATTCACGAGCTGCACGACCGCGCGGCGGGCGAAGATAAAAAAATCATCAAGGCACATGGGTAGACTTGCATGTGCTGCCGGCATCCTGTCGGAAGGGGATCCAGTGGTTTTCTGCCGGCAGGATGTCGGCAGCACGGCCCGATGAACCGCATTGCTGTCATCAACGTTGTGGGGTTGTGCGACCGGCACATGGGCGGGGATATGTTGTTCTCGCGGATGTACCGGTCGATCGGGAAACAGGCATTCATTGACCCGGCGTTCCCGGCGGTGACGTGCACTGCGCAGTCGGATTATTTAACGGGCAAGTCGGCGGCGGATCACGGCATCGTGGGTAATGGGTGGTACAACCGCGAGCAGGCGGAGATACAGTTCTGGCGACAGTCAAACCACATCGTGCGAGCCCCAAAGATCTGGGAGGGACTGCGGGAGAAGCACGAGGGGTTCACGTGCGCGAAACTTTTCTGGTGGCACAATATGTACTCGGGCGCGGACTGGAGCATCACGCCGCGGCCGATGTACCCGGCGGATGGCCGGAAGGTTTTCGATATTCACACGGAGCCGCACAACATCCGGGCGGATATTAAACGCGACTTGGGTGAGTTTCCGTTCCCCGGTTTCTGGGGACCGGCGGCGGGGTTGGACACGCGAGCGGGCAAGGCGGATTGCGTGAGCCGATGGATAGCCGAGGCGGCAAAGTGGATCGAGAACAAGCACAAGCCAACGCTGTCACTGGTGTATCTTCCGCATCTGGATTACAACCTCCAGCGACTGGGGCCAGAGAGCAAGGCGATCGGCACGGACTTGGAGGCGATCGACCGGATCATAGATGACTTGGTGGAGTTTTACGAGCGGCGCGGAGTGCGGCCGATGTTGCTCTCGGAATACGGCATCACGAAGGTGCGAAAGGCGGTTCATTTAAACCGGCTTTTCCGCGAGGCGGGCTGGCTGACGGTGAAGGAGGAGCTGGGGCTGGAGCTGCTGGACGCGGGCGCGAGCCGGGTGTTTGCGGTGGCGGATCATCAGGTGGCGCACGTGTATTTAAACGATGCCGCTATCGCCGACGACGTGCGTGCGTTGCTGGAGAAAACCGAGGGGGTGCAGTTTGTGCTCGACCATGACGCGCAACGTGAGCGCGGCGTGCGGCACGAGCGCGCGGGAGACCTCATTGCACTGGCGGAGGAGGATGCGTGGTTCTCATATTATTACTGGCTGGACGATGCCCGCGCGCCGGACTTCGCGCGTACGGTGGACATCCACCGAAAGCCGGGGTACGACCCGGCGGAGCTTTTTATGGATCCAGCACTGAGCTTTCCAAAGGGCCGCATTGCGTGGCGGTTGCTGCAAAAGAAACTGGGATTCCGCATGCTGATGGACGTCATCCCGCTAGACGCCTCGCTGGTGAAAGGCTCGCACGGATGCCGTCCGGTGAGCCGCGCGGACTGGCCGGTGCTGATCTCGCCGGAGCCGGACTGGCTGCCGGAGGATGTGCTGGATTCCACTGGCGTGCGGGGTGTGATCGAGCGCGCAGTGGGCGGCCAAGGCGGGTGATCGGGAATGGCCTTGCGATGGCTGATAATTTAATCAAGAAAACCGTTTGCATTCCAGTCAAATCAGGGTAATTTACCTTGAAAAACGAGCCAATGCATGGTTAGTTTTGGTTGGGAGCAGGATATATTGATGTCATCAATCCACAAAAAAATGAGGATCATCGGGCTGGCCGTTGCGCTGAGCGCATTAGCGGTTCCGCGATTGGGCTTTTCCGGGCCAGCCCCGGGCGGAGGATTTGGCTTTAATCCAAACGGCGTCGCACCGGGTGCCCCGAGCGGTGCGCCTGGCGCGGGTGGATTTCCGGGCGGAGCAGTGGGTGGCGGAGTAGGCGGCCCCGGCATGCTACCGGGCGGTGGCGCTCCCGGTGCCGGTGGATTTCCGGGTGGGGCAGCAGGCGGTGGCGCTCCCGGCGCGGGTGGATTTCCAGGTGGGGCAGCAGGTGGTGGCGCTCCCGGCGCGGGCGGATTTCCGGGAGGCGCTCCCGGAGTCCGACCTGGAGCAGGTGGTCCCGGAGTAATGCCGGGTGGTGGCGCTCCAGGAGGTCAACCCGGAGCAGGCGGATTTCCAGGTGGAGCAGCAGGTGGCGGCGCTCCCGGTGTTGGTGGTTTCCCAGGCGGAGCACCCGGTGCTGGCGGCATGAACCCCGGCGGCGGCTTTCCCGGTGGGGGTAATCCTGGCGGCGGCTTTCCCGGCGGCATGAACCCCGGCGGCGGCTTTCCCGGTGGGGGTAATCCTGGCGGTGGCTTTCCCGGTGGAGGTAATCCTGGCGGTGGCTTTCCCGGTGGAGGTAATCCTGGCGGTGGCAACCCTGGTGCTGGAGGTGTCCTCGGAGGGGGTAATCCCGGCGGAGGTTATCGACCCAATTTGCCCCCGCCAATTCCGCGACGCAGCCCAACTGAAATACGCGCTGTCCTGGAGCTTTTGCGTAAGAAGCTGCCGGAGTTCCGCAAGAATGCAGTGAATGGAGATTCCAAGGCGCAGTATAATCTAGGAGTGTTTTATACGCAGGGAGTGATTGTGCCGCTGGATTTTAGTGAAGGCTTCAAGTGGTATCTGATGTCCGCCGAGCAGGGATTTCAGGTGGCACAGTTCAACGTGGGCATCGCCTACGCCATCGGCCAAGGCACCACAAAGAATCGCGTTCAAGCGTACAAGTGGTGGAGCTTGGCAGCCTCGCAGGGCTTTGTGGGATCGGCCGAGGCGCGTGACAACATCGCAAAATATTTGACCCGCGCCCAGATTGCAGAGGCCCAGCGCATGTGCCGCGGATTTGAGATTGGACTGGATCATCTCAAGCGCATCAAGGAATTACGGGCCGCACGAGCACGCATGAACCAACCACCCGACGAAAATGCCGGGATACCAACCACACCGCCAACCACACCGCCAACCACACCGCCAACCACACCGCCAACCACACCGCCAACCACACCGCCAACCACACCGCCAACCACACCGCCAACCACACCGCCACCCACACCGC
>Ga0114993_10005280_pt1 | contig 12524 bp, 10 predicted proteins | sample ArcticOcean_MG_C_FD_87042 | JGI IMG/M metagenome (GOLD analysis project Ga0114993, IMG submission 87042) | Marine microbial communities from western Arctic Ocean - ArcticOcean_MG_CB2_150 | ecosystem: Environmental > Aquatic > Marine > Oceanic | place: Arctic Ocean: Canada Basin | collected...
ATTTCTGGGAGAACACGGACCGCAGGTCACTGGCGAAATACAACAAGAAATAGTCAAAATTAACGTCTAGATGGCCCGACACACTATGGCCGGGGAACCGGGTGAGGACTCGTGTCGAACGAGTGCCATTGAAAATGCGCGGGCCGTGTTAAGACCTGGAGCAAATAAGAAATGTCATTTACAGCATTCCTGATAGGGAACGTACTGCTGGCACTGGTCATGCTGACCTGGAACCTGTACACACAGGTGTCCCTCCGCGGTGCAGAGCCCGAGAGTAAAACTCGTTGGACAGTTGCCGTCGGCTTTCAATGGAGATTCGGCGCGGCGACGGCGGCGTTAATCGCGGTAGCGGTCGGCCTGTTCGACGCCATACTCTTTGGGGAGGGCGAAAAGATTACGGTAGTCGCAGGAATCTTTTCTATGCTGGCTTTATCGATTGCCGTGGCGCAAGCATTTCTATCGCTGATCCTTTCCGCTCAGTTGATGGGCCGAGGAATCGACGCCAGGACATCTTCATTCAGCGACGATTCACCGTGGCGCCGTCCGGTCGAATGGACGACCGCCGTTGGCGTGCCTGTGTGCCTTATCGGTGCACTCATCTTCGGCATCGCGGTTTGGTCACAGTCCTAAACCTTGATGCAGGCCACCTGGTGCCTGTTTCCCCGATCGATTAGTTCCGGAACAACCTCTGCGCACTCTTCGGTTGCGATAGGACAACGCGTCCGAAATACACACCCTGACGGCGGATTTATCGGGCTCGGTATATCTCCGGCTAGCACGATTCGCTCACGCCGTCGCTCGAGTATCGGGTCCGGAATGGGGACCGCCGACATCAATGCACGGGTGTACGGATGCGTCGGATTCTCATAGAGGTCCTCGCTCGACGCCAGTTCCATGATTTTGCCGAGGTACATCACGGCTACTCGATCGCTGATGTGACGCACCACTGACAGGTCGTGGGCGATGAACAGGTACGAAATGTTGAACTCAGACTGCAGGTCTGTCAGCAGGTTCAGGATCTGCGCCTGGATCGAAACGTCTAGTGCTGAGACGGGCTCATCGCACACAATAAACGACGGCTCCCCGGCCAGTGCCCGGGCTATACCGATGCGCTGGCGCTGACCGCCCGAAAACTCATGCGGATAGCGACCCATCATCGCCGGATTCATCCCGACGCGCTCCAGTAGCTCCGCGACTCTGTCTCGACGCTGATTCTTATCTCCACCCAATCCGTGCACCGTCAACGGTTCCCCTACGATCCTGCCCGCGCTCATACGTGGGTTCAAGGAACCGTATGGATCCTGGAAGATGATCTGCATTTCGGATCGGAACGGGCGCATCTGCTTTGCCGATACGGCCGTTAGCTCGACGCCTCTGAACTGGACCGAACCAGAGGTGGGCCTTTGAAGTTGCAGGATCGCCCGCCCAGTCGTAGTTTTGCCTGAACCGCTCTCCCCTACCAGTCCAAGCGTTTCGCCAGGTGCTACGTCAAAGGAGACGCCGTCCACGGCCTTCACTGCTCCGGTCTGTCGCCGAATCAAGAACCCGGAACTGATCGGGAAATGGACTTTTAGGTCATGTACGGAGAGCGTTGTGTTCGTCTCGGAATCGGCGCTGGTCCCGCCCCGATCAACCGAATTTCGCTCTACAAACCGGGTTGTCATGACGGTTGTTTTCCCAACGCGGTTCCGGTGGCGATGTTTTCAGATTCCCAGCAAGCGACCTGATGAGCTGTTCCCTCAGCTAAACGGCCCTGAGACGGTCGTACGGGTACTTGGTCAGGTGACTGGATCCCGCAACGATCCACCGCCCATCTGCATCTCGGCTCAAACGCGCAGCCGGCAGGAAGATTGGCCAGATCCGGTATTTCACCCTCAATGGACTCAAGTCGGTCGCGAGCCGAAGCGTCTAGACGAGGCACTGAGCTCAGAAGCCCCGTCGTGTACGGATGTTGAGGAGTCGCGTATATCTCGTCCGCCGTTCCGGATTCAATAATCTTCCCGGCGTACATCACGGCGACCCTCTGGGCATAACGGGCCACGACCCCCAGGTTGTGGGTGATGATCAAGAGCGCCATCTTGAACTCGTCACACAGCGACTGTAGTAACTCAAGGATCTGCGCCTGGATGGTTACATCAAGGGCCGTGGTCGCCTCATCCGCGATCAGGAGTCGTGGGTTGCAACTGATCGCCATTGCGATCATGGCCCGTTGACGTTGGCCGCCGCTCAATTGGTGTGGGTAATCGTCAAATTTCTTTGACGGGTCAGGAAGACCAACTCGATTCAGGATTTCTACCGCCCGATCACGTGCGGCCCGTCCCTTCAAATCAAGATGTACCTCGAAAGCCTCGGTAATCTGTCTACCGATGGTGAGTACTGGATTCAGAGATGTCATCGGTTCCTGAAAAATCATACCGATGCTTCCGCCACGCACACGCCGCATGTCCTGTTCAGAAATCTGTCGGAGATCCGTGCCTTCGAACAACACCTGACCATCTGTTATCTCACCCGGGGGATTCGGTATCAGCCGCATCACGGACAACGATGTCACCGACTTCCCGCAGCCAGATTCCCCGACAAGCCCGAGTATCTCGCCCTCATCGATGTGGAAAGAAACGCCGTCTACAGCCTGGACATAGCCGTCGGCGGTGGCGAACCTAGTGGCCAGGTTGCGTACCTCAAGAAGATGTGTAGAACCGGCTTTTGCTGTGGGTGAATCGGGCGTCAATAAATTACCCCTGTGGCCTGTTCGGGGCGAGGAGATAGCATTCCGTACGTCCGCCGGTGGTGGACATGGCATTGGTGTCTGGATATACGAGGGGGTGTTTCATGGTTTGTCGATCGATTCTAGCTTTGCCCGGCGCCATGCCGGGATTCTTTTAGAGCGCCTAGATATTCAAGATCGAATTGAGAAGAGTCAATCATGATCGCAGGCTCAATGATTTGGACTACGCCATATCCATGTACGTCACATTTATGTTCCGGGTTGTCATGGTGCCCACGGTGGCTGTAATCGAATGCTATCAAATACGATTGTCTCCCCACATCGTCGACACTACACGCCGTCGGATCATCAACATCGATTAGCTCGGTATCCGGGCTTTGGAGGGCTGAATTGGATTTTCGTGATGTATCCCTACAGGCCATCGCTGATTTCAACACTCAACTGGACGCAGCGCTGGAAGGCCTGACACCCGAACAATGGCGGTGGCGACCGACGCCAACCGCCAATCACATCCTATGGACCGTCTGGCATTTGACCCGAGTAGAGGATGGTTGGATCAACTGGTACCTCAGCGATAACGGGCAGAGGTGGAAGGTCAATGGGTGGGCAGAGAAGTTCGGTTTGCCGGCTAGAGATCGGTGGGGCGTCGGCGATACCCCAGAGCAGGTAGGGGCGTTTCCAGACGTGCCAGCGAACGTGGTCGCTGGATATCGAGCAGACGTAATGGAGAGCGCGCAGCGGGTGATCAGAGGGTTTTCAATGAAGGACCTGGAGAGAACGAACGCTGACCACAATCCATTTCGGCCTCAACCAGCCCCGACCTTCACATGGGTACTAGCCCGGATCTCAGTGGAGTGCTCGCAGCACATTGGACAGGTTGCTTATATAAGAGGTTTGATGCCTGAACAAGAGGGCTGGAAAGAATAGTCTTCGATCAGCGGATATCACGTGCCGGGGATGTTCGACTGGCGTTGCAAATGCGTCTGATCGCAGACCACTCACCTGCTTACAGGCTGCCTGCCTCCATGCCTCCACCAGACAACTGCGTGCCGATCCCTCGCTCCAACGCAATGTCTAACACACGCTTGCCGACTGCGATATCTTCCATAGCTACGCCCTGTGATTCGAAAAGCGTCACTTGGGATACATCGGTGCGACCAGGGTTGGTCCCGGCCACGATTTCGCCCAGATTCAAGACCTGCTCCCATCGGATACGCCCCGAATCGGCGGCGGCCATAAGATCCGCACACTCGATCTTCGCCTGATCCACATCATCGGTCGCAATCACGTCAGATTTCACAACAGCTCGGGTGTCCAGTTCCCGCCTCTGCCACCCGTTGGCGCCAGCGGCGTTGATGTGGACACCCTCGCCGATGGAATCGCCCAGGAGCACCGGTTCACGGGCACTCGTGATGACGATGATGATATCGGCGCCCTCAAGGCATTCGTCGACCGAGGCTGAGGCGGTGACTGGGATCTCCAGTTTTTCTGTCATTACTTTTGCGTACCCGTCTCGATTTTCGGAGGTACGGCTATAGACGGACGCTGTCTCTATTGCACGGACACCTGCGACGGCCTCAAGTTGGGTCTGCGCCTGGTAGCCGGAGCCAATCACAGCGACCTTGCTGTTCTCACAGGCGCGCGCCATGTGGCGTGTTGCTATTCCGCTGGCCGCGCCAGTGCGGATCTGACCCATGAGGTTCGCATCCAAAATGCCTAGCAGGCCCTCTCCAGACGCCCCGTAAATCAATACCTGAAACGAGATCCCGCCGCTGCCTCCGACGTAAGACTTAGAGCCGACTATGCCCTTTTCAGGCCAACCAGCAGACATCAGGTTGTAGGAACCACGCCCTAGAGCAATACGGCTACGGGGGTGGTTGATAACTTCACCCCGCCCCCAGGCGCCAAACACCTCTTCGACCGCGTCTAGCGCCAGATCCATCGTAAGAATTTCGCCGACTTCAGCTTCCGTCAGATACAGAGTCATTCTCGCTAGGTCCTCGTCTTTAGGAATAACGGTAGGTAACTGGGCAGATTCTATAGGCGGAAGATGACGTCTGACTCAACCGTTCGTGTGGATTCTCGGATAATGGAGTGGGTTGCTCTCCCTTTGTGTTTCGCCCTGTCACCGGTCCATGACCCAAAAGATGACCCACCAGCGGATGCCCCGGCCCAGAAGGAACGACGTCTGAGAATGTTAGTCAGATACAATTCTGCTTCCAATTCGGCCGTTGGAAGCGGACGGGCACGTGATAGCCCGGAGGCGATTTCTGATGAGAGAGAACAAGCGATGCCGTGTGTGTTCGTAGTGGGAAACCGTCGGTCTGTGAAAATATCGAAGGAAACGCGATCGTAGACAACGTCCGCTTATCTTGCCTTCATCCTCGGCTTGAACCGGTCCTCGACAAAGCGGCCTCTTTTGATGATGACGGTGCGTGTACCCATCACCTAGATAACCACCACCGCATCTTCATATCGGTCAAATTGTCCACCTCGGGAGCGTCGAATTCTACAGTTGGTCAAAATCGAACCATGTCCCGTTGATTTACACACCACATTGCGATGCTGGCATCTGACCCTGATAATCCCAGTTGGCCCGTCAGCGTTGCGGGACTGCCGGTACCAGACCGCACATAATTGATACATCGGAGGCCCAACAATGGCCCTGGAATGGACCTTTGAAGACGCTCTGCCGGTCATTGGATCGATAACAGAAGGCAATGCCTGGGATGGCAGCCGATTGTTGTTCACCAATATCGCAATGAACCGGATGCTAGCCTACGATCCGGATACTGGAACCGTTGTGACGGAACGTTCTGGCACTAACGCCGCCAACGGCCTTAATTTTGATGCTCAGGGAAGGTTGTTTGCCTGCGAGGGTGGTGGACGGCGGATCGCCATGTACGAGGATGGCAAGCCAGGCGTCACCGTTGTGGACCGCCTCAACGGCAAACGCCTCAACGGGCCGAATGATCTCGCGATAGATCCGCATGGTCGGATCTACTTTTCTGACCGAATCAACGATGTGTTTCCAGAGATGGGGATCGAATTCTCGGCCATAATCTCGGCCGATCCTCAACCAGACGGCAACTGGAAGGCCGTGCAGCGGACCTTCGACTCCACGATGCCGAATGGTCTGTTGTTCTCCATGGACTATAAGACCCTCTACGTCGCCGAGAGTGACTATGGCGCTGGCCGATTCCGGCAGCTTCGTGGATATCCGGTGAACAGCGATGGATCGCTTGGTGACTACGAACTGCTGCACGATTTCGGCCCACACCGGGGTATCGACGGCATGACCCTCTCATCGGAAGGTCATATCGTCGCCTGTACCGGGTGGGAGATGTCTGGCCCGGGTCCGATGATCACCGTCTTTGAGCCGGACGGCAGGATTGTGGCGACACATCCAACACCTGCGATACGCCCGACCAACTGTACTTTTGTCGGCGAAGACCTTTATGTCACCAGCATCGAGGGACATCTCCTCGTTGCAAAGGACACCGGCATGACCGGACACTTGCTTTACCCGTGAGGCACACCACATGACTGAATGGACCTTTGAGACCATCGCCGAGCGTGACTCACTCACTGAGGGCCCGGCCTGGGATGGGACCGGCCTCCTGTACTCCCACTGCGCCGCAGACCTGACGATGAGATGGGATCCAGAGACCGGAGAAAACTCCGTGTGGCGGGAAGATACCGGTGGAGCGAACGGGATGGTGTTTGACCACAAAGGACGACTGTTTGCGTGCGAAGGTAAAAACCGCCGTATAGTCGAGTACGTGGCAGGTGAACCGGCCCGCGTGATCGTGGACAATTTTGATGGACGTCCTTTCAACGAGCCAAATGATTTGGCGATAGACCACCGGGGCCGGATATGGTTCACGGACCCCAATTACGGTGGCCGACCGTTGAGCATTGCCACAGAGCAGATTTATCGTGCCGATCCTCAACCCGGTGGCAACTACACTACGGTTCGTGTCACCGAAGACATGAGGAGGCCAAACGGGATACTGATTTCGCCTTCAGGAGATCGACTATTTGCTGCCGACAGTGTGAGCGGCGTGAAGGCTCATCCCCGCTTCGTGTCCTACCCAATCAATCTTGACGGCTCACTCGGAGATCAGTCCAGCCTGCATGACTTTGGATGGGGACGCGGTATTGACGGGATGTGCTGGGACGCAGATAACAACATCGTCGCCAGCGCCGGGAGTAATAGCTACGGCCCGGGTCCGATGATCTACGTATTCAACACGGACGGACGTGTCCTTGAGACGCATCGAACGCCGTCCGATATGCCTACGAACTGCCTGTTTGGTGGCCCCGGTTACGACGAACTGTTCATCACGTACGGAACGGGGATGGTGCACCGGGTCCGAGACTCCGGGCTGAAAGGCCGGCCTACGCTTTAGGTGCGGAAACTTCTCGGCCCGCAAAGATCTCCGCTCTGCTTCCTGCAGTCAGCAGTAACAAGATGTTGTCTCTCCCGATCTTGACCTCTATTGACACCAAACGATTACGTTAATACCCTGACCTCAATTGAATATGCCCCGGGGGAGCTTGGGAATCCAGGCTGAGAGGACAGTTCACCACTGTCGACCCCTAACCTGATCTGGGTAATGCCAGCGGAGGGAGTGGTTTCCATGCCTTCGTTGCCGCCCGAATCGGGCGGTTTTTTTTTCGTCCCACGATGATCTCGATCGTTGGAACGATGATTAGGAGGCTTGTAATGACCAGATGGGCAACAATCGCCAGCATCATCCTCGTGCTCGCTTTCACCGTTGCGTGCGGTGAAGACGAAGACAGTGAACTTGTGATCATGACACACGACAGTTTCGACATCTCCGAATCGATTATCGACGCGTTCGAAGAGGAAAATGATGCCACCGTCGTCATCCAGAAAGCGGGCGATGCCGGGGAAGCCCTCGTACGGGCGATCCTCGAAAAAGGCAATCCGTCTGCTGACCTGTTGTACGGCATAGATAACACCTATCTGGGACGTGCCCTCAAACAGGACATATTCGACGAATATCGGTCAGATTTACTTGCCCAGGTACCGGACGAATTTGAGTTCGACAGCTCCGGTCACGTTACCCCGATCAACTACGGCTATGTGAACCTGAACTATGATCGGGACTTCCTTATCGAAAATGGCCTGACTCCCCCAGGAACGCTCGAGGAATTGACCGGCCCAGAATGGCATGAATCGCTGGTCGTGGAGAATCCCGCGACTTCGTCGCCTGGCCTAGCGTTCTTGATCGCGACAATCGCTTACTTTGGTGAAGACGACGATTACGATTATCGAGACTTCTGGGCCGACATGAAGGCCAACGGTGTTCTAGTAAAAGACGGTTGGAGTGACGCCTATTACACCGATTTCACAAAGTATGGCGGTGATAGGCCACTAGTTGTCAGCTACGCCACCAGCCCGGCCGCCGAGGTCTTCTTTTCTGAGGAACCACTTGAGACGTCACCGACCGGCAACATCCTCATCGACAATGCCACCTTCACACAGATCGAGGGGATAGGGATTCTCAAGGGGACAAACAGTAAGACCCTCGCCAAGAAGTTCATAGACTTCGCCCTCGAGACCGGGTTCCAGGAAGACTTCCCGGACAAGATGTTTGTGTATCCGGTGAATGAAAACGCCGTTACGCCTGATTTCTTTAAATTTGCCGAAGTCCCGTCGCAACCAGCCGGGATTAGTGCAGAGGAAATAGGAGAAAAGCGTGAACAGTGGATACAGGCCTGGACCGACGTGGTCCTGCGTTAAGTTCACTTGTGGTCGCGGTCCGGGTATGCGTTTTATCAGGGCCACGGCTACGTGGCGGTGACGTTTGTGATCGTCGCTGTGATGTGCCAACTGCCGGGAAAGCAACGTGTATACAGTAGCCGATAGCCCATCCCCAAACAGGCGAGACGGTTCCTACCTATCGGATCGGGTGCCTGATGACGGCTAACCGCTTACTGGTAGTCGCGCCTATAGCGTTCATCACCGTCTTTTTTCTATACCCGCTCGTAGCGATTCTGGCGATAAGTTTCGGTGGCGGCGCAGTCGGACTGGGCCCCTTCCAGTCACTGCTTGGTGATTCCTACTATCTGGGCCGGATCTGGTTCACGATCTGGCAGGCGGCGTTTTCTACGTTGCTGACGCTGGCCCTCGGCCTCCCAGTCGCCTACCTATTCGCACGCCATGAGTTTCCGGGCAAGTCATTGCTCAAGGCGTTGACGACACTCCCATTCATAATGCCGACGATAGTGGTGGCGATGGGATTCGTTGCCTTGCTGGGCCCAGGAGGCCTCGTGAATAACGGGCTATCCGGTCTTTTGGGCGACAATGCGCCCCAAGTCCGGGTAGCTAACAGTCTGACGATCATCTTCATGGCCCACGCCTTCTACAACTATTCGATAGTTGTAAGGATCGTCTCAGCGTACTGGGCCAACTTGAGCCCGCAGTTCGAGGAAAGTTCCGCGATGTTGGGCGCAGGCCGGGTTCAGACCTTTCTTCACATCACACTACCCCTGTTACTGCCAGCCATATGGTCATCAGCGATCCTGGTATACATCTTCTCGTTCACTTCGTTCGGTGTGGTCATGATCCTTGGCGGATCCCAGTTCGCAACGATGGAAGTCGCCATCTATGAGCTCACGGTCAAATTATTCCGTCTGGATATAGCCGGCGCCTTGGCGATAGTTCAGATCGTCTTCACCTACATCTTCCTACTCGTTTACACCCGAATCCAGGCACGCAGTGCTATTGCGATCACCCTGGTCCACCGTGAAGCGATTTCAAGAAGAAAAAGGAGCGTCCGGGACACGCTGTTTCTGATCGGTATCATCGCCGTCCTGTTGGTTATTCTCTCTCCGCTTCTGGCCCTGGTTGAGCGTGCGATCTCGACTAACGACGGATATTCCTTCACCCATTTTGTTGCATTGTTTTCAAATGACAGTGGGTCGTATTTTTATTTGTCCCCGTTGCACGTGATCTGGAACTCGATACGTTTCGCTTTCGCGTCCATGGTCATAGCCATGTTGGTCGGCACCGCCGCCGCCTACGTGATCGTCCGGCCCGGCAAACGATCGAGTATCCTTGACTCTCTGTTCATGTTGCCGCTGGTCGTCTCCGCCGTGACACTTGGATTCGGGTTTTTGGTGGCGTTTAATCGGCCACCCGTTGACCTGCGAGGTTCGTGGCTCATACTCGTAATCGCTCATTCGCTTGTGGCTTATCCGTTCGTCATCCGGACGCTACTGCCCGTGCTGCGTGGGATGCCCCCACATCTAAAAGAGTCCGCTGCCTCACTGGGCGCGTCGCCGCTGCGTGTTTTTATCCATATCGAACTTCCACTTATCGCCAGGGCCCTAGTCGTCGGAGCCACGTTCGCGTTTGCTGTGTCCATGGGAGAGTTTGGGGCGTCCCTATTACTCGTAAGACCAGAGTTCGCAACAATCCCCGTAGCGATATTCAGGTTGCTCGGGCAACCCGGAGAGGCAAACTTGGGTCAGGCCCTTGCCATGAGTACGCTGCTTATGGCGGTGGTAGCGCTCGGATTCGTTGTCATTGAACGGTTCCGATACCGGGACATCGGCGGATTTTGATGCCGACGTCACCCATCCTTCAGCTCGATAAAGTTTCCAAGTCTTATGGCGAGACGTTTGCTATTCGCGATGTTTCGTTGAACATAGACCGGGGTGAACTCGTCTGTTTGCTCGGCCCAAGTGGGTGCGGGAAAACAACTCTCCTCAGGATCATCGCCGGCCTGGAAACTATGGATTCGGGGACGATATCGTTCCGTGGCGAAGATCTGTACGGAATTGCCCCGCATTCGCGAGGCTTCGGTTTCATGTTTCAGGACCTCGCTCTGTTCCCCCACATGGACGTTTTCGGGAACGTGGGATTCGGTCTTCGGATGCAAGGAATGTCGAGGGACCGAGTCCGGATGCGGGTCGATGAAATGCTGGAACTTGTAGACCTAGGTGATTACCGAAACCGAAAAATTCATGAACTCTCCGGCGGCGAACGTCAGCGCGTCGCCCTCGCACGTTCCCTCGCTCCAGCCCCAAAATTACTAATGCTGGATGAACCACTTGGTTCTCTGGACCGAGTTTTGCGTGAGTCCCTCCAGCTACAGGTTCGTTCGATCCTCAAAGAGATCGGGGTAACGGCGATCTACGTGACCCACGACAAAGACGAAGCTTTTGCCCTAGCCGACACCATCGTTTTTGTAAATCGCGGGAAGGTAGTTCAATCTGGCCCTCCTGAGTCACTTTTCCGGGCGCCTGCAACCGAAATGGTCGCTCGATCTTTGGGCCTCAGGAACATCATCGAAGGGACGATAATCGGGGCGTCCGAGTCGGTCGAAATAGCGTCACCCGCGGGGACCCTGTCAACTGCAGGTCCGCTGCCCGGTGGGATATCCGTTGGAGACAGTGTTTTAGTGATCATCCATGAAAGAGGTCTTTCGCTTGCTCCGGTTCACCACGAATGGTCAGGGATGGGAATCAAGTTGTCCGGAGTTGTAAACGAGCAGAAATTCCGCGGTGGAGAATCCGAAATCCATATGACGGTTGGCCGGAGCGAGTTAGTTTCCATCTTCCCCACGGTCGATGCCCAAACGGAAGTGACACCCGGGGATGAAGTTTCCGTACTCGTCCCTCCCGAGGCGGTCACCCTTTTGCCGTCAGCAGAGGCGTGATAGAACGGGCCTTTTTACTGATCCAGCGCATCAAGTAGACCGTACAAAAATCCAATCGACGTGCACTTACCGCCCTGACCGTGATTGCGAAGCCACGCATGCGTCTTTAGAATCGCGATCATCCGGTCTACGGATCCAAGCCGGGGCAGAATTCAGACGTGATCGCGTCTGAATTCACGTCATACACGCAGGTCTATTATCTGAAGGGTGCTCTCTCACGTGAGCAACACTCCTGGCAACATAAACGAAGCGTTCATACGCGTAGTTTCCGTTCCGGCGTCCCAGATAAACCTTCTTTCCGCTTCGTTATTGATAGCGGCTAGTGAATACCCGGATATGGACCTCGTAGCCGAACGAGGACGGGTCGCTCTTCTGGGTGAACGTGTCCGAGAGCGACTGCCGCGTAGGCACGGCATATTTGACGCCGTGCACGCCGTAAACGATGTACTGTTCAATGAACTCGGGGTTCGCGGGGATCTGAAACGTTACTACGATCCACGTAACAGCTACATCCCGGACGTGTTGGACCGTGGCCTCGGTAACCCGATCACACTGTCGGTCCTTTATATGGAGATAGGCCGTCGGGCGGGATATCATTTCCACGGTATTGGACTGCCTGGACATTTCCTTATTCGAGCGGGCGAAGGGTCGGAATCGATCTTTGTTGACCCGTTTGATGCTGGTGGCCTTCTGAGCCGTCGCGAGTGCATAGCAATTGTTCAGCGAGCCACCGGACGACCCGGCCGGCGGTCGATACCGATGAGCGTGGAAGAGGCGGCGCCGTTCATGCGACCGACCGGTAATCGAAACATACTGCGACGCACGCTCAGCAATTTGAAACAGATATATCTCGATAGAGAGGATTACGGTCGGGCGCTACGGATCGCTGAACGTATTCGAATCGTTGTGCCGGCGTCGTGGCATAACCTCGCGGACCTGGCGCGCATACAAACAGAACTCGGCCGATTTAATGCCGCCGCCGAGACACTGTCTACATACTTGGATAGCGCTCCCAGAGGTCATGATCTTGAGTCAGCACGAACCGCCCTTTCCGAGTTGCGAAATCGCGTAGGAAGCGAAAGTGACTCTGATTCCGAGGCCGA
>Ga0114993_10005282_pt1 | contig 12522 bp, 11 predicted proteins | sample ArcticOcean_MG_C_FD_87042 | JGI IMG/M metagenome (GOLD analysis project Ga0114993, IMG submission 87042) | Marine microbial communities from western Arctic Ocean - ArcticOcean_MG_CB2_150 | ecosystem: Environmental > Aquatic > Marine > Oceanic | place: Arctic Ocean: Canada Basin | collected...
CAAATTTTCTTGTTTTATCTATTAAAACAGATGTCATGATTACATTTTTATATTTTGTAGTAACTGATTTGGATGGCTTGTGTTCATAACCAAATAAATTCAAACTATAATTGAATTTGGTGATATTCAATAAAAATTTTGTAAAATGTTGAAAATTAATGATATTATATGAAAGTCTTCTACCACCACTTCTTGGAATTATTTGATAACTTTTTTTTTTATTAATTAGTGTTGGTTCAAAAGTTAACCTTAAGTCTAAAATCAAGAATTTTTTTGTTAAGTTTAACATTTGCTTAATTAAATTCTCATAACTATCTGAATACAATAAAACCCCAAAACAAAATGAAAGATCAAATTTCTCTTTCACACCCAAGGATTTTCCATCATAATGTAAAAATCTAAAGTCTGGATGTTCTAGTTTAGCCCTTTCAATCATATTCTTAGATGTATCAATACCCAAATAATCTTTGATTTTTGTTTTTGATTGAATAATCTCAATAAAATTTCCAGTAGCACATCCTAGATCTAAAAAAGTGGAAGCGTTATTTATAGCTTTTAAAAAAAACTTTTTTTCTGAAGGATAAAGTTGATTTATTCTTTTTCTTTTTTTAAAGAAGTAATCAACAGTTTTTTTTGTTTCATAACCTGTTCTGTCGATTTTGTAATTTAACATTTTTTAATATTTAAAATTATTTTGGCACCACTTTCTAAATACTTTTAAAGCTATTTGTATGCAAAAGTTTTTTTGTTAACTCAAAACTCATTTTGTCTCGTACTTCTATTGAGCTCATTTGGTCTTCTACTTCATAGATTCCCACTTTTTTTCCGCTAAATAAATCTCCGGATCTAATTACGCTTGGATAAGTTACACAGCAAAGGCCAAATAAACTTATTACAGTCTTTTCTGTTTTTAGATTTCGTGGCATAAAACCTTCCATTATCATACTGGTAGCACCAGTTTCTACTTTCCATACGCTCCTTTTTTCAATTTTACCAGCAAAAATCGTATCTAAACCATCGTTTAACAATTTTTGAATCATATCATCAATTAAATTTGTTGATCGAAATGGATAAGTCTCTTTTAAGCACACGATTAAATCAAAATTTTTATTTTCAGACTCTATTTTTTCAAGAGAAAATTTTAATATTTCTAAGTCAGATACATAATCATCAGATAGTCTTGGTGGTCTTTTAAATGGTGAACTAACACCAAGTTTTTTTGCTAAACTAATTGTTTCATCTTCATCAGTTGATACAATGATTTCATTTATACACTTAGATTCTCGTGCTGAGTTAATAGCAATTTCCAAAAGAGATTTACCATTTATTTTGTTGGACTTGCCTCTAATTGGAATAAGTGCTGCTATTTTTAAATCTTGTGATTTTAAATTTCCTCGATTTGTTTTTGTAGTATCTAAAGATTCAAGTATTCTTACTACATTACGAACTCTATCTGAATTTAAATCATGATTAATTCCATGATAATGGTAAACGCTTGCACTAGGTTCGTAGATTATTTGTAGTCCTGAAGAAATTATTTTTTCAGCCCACACTCTATCCTCTATATTTGAAATATTTTCATCAAAGGGAAATTTTTCCCATATTTTTCTGGTAAAAGAGCTATTTGCATTGTGAAAAAAAGTATCTTTAATTTGTATTTTTTTATCTAGGCCAAAAAGATTTATAAGATCTCTTTTATCTAAATCACTACTAAATGAAAACGGTTCTTGTCTACCATAAACTCCTGCAATCTTGTTATTCGACAATTCCTTTATCAAATTTGATAGCCATTTTTTTGATGTTGGCACGCAATGGCCAGACAGACAGACAATTATTTTACCAGAAGAGTTTCTTATACCATCATTAATGGCCTTTCCAGGTTTAAACTTTTCAATATTGATGGTTTTAACTTTGAACTCTTTTGTTTTTTCCAAAGAAAGATCACTTGAATTATTATCAACTATTATTATTTCAAAATTTTTATAATCTTGACTAAATATACCTTTGAGACATGAAGTTATCCATCTTTCTTCATTTTTAACTCGAATGATAATTGAAACTAAAGGTTTTTTTTCAAGCAAGCTATTCATTTTAAACTATTAACAGTTAAATTATTTTTTGTTTATAATTTCTTTTTCTTTTTTTTTGGCACAAATTTTTCTTTAATACTTATTTATTTTACCTATCTTACATATTTTTTTCCAGTATTTTATATTAATCTTCATAAGAGTGAATTGTGTTTTAAAATGTGTTAAATTTTGGTAAAAAGACCAGGCAATGGAGATTTTAGTGCCAATAACTACTGGAAAATTATTTTCGTTACATCCACAAGAGCTGATTTTGGAAAATTAAAATCATTAATAAAAATTCTCAAAACTAGAAAAAAATTTAAAAAATAATAAAAATATCAATAAATTATTTTTCTAGAGAGATGCGACAAATATGTATAGTATATAAATTTAAAATAATTTAATAATAAATTATGCAAATAACACATTACTGCAACTCTTTTAATTCATTTAAAGTTGGAAATTCCACACTCGTTTGTGACCCTTGGGTAGGCGAAGCCGCTCAAACTGCATGGGTATCGTTTCCTGTTCACGAAAATGGAGGAAAATTACTTAATAATATAAAACCTGATTTTATTTATATAAGCCATTTACACTGTGATCATTTAGATCCAAAAACTTTACTAGGTTTAAAAAATAAAAATATTAAAATTATTATTAAAAAATTCAAAATTCCATTGTTAAAAAAACAAATTCAACAACTTGGTTTTAATAATATTTTTGAATATGAACCTTGGAAAAAATACAGATTAAATAAAGATATCTCATTTGCAATAATACCTCAAATGTCATCAAATAATAGTGGTCTACCAGAGCAAATAAATTATGATTTGGATACATCAATTGTGTTACAATCAAATAAAACAAAAGAAGTTTTCTATAACGGCGTAGACAATCCCCTTACCAAAAGAAATTATATTACCGTAAAAAAATTTATTGAAAAAAGATTTAATAAGAAAATCGCAATAGCTGTTGTGCAAGATGGCGCTGCCGGAGAGTATCCCCAATGTTTTTTAAATATAAATAGAAAAAATGCAAAAAAAAAAGTTATTTTAGATACTTTAAAATCTGTGAAACAAAAAATGGAAATTCTTAAACCTGAAAAATATATTTCAACAACTCCTAGTGGAATAATAGCTGGAAAATTTTCAGCATTAAATAATCTTGTAGCTAAACCACGCTTTAATTATGTGAAAAAATATCTTAAAAAAAAAAATTGTGAAATAATTAATATTAGTGGAGGGGGAACAGCAACTAAAATTAATGGAAAATGGACAATAAACAAAACACCTAATTTTATTGATGAAAAAAGAATAATTAAAAAATATCTAAACAAAAAATATTTTTATGAAAACGATTTCAAAAATGTTAAAAAAAAAAATTTGGATAAACTTTTTTTAAAAGCTCAAGATAATTATAAAGAAAAAATAAAAAGGTTTCCAATAAAGACAAGTTGGGTTGCGGAATTTTATATTTACAAAAACTTATTACTTAATAAATCAAAAAAGATAAATATAAAATCTTCTAAGTTTATAAAAAAATATTCATTAAATTATAATAAATCAAAATCAAAAAAAAATTTTACAAAACTAATATGCCATTTAGATGAAAAATTATTTTATGGTCTTTTGAGTAAAAAATATACAAACTGGAATCAACCTACTGTTGGAACACTTGTTTTGTACGAAAGAAAACCAGATAAATTTGATCCTAATTTATTATTTTCATTAAATTTTTTAACTACTTAATTTATACTCATATCTTTAATCAATATTTTTTAGTCTCGTATAAATATAAAAAATATTGTAAAGTTTTTTATTCATATTTTTTTGAAGGAATTTATTAATGAAATTATCCAGTATTATACCAGTATTTAATTTAGAAAAATTTAATGAAAAATTAAAATACAATGATATTCGCGAATGGGATTCAATTGGTCACATGACGTTAATGTCTGAATTAGAGGATGGGCTTAACATTTCTATGGATACAGACGATATTATTGACTTCAGCTCTTTTAAAAAAGGAATTCAAATTTTAAAAGTATAAAGTTAATTAAATTAATTAAAATGATTTTTTTTAGAATTGATTTAGGTCATAAACACGGTTTGGGACATTACAACAGAATAAAATCATTAATTAAATATTTAAATTTAAAAAATTATAAAATAATAATTGATAAATTATCTAATATCTCTTTTCTTGCAAAAGAAAAAAAAAATATTATATCTTTATATAAAAGAAATAATCATTTTAAAAATGAATTGGAAGATGCAAACTTATTTTTAAAAATAATTAAAAGTAAATACAAGCGCCCTATAGTAGTAAAAGATAGTTATAGACTCAGCTACAATTGGGAAAAATATATTTACAAACACTGTAAAAAAGTTATTTCAATTGATGATTTTTTAGAGAAGCAACATTTTGTAGATGTTTATATTAATCATGGGCCTTGTTTTTCAAATGATAACGAGAAATTTTTAAAAAAACTTAAATATAATAATAAAAAAAATTGTATTTTCTTATTAGGACCTAGTTATGCTCTTTTTAACTCAAGTTATAATAAAAAAGAAAAAGTAATTTCAGACTTTGTTTTTTATAATGGAGGATCAGGCGATTTACTTGTTTATGAAAAAATAATAAAAAAATTATCTAATATTAAAAAAAAAACCTTTAAAATTGTTTTAATAATTGGCCCATATACAAAAAATTATAAAATTATTTATAGCAAGTTTAAAAGTTCTAAAAATATAAGAATATTTCATCAACCAAAAAATATCTTAAATTTTTTAATTGGTACAAAAATTTTTATTTCTTCAGCTGGGATATCAATGTTTGAGTCATCATTTTTAAAAATACCAACATTATTATTTAAAATGAATGATAATCAAAATTTATCGGATTTTGATTATGAAAATTTAGGACATTATTTTACTTTAGAAAAACAGGATTTAAAATCTTTAGATAAAATAGTTAATTTAACTGGCCTAATGTTAAAAAATAGAGTTCAAATAAAAAAAATGATGTCTAAATCAATTATAAATACAAAAAATATAAAAAAAAATTTTCAAAAATATTTAAAGTTCTGATATGAAAAAATTTGCAACTCTACAAATTAATGACAAAATAGTTAACCAATATTTATTTTACAGAAATTTGGATATAAACAGGAGATATTCTTCTAGTAAAAAAGTAATAAAAAAAATTGACCATTACCAATGGTGGTTTCAGAAACAAAAACAAAGAAAATCATTTTTTATATTAAAACAAAAAAAACCAATATTTATTTCAACTTCAGATCATTTTAAATTTAAGAATTATCAATTTATCTATTCAGGCTTAATAAGCTGCTTATCCGAGACTAATTTATTTGATCTTTTAAAGGCTATAAAAATTCAAAATGATTATTTAAATAAACAAAAAAAAAAATATTGCTTTATAAGTATTGACAAAAATAATAAGGTTTTAATGTATCATTGGAAATATTTTGGTTATTCACCGTTGCAAAATAAAAATATTTTTTATAAATATGTTAAAAAATTTCTAAATATTGGAAATAATTATAATATTTTTTATAAAAAAATTTAAAAAAATGTATTTAAAAAAAAATTTTAAAATAGGAAGTAAATTTATTGGCGATGATCAGAAGTGTTTGGTAATTGCTGAGATTTCAGCAAATCACAACAATAATTTTGTAACTATAAAAAGACTAATTAATTCTGCAAAGAAAAATGGTGCAGATTTAATAAAAATTCAAACATACACAGCTGATACTTTAACCATAAAATCAAATAAAAAAGATTTTCAAATAAAAAAAAAAAATCCATGGAGTAAAAATAAAAATTTGTGGAATTTATATAAAAAAGCTGAAACTTCAGAAAAATTAACTTCTAAAATTTTCCAATATTCTAGATCAATCGGAATAGAAATATTTTCAAGTCCATTTGATATTCATGCAGTTGATTTTTTAGAAAAAATGAATTGTCCAGCATATAAGATAGCCTCACCCGAAATTAATCATATTCCACTGATTGAACGAGTTGCTAGAACAAAAAAACCAATAATTCTTTCATTGGGTCTGGCAAATAAGAGTGATATTGATTTAGCTCTAAAAACCATAAGAAAAGAGGGAAACAATAAAATTATTTTATTACAATGCGTAACATCCTATCCTGCTCCAGTTAATGAGCAAAATATTAAATCTATTAGTGAAATTAAAAAGAAATATAAAACTTTAAGTGGACTTTCCGATCATACCAAGGGGTTTATTGCTTCAGTATCGGCAGTAGTTATGGGAGCTAAATTAATTGAAAAACATTTTAATTTATCTAATAACAAATCAGTAGATTCTTTTTTTTCATCAACCGAAAAAGAATTTAAGATAATGACAGATAATATTAGATTAGCAGAAGCCTCTTTAGGAAGCAGTAAAATTGAAATTTCTAAAAGCTCTAAAGAAAATTTTAATAGTCGTAGATCTATATACGTATCTAAAAATATTGCCAAAGGTGAAACTATAACTGAAAATAATGTAAAAATTGTAAGACCAAATTACGGTTTACATCCAAAGTTTTATAAATATATTTTGAACAAAAAATCTAATACCAATCTTAAAATAGGTGATAGATTTAAATTAAAATATGTTAAAAAAAAATAATTTCTTTTTTAAAAAATTAGAAAAATTCAAGAAAAATAAAGCTCTTATTTTAGAAAATAGCAAATATATTACATACAACGAATTACTTTTAAATTCAAAAATAATATCAAAACAACTCCAAAAAAAAAAAAAAATTAATATTTTTATTTATTAAAAAAAATTTAAAAAATAAAACTCTTATTTTAAAAAAAAGCAAAAATATAACATACAACTAATTACTTTTAAATTCAAAAATAATATCAAAACAACCCCAAAAAAAAAAAAAATTAATATTTTTATTAGGACAAAACAATTTAGAAACTATAATTGGCTATATTTCCTTTGTTAACAAAGGTTATTCTGTTGCTCTTTTAGATTTTAAGATAAATGAGATTTTTTTAAAACGTTTGATTTATGTGTATAAGCCAAGCTATATATTTTGTGAAAAAAATAAAATAAGAAACGACAATCTTTATAAATCTATTCTAAAATATAAATCCTATATTTTATTTGAAAGAAAAAAAAATGAAGAAAATGTTTTAAACAAAGATTTGATGTTATTGATGTCAACCTCTGGTACGACAGGCTCTCCTAAATTTGTAAGACAATCATATTTAAATGTTCTTTCAAACACTAAAAAAATAATTAAATACTTAAACATAAAGAGTCAAGACATAACAATAACTTCGTTACCCATTTCTTATGTATATGGATTATCCGTTATAAATACACATTTACTTGTAGGAGCGACTATTGTTTTAACCAATAGAAGTATGGTAGAAAAAAAATTTTGGGACCTTATTGCTACTTTTAAAGTAAATAATTTTTCTGGTGTGCCCTACAACTATTCAATAATTGAAAAAATTTCTAAAAAAGGTCTTCCAAGCTCATTAAAATACACAACACAAGCTGGTGGAAAAATGAACCGTATTTTAATTAAAAATATAATAAATATTTATAAAAAACATGAAATAAAATTAATTCAAATGTATGGTGCTGCTGAAGCAACATCTAGAATGTCTTATTTAAACTGGAAATATGCTGATAAAAAAATAGGCAGTATTGGCAAACCAATACCAGGCGGGAGTTTTTATTTAATAGATAAAAAAGAGAAAAAATTCAAAAAAAAATTTAAAAAAGGTGAACTGGTTTACCAAGGAAAAAATGTTTGCATGGGATATGCCGAGAGTCTAAGAGATTTGTCTTTGCCAGATTTAAATAAAGGCTTACTTAAAACTGGCGATATAGCTTATAAAGATAATAATGGGTTTTATTTTATTGTGGGAAGAAAAAATCGATATACTAAAATTTATGGTATTAGAGTAGACCTATCTGAATTAGAGTCAATTCTTTCAAAAAGAGATATAGATGTAATTATGAAAGAAGGTGATGAAAATAAAATTGAAGTATATTCTAAAAATTCTTTAAAAATAAAAGAAGGAATAAAATATATTTCTAAAGTTACATCTTTAAATGCAAATATCTTTATAACTAAAATTCTTTCTAAAAAGAATTTAACAAATAATTTTAAATATAAGTTATAAATTAGTAATGCATTTTTTAAATGACTTAATCAAGCAAAATGCTTATTCGCTAGATACATCTTCTAAGTCTAAATTTTTTAGAAAACATCTTAATTTCCTTACTTCGTTTCATTATAAAAAATCTAATTTATATAAAAGTTATTTAAACGGTATAAATTACAATCTTAAACAGAATAATAGTTTATCAGAAATACCTTTTTTGCCAGTTAGACTTTTTAAAGAGTTTGATTTTTTGAGTATAAAAAAAAAAGAAATTTTTAAAACACTTTTTTCATCTGGCACAACATCAAATAATTTATCTAAAATTTATATCGATAAAACTAATGCATTGAATCAAATAAAAGTTTTACAGAAAATTTTTTATAATCTGATTGGAAATTCAAGACTTCCAATGCTAGTTATAGATAAGCAAAACACCAATTTAAACAGAAATAGTTTTAACGCTAGTACTGCTGCAATTAATGGTTTTTCAATTTTTGCAAATGAAATTGTTTATTTGTTAGATCAAGAAAATAATATTGACTATAAAATATTGAATAATTTTTTAAAAAAAAATCATAAAAAAAAATTTTTAATTTTTGGATTTACCTCTAATATTTATCTTAATTTAATTAAGAAAATAAATATTAAAAAAATACATATGAAAGATTTTTCAAATGCCTTTTTAATCCATGGAGGAGGATGGAAAAAAATTGAAGAAAAAAAAATGAATAGAAATCAATTTAACTTACATTTAAATAAGAAATTGGGTATTAAAAATGTAAGAAACTATTATGGTTTAGTTGAACAAATAGGTTCAATATTTTTTGAGTGTAAATGTGGATATTTAGTTGCATCAAATTATTCTGATATAATTATTAGAGATGAGAATTTAAACATATGCAAGGAAGGAGAAACTGGCTTAGTTCAACTATTATCTTTATTACCAACAAGTTATCCTGGACACAGTATATTGACTGAAGATATTGGTGAAATAGTTAGTGATCACAAATGCAAATGTTATGGTTATGGTACAAGATTTTTAATTCATGGCAGATTAAAAAATGCTGAGCTAAGAGGTTGTAGCAATATATAGTTTATGAAAGATGATAGAAATATTGAATATTTAGTTGGAAAAAAAGCAAAATTGGATGTTTTTCTTGAACCATTCAGTTTTAAAATTGTAAGTTTTTTAGATGATTTATCTAAGGCACTAGATAATAATTCAAATAACAAAAATTTTCCTGATCTAAAAGCACTATCGTTTTTTTGCAGAAAAAATAATATCTTAAGTTTAAAAGATAAACATCAAACTAAAAATTCAACAAGATTTGGATTAGGTTTATTGTTTCATGTAACACCATCTAATATACCTACAAATTTTGCCTATTCCCTCATTTTTGGCCTTATTTCTGGAAATTCTAATATTGTAAAAGTTCCATCAAAAAAATTTGATGAAATAGGGGTAATTTGTAGATCTATAAATTATGTTTTGAATAAAAAAAAACATATTAAAGTTAAAAATATGATAACCGTTATTAGATACGCCAGCAACAATTATCTATTAACCAAAAAATTTTCTGCGATATGTGATGCTAGATTAATTTGGGGAGGTGATAAAACCATAACTGACATTAAAAAATTTGATACTAAGCCCAAAAATATTGATATTCCTTTTGCCGATCGATATTCAATTTCTCTAATCAATTCTGAAAAGTTTTTAAAATTATCTCAACATAAAGTTTTAAATTTAATTAAAAATTTTTATAACGATACTTATGCAGTTGACCAAAATGCCTGTTCTTCACCTCATTTAATTTTGTGGAAAGGTAGATTTAATATGAAAGCTAAGGAAAAGTTTTGGCTCCACTTAAATAATTTAGTAAGAAAAAAATATGATTCACCACTTATTTCAACTGTAGATAATTATTCAAGGTTAGCTGCTGAAGTTATAAAGAATAAAAATATTCATTCATTTAAAAGTTTTAATAAATCTTTATATGTTGTCACACTAAAAAGATTATATCCCAACCTCTTTATTGAAAAACCTAAATGGGGGTTTTTTTATGAGTGTAATATTGAAAACTTAAAAAACATTAATTATGTAGTTAATAGAGGCTTACAAACATTAACTTATTTTGGATTCTCAAAGAAATTCCTTCAAACTTTTTTTGAAACAAATAACTTTAAAGGTATAGATAGAGTAGTTCCTTTTGGGCAAGCTTTAAATATAAATTTAATTTGGGATGGTTATGATTTGACAAAAATTTTATCTAGAGAAATTGAGATTCGGTAATTTATGAAATTAAGTAAAAAACAAATAATCAAAATACAAAAAAATAGAGATCCATATCTTTTAATAGATTATGCTACAAAAGTTGTTCCAGGAAAATCTGTAGAAGGGTATAAAATTTTAAAAAAAAATGAATGGTTTTTTAAAGTACATTGGCCTGGAGACCCAAATATGCCTGGCATGCTTCAAGTAGAAGCAATGGTTCAAATGTCATCTTTAATAATTTTTACATTACCAAATATCAGTGAAAAAACATTGTATCTTGCCGACTCTAATAATATAAAATTTTTTAAAAAAATTGTTCCTGGAGATAAATTAAAAATTGTTTCTAAATTAATTTCCAATAGTAGAGGTTTGTATAAATTTGAGTCAGAGGGTTATGTTAGAAAAAAAATTGCTTGTAGAGCTAACTTCACCCTTATTCTGCCAGGTTCAGTCTACATAAGTCCAAGTAAGTAGAAAAAAATTTATATCTAATTTTAGAATTATTGTATATAAATCTAGAAAAATAGTTTAAATTTAATTTATATGGCAGTTTCATCTTCATGGTTTAGTAAGCCAAGATTAGTTAAAAAAATAAAACATTTTCACGATCATTTAAGAAAAAATGATGGTAAAATTGGAACTTACCATAGAGGTATTGAGTTAAACTACAACAATGCGTGCAATTTAAGATGTAAGTATTGTTTTACGAACTCACCAAAAGGAGATCATGTAAAAGATTTTTTACCAATTTCCAAAATTAAAGAAATAGCAGATGAAGCTGATGAATTAGGTTTTATTGAATGGGATTTGCAGGGGGGTGAACTGCTTTTATGGCCTGATAAATTATTTAATGTATTGGATGCAATTAAACCTGAGAGATTTTATTTATACTTAACAACAAATGGGTTTAACGCTGATAGAAAAATGATTAAAGAATTAGCCAAACATGGTGTTAGTAGGATGTCAGTAAGCATAGATAGTATGGATCCAGAATTTCATGATGAAATGAGAGGTAGAAAGGATTCTTGGAGAAGAGCTATACAAGCTTTAGAATATGTTCAAGAAGCTGGTATGGACCCTTATCTAAATGTTACAGTTGGACACTATAATGCTAAAAGTGAAGATCTTAGATTGTTATTAGATTATTCAAAAAAAAAAAAATATAGAACATTGGTTAACGTTGCATGCCCAACCGGGATGTGGAATCAAGTTCATGATGTTGTCTGTGATGAGGAAGATATTCAGCATATAAGACAATTGAGAAAAGAGTATAAAAATCTCAATAGAAATTTATGGAATCCATTTGATAGCAAACTTGAGAAAATTATGGGATGCACGACAGTAAATAGAATTTATATCACTTCCATAGGCGATGTTTTGGCTTGTCCATATGTTCATATAAAAATAGGAAATGTATTTAAACAAACAATAAAAGAAATAACTGATTATGGTTTTAGGATAAAACATTTTAGAAATCATAGCGAGAAATGCCTGGCAGGTGAGGATTTAAATTTTATTAAAAAATTTAATTCAACTCCAGGGAAAACAATTTTTAACCCCGTTAATGCAGATGAAATATTTCCAAAAGAAGATTTTATACATTAATTTATTATAGATTTAGTAGATGCATTTAAGCTCACTAAAAAATAAAAATGTAATAATCACTGGTTGTAATAAAGGAATTGGAAAAGCAACACTTGAAGGTTTTGCAAAATATGGAGCAAATATTTTTGCTTGCGTTAGATCTAATTCAAGTGAATTTAAAAAATTTATTTCAACTTTAAAAAAAAAATATAAAGTTAAAATTTACGTTATTAAATTAGATTTATTAAAAAAATCAAGTATCTCAAATTGTGTTAATGAAATATATAAGATCAACAAGAACATAGATATTTTAGTAAATAATGCTGGAATGTTGTTTAATTCTTTATTTCAAATGACATCAGAAAAGCAGCTTCAAGAAATGTTTCAAGTTAACTATTTTTCACAAGTTTACTTAACACAAATTATTTCAAG
>Ga0114993_10005286_pt1 | contig 12514 bp, 5 predicted proteins | sample ArcticOcean_MG_C_FD_87042 | JGI IMG/M metagenome (GOLD analysis project Ga0114993, IMG submission 87042) | Marine microbial communities from western Arctic Ocean - ArcticOcean_MG_CB2_150 | ecosystem: Environmental > Aquatic > Marine > Oceanic | place: Arctic Ocean: Canada Basin | collected...
AAACTGATCATTCTCAAATACGGCGGCCCGGCCCACTTCCGCAAAGCCCGGCCCTTTTTTCTGGGGCTCATCGCCGGACAATTAACTGCTGCGGACGTCTGGCTCGTCATCGATCACTTTACCGGCATGACCGACAATAAAGTTTACTGGGTTTAGGGTTACTCTGTCTATTTTCGGGGAATATTAAAGACTTTTAGGGAGAACCGAATTGCTGCCGCATCACTTCCTTCATCATCTGCTGCGTCTTCTCCTCGGTCTGCCGCTGCATGCGTTGCTGCCGCGCCGTGCGTTCGTAGCGCGCGTATTCGGTATCAGCGCGCTCCTTATCGCCAACCTTGAGGTACATATGGGCCAAAGCGCGGCGGGCCCGGAGATCCTCGGGATGGTGCGCTAAAATATTCTGAAAATGTTCGATGGCGGCTTCATAAGCGCCGCGCTCGGATTCCAACGTACCCATATTCCACAGCGCCTGCACATTTTCGGGGTCTGTCGCCAGCGCCCGCTCAAGATAATTTTCGGCTTCCTCCACATTGTTACGACCCAGCAATAGGCCAGCCAGTCTAGCCATGCCATCCACGTGATCCTCTTGAGCACTCAACAATTGTCCATAGGCCCATTCCGCCCGCTGCGGCTCGACGCGCTCTTCGTAGAGCTTGCCCAGCTCGTAATAGACTAGCGAGGAATCGGGTGCCAGTTCCAGCGTCTTTAAATAGGCGCGCTCGGCCAGGTCAAGCTGGCCGGCCATGCTGTGCGCATAAGCCAGGCGGCCGTGCAGATCTGCTCGCTGTGGTTCCCGAGATATAATGGCGCTGTATTCGGCTATCGCTTCTTCGTATTTGCTCTTGAGCAGGAAGAGATCCGCCAGCCCCAGGTGGACATCGAGGCGCTGCGGATGGTAGTTCAGCAATTGGCGCCACGTATCAGCTACCTCGTCGTAACGCTGCTGCGTGCCATACATATTGGCCAAACCCAGCAGGGCACGCTCGTACGAGGGATCCAATTCGACGGCGCGCCGGTAGTATTTCAGGGCATTGACCTTCAAACCCTTGTTCTCGTACACTGCGCCCAGAGTGTAATGTTCGAAAGAGGCCCTACCGGGATCGGCAGCACCTACGCCCGCATTGGCTGCGATGACCAGGAGGACGAGGGCACCGGCGCCGACGGCCAGGCGCTGCTGGCGCAATTGCGCTAATTGAATTATACCGTAGGCTGCAAAGAGCAAGAGGCAGGGCACGGCGGGCAGGCGGTGGCGACCGCTAACGAAAAACAGCACCACCGAAAGCATATAGGTCGCCGCAAAGAGCAACACCAGAGTCGCCTCTGGATTCCTTCTCGACCGGTTGATGAGGTAATAGACGATGCCCAGCAAGGCCAGCGGCGCCACCAGGCCAAAGGGAAAGGCCAGGCCGCGCTTCCACAAAAGCAATTGCAGCACCGCAGAGTATTGCCGCGCAAAATAGGGATCGAGATTTCTGGGAATTTCGTCACCGCGCCAGAACAGGTAAGACTTGCGCCCCAGCAAAGTTAGATAGTCGAGTGGCTCCGCGGCGATGTAAGCCGCCCCCTTGGCCAAAAGGTAATCAGAACCCGCACCCGGGCTGGTGATGCCGGCCTCGCGCTCGGGCAGATTGACTATTTCCAACCACTCCTCGCCGGGGCGCGCAGCCATGGTGCGCTCGCTATCCGCATTATTGCCAATGTAGAAATTGGCGCCAACATTAAAAGAAATCAGCACCCACTCGCCGCTGACAAAACGATTGCGCAAGGTCACTGGACCCACCACCAACGCTATGCCCAAGGCAAAAATGAGCAAGTGACGCGTATGCGGATAGGCCGCAATGCGCCGCCACCTCGACTCTGCCGCACCCACATCCTCTGTCTGCTGCCCGAGCGCAAACCATAGAATCACAACTGGAGCAAAAAGCAAGACATTGGCCACCATTAGTGCCGACAAACCTAAGAGCAGTCCGGCCGCCAGCCAACGCATACTGCTCTGCCCTCGCGCCGCCCAAAGTAGGGCCAGCAGCACCACCACGTCGAGCAAAACTGCCCACGTCGCCGGCAGCAATTCGCCTTCAAAATAAATAAACGGCCCGTATAAAGCGGCCAGGACAGCGGCCAGCCAGCCCACCGCCGGCGAGAACGCCCGCCGACCCAGGTCCCACAATGCCACGCAAGTAGCCGCGCCCGCCAGCGCCTGCAGCAGACGCGGCAGCACCAGGCCGTCGCCAAAGAGAGCAAAGAGCAAACCGAGAAAGTAGGGATAGAGCGGCGGTTGCCAGAACGGCAAAGGGCGCCCGCTCCAGGCGCCCCCTGCTAATTCGCGTCCGTACTCCACATAGCTCCGGGCATCCACCACCGACTCATCGAAGAACGGACTGGCGGCGACCTGATAGAGATAGAGCAGGCGCAGCCCTAGGGCTACCAGCGCTAGCAGAGCAAGAAGGATCGTCGGATGCCGCCAGCGCATAGAGCCCGCTTAATTGCCCAGGCCGGCAAAGAGCGTGATGAAACCCACGGTCAAGGTCTCCGCCTCGCGGCCTTTAAAATTTCTGCGGTCAACCTTGAGGCCTATCTGCGCCGACACCTCATAACCCAGGTAGGCGCTAACATTGGAGAGCTGTACAGCGCCGGCGACGCCGTTAAAATCGTTGCTATTGCGCCGCATATCGTTGGCACGAGAGTATTCGGCACCGGCCTGGATGTGAGTACTGTTGAGCATGGGGAAACCCACCAGCAAGCTGAGAATTTCCGTCAATACCCGCTCCTTATCGGCGGTGAACAGACCGATAGTCTGGTGTAGAAACTCGCTCTTCCAGCGCGGCTCAATCTGGAACTTGCCTAGGTCGTAGCGGTAGCTGGCTTTATTGATGATGCCAAAGAAGAAATCGGTGTCGCGCAGAGCGCCTTTGTCGCGCTGGCCAAAACGCTCCCAATTGATGTAGTTCGAAGTTTCCAAACCACCCTGATTGTAATTGTGGCCAACCCAGGAGGTGGTAATCCAGGTATCCTGCGCCAGCAGCGGATCAAAAATGCGCTGCAACTGCCCGTCTCTGATCGTATTATCGGGGAACCACTGGAGTAGATTATCGCTAATATTGTCCTTGGCTAGCTTAACCATTTGCATCACTCGTACTCGACCCCACCGAGGATCGTTTTGATCCAGGCTGAACAAGGCGTAGGTGGTGTAATTGCGCTTGTCGGCCGAGATCAATTCCTCGCGCAAATGCCCGGCGGTAAAGTTGATATGGGGCGTCAACTCATAACCCGCATAGATGTTGAAACCGCGGTGATCCTTCTTGTAAGGATAGTCGGGGTCTTCATCATTTTCAAAGCGGTCCACCCATATATTGTTATTCATGTCGACCCCAAAGAGAAAATCCGGGCGGTCGACAGTGTGGCGCAGAAAGGCCTCCTCGTAGTCGGGTATGCCGTTGGCGATGGTCAGATTGTCGTTCTGGTTAAAGTCAGAAATAAAATCGTAATTCTCGTCCCAACCCGGGAAGACCCTGCGGTCGCCCACTTGCGAGTCGGCGCGCACTAGGTCGGGCGTGCGGTCCTGGTCGTCGTTATCCTCCACCAACTCAACGACATGGAAACGCTCGTTCTCGTAGTCGATATTGCCGGACGAGCCCGTGACAAAGGTCCGCGTGCTGTAGAGCGGATCCATGCTATAGGCCTCGCCAAAAACAAACCAGGGATGGGTAACCCGGGACAGGTTGACCATCCAGGCAGCTTTGGCCTCCTCGCCGCCAACGCCCGCCGCCGAGGTGTGACTGGTGCGAGTGACGCTGGGATATTTGCGATAGCTCAGACTCAAATCGTATTCGGCGTAGAGGTTAAACCCCTTGATGTCCTGCAATTCGAGGGTGCCGCCAACAACTTGGGTCGCCGTCGGCAAGCCGTATTCAAAACTCAGCACCCGCAGGTTGGTATTGTCCTGCACATTGCCCTCGGCCTGGGCTACCAACAATAAGATCGGTTCGTCTGACTTGTTGGTTTGATTGTTGGAGGTCATCCATACCTGGTAATCATTGCCGACGGTCAGGCGGAACTCCACCTTCTTGATTTCCTCCTTGGCGCCGCTGGCACGGTTGACAAAACCGGATGTGTCGAAGTCGTAGAGCAAGCGGATCTCCTCGTTGCCATCGGCCGAGAGGAAACCTTCCTGTACAAAACCGCCCTGAATGGCCGGCTCAAAACGGATATCCTTGCCGCGATCAACCGTGCCGTCGTTGTAGGTGATGATGATATCGGAGCCAACCGGAAAGTACGAAGTACCGCCTGAGCCGTCACCGGGCGAATCATCGCGCAGCACGACCTCGATAAAGGAGATGGTTTGGTTCTGGTCGATAGTCAATTCGCCGGCGATCGGATTGCCCTTGAAACCGTCCACCAGCGTATTGGACTGGTGTGCGTTGATAAAATGGAAACCGACTGTAGTAAAATCGCCGATCTGCGCCGTGGCGCGCCCTCCGACCAATGAGGTCAGGTTGGTAGTGAGGACTTCGTTATTGTCGGTGGAGGCGCCGCCGGGCGAACTGACGCGCGAATAGATCAGCGTGCCCTGGTATTTGTCCGTCGCCACGTCGAACTGCATCCCGTCCCACGACGGCTTGGAAAAGCTCATAGGCGTCAACGTCGTGCGCAATTGGTTCGATACGGTCAGGGAGTAGTGATACTGGCCCTTATTGTCCGAGGCGACGGCCACGCCCGAAAACCAATTATTGAAGCGGCTCGACTTGACCAGGGAACTGCCGAATTGCTGCGGTTGGGTTTGGGAATTGCTAAAAATCAACCAGCCACGGGTGACGAAATTGCCAAAGAGATCGTAATAATAATCGCCCTCCAGGCGAGTGTCGACGTAGCGCTGGTACTGATTGCGGGCATAATTGCTGTATTCCCACTGCATCCAGCGGTATTCGTTGTATAGTTCCTGCGGCACATACCACTTGCGGATAGCCGGGTCGAGGGCGTTGAAGAGCACGCCCGAGCCGTACGGGGAAAAACTGACTTGCCCGTCACCTCGGGGCACGCCCAACCGCGTACCGTAATCCTGTGCCTGGCCTTGCGACAGCGCCAGCAACACTAGGGCCGTTGCCGCCGCGTATTTCAGCTGCGCTTTCATGCTCCCTCCCTTATTGTTTCTGTACAGCGCGAGTGGTCCAACCGCACCGCTTGCCCTGTGCTTCTAATAGGCCACGGCGACGAGACGGGCCAGAGTAGTACCCTTGGCCTCCTCTGCGTCGGCGCCCAGGTGAATCTGACAAAGGTACAGACCCGGCGGCACGATATCCCCGTGCGCGTCCAAACCATTCCAGCGAATCTTCTGCGGTCCACCCACACTGGCAGCGACACCTTCCCACATCAACTCGCCGTTGAGCGTGTAGATGCGCATGCGCGCCGGGCGCGCGATAGTCACTTGAAAGACCGAAAAAGAAATTTCTACTTCGTCGTTTATCCCATCCCCGTTGGGGGTGAAAGGATTGGGGGCCAGCACTAGGTCGCCCAGCACCTCGCCGCCCAGGGGCACCCGGATGCTCAGGTCGCGCCCCTCGGTCAAAGCGGTAGCGTTGCCAGGGTCCACCTGCTGCCACAGTCCCTCTCCCCCGGCGTTGCGGCGTACAAAGGCCTTGATCGTCGTGCCGTTGAGGAAAACGGTGGTGGCAAAACGCAAACGCACCAGGCGTCCATCCACCAGGACCCTGCCGCGTTCCTCCCGCGGCAGGGCATTGTAACTGGCCTGAGTCAGCGAGTCACCTATCGCATCAAAGGGCGACTGTGCCCCGCCGCCGCTCAATTTGCGAAAATAACGAATCGGCCCCTGCTCCTCGAGTGGCAACTCTTCCCAGGCTGTGCGGCCGGCCACCTCGGTAAAAGAAACGCTGCCAGTAGCACTCTCAATCTTCCTGAAGTAGAGAAGGGTGCCGCGATCCGCCTCGGGCAGCAGCGCGTAGGCCCCCTCGGTAATAGGATCGCCGTCCTCACCCACCACCACTTCGGCACCCTGGAGCGTGATGCGGTTGTAGACCGGCACGGCGAGGTCGGCGGGCAAACTACCGTGCAATTGCGGCAAGCCCACCCACAGCGAATCGTCGCCGTCGGATAGGACCTGTACCACATTGCCGTCCCCATCGATCAAGGTGCTGCCATCAACCGTCGGGGCAAAGACCTGGAGCGGCTGCTCCTGTGCCAATTCCTGCTCTGTGCCCACACTTAACTCCAGTAAGTGGAGATCAACTCCGGGGGGGGCCTGCAAGAGGATTTCGTCGAAACCGGGCGTGCGAAAACTGGCTGGTCCATTGATGAAGGTCGACTGCAGGAAAACCTCAAAGGTATCTACCTGGCCTGGCAAAGTCTCTTGCGGCCAGATCTCGCCCACCAGCGAACGGGCAACAGGGGGCACCAGGTCGATTTCAATGGATTTGATCTCGGCCGCCTTAAAGCGGTCCCGGCTGGTAAAACGCGTCTGCACCTGCATGAAGTTGCGCAAACCCGGCGAAGTCACTCGATCGCCCGGCTTTAGATATTTCTGGCTCCACGGGCTCCAGCCGCTGCCCAGGGCAAAGGTAGTATCTATAGGCCCCTTAAAGCTGGTGATCAGCTTTTCCCAATCCTCTTTGCTATTCTTCCGGATGCCATTCTTGTCGAAGTAGCGAATCTCCTGCACCAATAAATCGCCTGTGCGCGTGCGCACCTCTGCTTCAGCACCCTCCGGAGCGATGTCCGGTCCCGGGTCCCAACGGATAGCGCCAAAATTGCGCGGCCCGGGCAAGCGGATGATATCGGAAGTCATGGGCGCTTCGGCCACGAACCCCTCGGTGTAGAGTTGTACTTCGGTCAGACTGTAGAAAAATCCCCCAGTGCGCTCTATGCCCGGCAGGCGCAAGCTGAGGAAACGGATCTGCAGCGGCGGATCGAAATTGTCGGCCGCCCGTGTGAAACCGCCCTCTGTTCGGTCGGCCGCACTGACCTGGCGCCAGCGCAAACGGCCGCTGGGATCGCGGCTGCCATCGGCTACCTCGACGATGTAGCCGGGTATGGAATGCACCGCCAGGCGCATGGCGTCCAGCCAGACTCGCGCCCCGATATCCACTATCATAATATTGGCCTGCGGATTGCTGTCGAACCACGCCGTCATCCGAAAAGAAGTATTCCAGTCGGCGTCAAAACCGCCCACCGGCACTTCCGGTCCAGTAAAGTCCACACTGCCGCCGCCACCAATCATCGACGGCGACAGGTTGTCTCCCCAGCCCCAGACTTCGACTTCGGCCAGACGGGGCCGCTCGCGAATGTAATATTCTTTATTTCCCTGCTGCTCGAGCGGCAAGGATTCGTAGATAGCCCGATCTACCGGTTCTTCAAAACCAGCCGTGTCACGAATGAAGTAGAGAATGTCACCGCGGTCGCTCTCATCAAGGTCGGTCCATTGCTGCTCGGTGATCTCTCGGGCCCGCCTGAGCTTGCTGTCGCCGACCAGAATGCGCAGAGTCTGTGCCATGCGGCCGGTCCACTCGGTCTTGCCCTCATCGTCTTCGGCAAAACCGAGCGTCTCTTCCGAAGAGAAAGTCATGGTGCGCTGGTCGATATTGGGCGCCCGGGTGCGGCCTACCACCCTGAATTGCAACGCCCCGCTCGACGACTGGATTAACTTCTGCTGCGGCGCCAGCTGGACGCGGAGCTGGCGGAAGGGATCGCCCAATGCCTCCTCGACGAAGTGCAAGACCACTTTTTCGACCACCACGGTGCGGCCCAGGTCAACCTCGATAAACCACTTGTCCGAATCGGCGTCCAAGTCGGGCTCCCAATAGGTTTCCATATCGCCATCGACAATATTGGCCGCCAGTTCGTCGTTGGAGCCAACTCGACTGACGCCGACGCGCTGCAAGTACTCATAGACCGGGAAGTCTAATTTATCTTTCTCACCAAAAGTGCGGCGGAGGGTGCTCCCCGTGCTCTGGTTGCGCAGATTTAAGGTTATCTCCTTCTCGTCGGCGCTCAGCGCCGTATCGACGATGGCATAAAGCTGGCCGTCGAGTTGGATATGGCTTTCGTTGCCAGGAAAACGCAAATAATCGCGATTGAGGAACTTGATCAATTGCTCGGGCTTTGCACCGACTGTAACGCTGCCGTCGTCCCCTCGCACAAAACTGCGCTCGAGATTCATGATCGCCACATCCGCCTTGCGGATGCCCGGCTCTTCAACGGGTTTGCCGTATACCCCCCGGTCCTCGGCAATAATGTCGAAAACTCGACGAAAAAAGTGGGGTTTGAAGGTACCGTCCTCCTCGATATCGACCACGTGGGTAGGACCAGTCCAATTGCGCCAGTGGTCTGGCAGGTCGACGACTATTTTCTCACCTTCAAAGCGGTGTCCCAAAGGCACCTGGGCAGCACTATCTCCAACCCAGCCCAGCACCATCAATAAGCACGAGGTGAACAGGAACCCGATGATTTCTAGGCGGTGATGATGTTTATCGTTCACAAGTTTCCTCCACATAGACGATATTAGCGCTCAGTGCGCAGCGAGAAATTCGTCCGGCAGGGCGGCGATTAGGAGCTCGATGTCGATCTCTACTTGGTCGGCGTATTTGCGCCGTAGGTCTTGCAAAAAAATCGTGAATTGCTGCCGCTCCTCAGCGCGGCGCAGAATGCCCTCAATTTGGCGGCGGGCCTGGGCAAAAGATTGGCGCTCGCCCTTTTCGCGCCGCACAATTTTAAAGACGGAATAACCATCGTGTAACTCCACTGGACCGACCAATTCGCCGTCTTCGGCGCGCAGAATCGACGGCACCAAATCCGAGGTCTTCTCCATGGGAAAAATGCCACCTCTAGTGCGGGCGCCGCGTCGCAAGCTGCGCTCTCGGGCCAGGGCCGAGATGTCGGTGCCAGCCTCAATCTTAGCGCGCACTTCGAGCGCCTCCTTTTCGCTTTCGACCAAGACTTCGGCTACTTCGACTTTGTCCCGGGCATAAAAACGATGCGTCTGCTCATCGTAGTAGCGGCGCATTTTCTCTTCCGTCACCTCAATGGCATCTAGTACCGCCACCTGGCGCAGGGCGCCCAGCACTTCTTCGTTTTGCATCTGGTGTCGCGTCGCCGCCAGGGAATCTTCGTTGATATAACCCTGGCGCTGCGCCGCCGCGGCCAGCACAAAAGACTGCAGCAACAAACGCTGACCTAGATTGACCACAGTGGCGCTATCCCGCAGACCGGTATTGATCTTTGCCCCCTCCAATTCGTGCAGGTAGTCGGCCACCTGCACCTGGCTGTCGGCAAAGAGAAAGAGCGGGGTGCGCGCTTCCTCCGGCGTCAGCCGCACAGCAGCGTCGGTGCGATTGCGGCCCTTCTGCAGCAACAGTTGTACGCCTGGACCGTGCGGCCGCCAATCGTATTCCTGCGCCAGCAGCTCGGCCCGGGCCGCCAGGCTCTCGATGCGCTTCTCCTCCTGCAATTCTGCTAAGAGTTCGTCCCTGAAATCCAGATAATCCACCGGTTCTTCTTCGCTAAAACGCACCACAAAAAACCCTTCTGAATGGGACAGCGGCGGCGACACTTGTCCCAAAGGCAGACCGTAGAAGAGCGAATCGGCAATGCCCATGCGCTGTGTAGCTTCGACCCCGAGCCAACCCAGTTTGCCTTCGACTTCGGCGTCTGGGGTGATGGAGTAGCTGGCGGCCACCTCGCCGAAAGGGACACCGGCCTCTAGCTGCGCCAGAGCTTCATCCAACTTTGCCGCAGTCTTGGTCATAATGCCCCAAGTCAAGCGCCGACGCTCGCGGTCGAGCCCCTTGCGCTTAAAACGCCGTTCAACCTCCACTTCGGCTACTTCGAGTACTTCCACCTTTTCGCGGTTCATGAAGACGGTCAGCAAATTCTTGCGAATCTTGCGTTCTAGGCTCTTCTGCACCGCCGTTGCGGTGTCGAGCCCCCGCGCCCTAGCCTCTAGCCACAGGAGTTCGTAGTCGATCATCGACTGCAAATAATCCTCGCGCGCCGCCTGTCCTTCCTTCTTGCTCTGATGGCTCCGCGGCAAATCGAGAACGTAGGTTTGCAATTCTTCTTTGCTAATCTTTACCTCGCCCACCCGGGCGACTACTGCTTCTTGACGTCCACCGCAGCCCCACAAAACAACACCTAGCAGGGCGCACACCAACCATTTCTGCTTCGTCATCTCGCCTTTCTTCCCATTCATCCTTTCAATGGACTATGGCGTCAATAAACCACAGCCACGGGGCGCAGCTGCATGTCGGAATGCAGGTCCCCTTCGACTTTCACCCCAATCAGGTACACGCCCGGCGGCACTAGCTCACCATGGGCATCTAATCCATCCCAGGTAAGATTGTAGCGTCCGTTGCGCAATGCCGTCGACTGCAATGTATGCACCAAACGACCCGACAAATCGTAGAGCCGCACATCGACATCCCCCGCCTTGGTCAGGGTCAGCACATTATAAGTGACGGCTATCTGGTCGTTGATACCGTCGCCGTTGGGCGTGAACGGATTGGGTACAACGCTCAATGCATCAACCAATTTGTCGCTCTTGATCACCTCGGGACTAGTTACTGTGGTGCCCGATAGATTGCGCTCATCCCCTGCGCCTAATTCGGCGCTGTTTCCCGAAGTCGCATTCTGGAAAGATCCCGCCTCGCTGGAAAGCGACGCCTGACCGCGGAATTCGGTGCTAAAAGCCAGCACCGCGGCACGAAAGGTGATTTTGAGCAAACCGCCATTCTGCTCCACGGGCGGAAAACGCACGCTAAAGCGGCTGTCCTCAATGGCAGCGATAGACACGCCAGAGCCACCACTCGTATCTCCCTCAGCAAAGATGTGCTCGACCTGCAAATTGCCCTCCGAGTCCAGGATCTCGACGCGCTCCACCTGCTCCACGCGAATAGGCGTGGTGATCGAAAATGTATCAAAACCCAGCAAGTCAGAGGTCTCCATGTTTGGCCGTACGGCGTAGGTAAAGCTGGTAGACTTCGACACGTCCACTTCGCGCGGAAAAATCTCCGCCACAAATTCGTCGGCCAGGGGCGGCGTTAGATAGGTCAGCGAGACGCGCTCTAACAAACGCGCTGCATCGATATCGTCGCTCAATATGGTGACGCGAAACTGGATATAGTTGCGCGGCGAGGGCGAAATAATCGGCGTACCCCCGTCCGCAGTGCCCTCGTCAGTCGAATAGGGCGGGGTCCAGGCGCTCCAGTTCTCCAGGTCGGGCTTGATCGAGCCCTTAATCCATTCAACGCCTTGAGTATCCACTGTGGGCAATTTATTGTACTCCGCCAGACGCATGGGTTCGGTCGGTGCATCTATAGATAAGGGAACCTCCGGGTCGTCGCGCAGGTCGGCCCGCTGGCGATTGAATATAAAGGGCGTGTCGTCGTCGCCACTGCGGGTTGAGATGAAGAGGCGGGAGCGGGTCGAATCGCCCACGCCGCTTTCGGCCCAGCGAATGTGCCCCCAGGACGACAGGCCGACGTCGAAAATATCCGAGAGGTAAGTAGTCGTGGGCAAAAAACCCGTGCCAAAAATTTCGATCTCATCGATTTCAAAAGGAATGGGCGTAGCCGCGCGCAGACGAAAGAAACGAATGTACTGCGGTGGGTCGAGCACGATATCAACCACGGGTTCGCTATTCTGCGATTCCTGCGCCAGAGGCGAACCCCAGAGAGGCAGGCCCTCAGCACTGAGATTGAGTCCATCGTTGACGAAAAATTCATAGGCGCGCAGAAAATCATTTTGGAATTGCGTCGCCGGCGCCGACTTCACCGTATTGCGCGGATAAAAGCGAATGCGGTTGACCCCGAACCGAGCGCCCAAATCGCTGATGAGCAAAGTGCCGCGAACAAAATCATCTTTGCGCTCGAATGCCTGTGTCTCCCCACCTACAGCATCGCTGAGAATCTCTTCCAGGGCGGCGGCTAGGCTATTTCTTTCAATATCAGTAGCTACCAATATGGTCGGCGCGTTTATGGTGCCGCCGCGCTCCAGCGTCCCCGGCGCAATATTTTCACCTTCGCGCAATTGGCGGGGCAATAGAGCACCGGGGAAATCCGCATGGTTGAAATCGATCAAACCACCCGGTGCATTACCCACCAACACAGTATTCGGATCTACTAGGCTGCGGTGCTCTGGATCAATAGTGGCAACCTGGGCGCCCGTACCATCCCAGTCGATGCTGCCGCCGGCACCGACACTGAGTGAGTCCAACGCCCACAGTGGCGCAGTTAGCAGGATTCCTGCAATGCAACTGCAGAACAGAGCTTTTAGAATTTTATCTGCCATTCAATACACTCCCTAGCCGACGGCGCAGACGTTTCGCCAAGTTTAATACGCCACAGCGACACTACCAACCTTCTCCTCGGTGCCCTCGTCCGTCTCCAACTCAATTCGGTAAATATACATACCCGGCGCCACCAATTCACCCGACTCATCGAGCCCATCCCACTGCTTCTGCACGGTGCCCGTGCGCACTTCCTCTCCAGCCAAGCGCCGCAGCAAACGACCC
>Ga0114993_10005287_pt1 | contig 12513 bp, 5 predicted proteins | sample ArcticOcean_MG_C_FD_87042 | JGI IMG/M metagenome (GOLD analysis project Ga0114993, IMG submission 87042) | Marine microbial communities from western Arctic Ocean - ArcticOcean_MG_CB2_150 | ecosystem: Environmental > Aquatic > Marine > Oceanic | place: Arctic Ocean: Canada Basin | collected...
CACAATACTCGCACCATTGATGGCACTATCGATTGTTGCGGGCATTCCATACGCCGTCGTTGTCCGCTGTGCCGCACTGATGGTCAGTGTGGTAGTACTATCAACCGTTGTGGCGCTGGTAACATTCCCTGTCGGCGCATTAAAGGACGCATCGTAGAAGAACAATTTATAGACCGCATTATTCGCATAGTTGACACCAAGGGCGCCGATGTCCAACTGCGAGGGTGTGGAATAATGCTCGATGTTTCGTACTTTAACTGTTCCGATCTTCGAGAGATTGTATGTCGCCGTAGTGGTTGAGACAATATTGGAGATAGGCACGCAATGGATGTCGACACTTGTCGTGTTCGCAAAGTAATTGGCGACGTTCTGTCCAGCAGCTACACGGGACACCAACGCATAGTTGCCCACCGCGGCAGCAAGAACTCGGCCGGTAACTGATTCTGTGGTGCGCCCCTTCTTAATTGTCTTTCGAATCGGTTTGACGACTTCCGCTTCCGACCCGCGCACATACGCTTTTCCCTGCCCGACGGACAGAACGAAGGTGTCGGTTTCCGCAGAATTTGTCGAGTTCGCGGTTGACGCGCCCTCTATCACCGGCGCAAATGTCTTGACGATGTAATCACCAGACTCATCGTAGGTGCGGCGCGACAATGTTTGATTTAAATCTCTCTGCGTGATATATTTTATTGCGGAGCCGCCGGTGACTTGCATCACACCGTCGGTCACCTGCCCTAACTCAATGAATCCTGCGGTCGACCCGGACGATATAAGATGTTTGTCAAGTGTGAGACGAATGCGAAGCCGGTGCGCACCTGGCGCGTCCTGATTGGCGTTGTCGAGAATCGTTGCGTCGTCATCCTCGTTGACGAAGTCTTCATCAACCGTAAAACCGACGCGATACGATGGTGTGTTTGAGAGAGCATTGAGTACGATGGTCTGTGGGCGAATACGCACAAACACCCCTGAAACAAAACAGACACCCTCATCGATACTTAACGTCGATGCGGCACTAAACACCTCATCGCCCGCACCCGTCGAGGTCGCAAACGTCGCAGTGTAGTCGGGGATATCTCGATCCTGAAGGATTCCACCGTCGCTGAATGTGTTGGCCGTAGAATAGTTGAAGATGAGATAACTGTTACTGGTCGCCGGGACATCTGTTGTGCCTACTACGTTATCATCCGCAGACATGTACTGCGTAATATGCGCTTTGATCGTCGTGTTGGCAGACGTATCATAAACATACTTGCCAAGATTCGTGTCGCGGTCGAAGAAGTTAGTCAGCGTCGTAGTCGACAACACATGCCCGCTGTTTGCCCGAACATCGAGCGACATTTGCCCACCAACTACACGATCACCATCACGGAACTGCGTCGTACCCAGCCGCTCCAGTTGTTTCTGTAAGATGGTCTGGAGTTGCGTCAGTTCACGCGACTGCACCCCATACTTCGGGCGAAACAGCACGCGGTGGAAATCTTTGTCGGTGCCACGCAATTCCCCCGTCGTAGTATTGGCGACTTCAAAGTAGTCGTCATAATACTCAGTGTTGAGCCTGTCGGTAGTTTTTTTACTCAGCGACATTTATTGTCCTTGTCAGAGTGAGGCATAATCCTATTTATCCATCTCGCCTGAACGGGTTCTAGAACCCGAAGACGAGCCGAACTTTTTCAATCTGTGCATCGGAACGTGTTACCGGCACTCGCTGGTCGATATAGAGAATATTGCCAGAGAATATCTTCAGTTCTGGCACCCGTACCGTGCCGACGACCGCGGACACCGACGATGATGTTATGGTATCAGTATTCGCAAAAGCGACGAACCCGTTGGCGGTGCGGCCGCCATCATGAACATTTGTGATACGCGCCACATTATTATTATCGGCGTTCTGAATCACATCAACGACAGTTCCCGTCACTGTGTATGTAGTATTGGTCACCGTGACAACATCGTCAGGCTCGAATACCGCTGTATTAGAGGTGAGTACACAATCGTATGTTTGCTGATAGAAGATGCCATTTGCCACAGCACCGCTGGCCAATAGTGGATCGCGCAGTAGTATAACTCGACGATAATTGTTTGCCACTGTCATACTGCTATTACTGTGCGGCTCCGCGTAGGCTAACTCCGTGGTCAGCATTACTGAGACACAACCCAGTTCTTTCACCGCATCATGCCCGTGATTGGGATACGGAGGAATCAGCGCCCGCACGGACGCGGTATTGGAACTGCCGGCTTGTGTCACTGTTACCGCGTCGGTTGTCGTATAGCTCGACCCTCCCGCATAGAACGAGACGTTCGCTACCGCATTGGCAGAAAACGTGATGCCGATGCTGTCCACGGCACCATTGATGCTGGCGCCTGTTCCATCTCCTAGCAGTGTGGCTGCCACCGCTGTGGCTGGATTATACGCCGAACCACCATCCGTCACCACCAGAGGCACTACGGTGGAGAGCTTTCCCGCATAGGTTGTTGCGTCTGCGCTGACGGTTGTATTCGTCGTGACCGGCATCCACGTTGATGTTAGAGACGTGTCATCGGCCGAAATCGTATACATGTATTTCCAGACATAGCCGTCTGAAGTCAATACGGGTGTAACTGTGCTACCCGTTGTACTCGGTGCGACAGTACTATTTGCTCCAGCGAGATGCGTAGCATCGGCGTTATTCCACAAACACTTATACACCTTGTAGGGCGTTTCCTGCGTATCGAGAACATAAAACGTGTTGCTCATCAATGTCGCATCCGTGTCGTCATACTGTGTGTAGGCAGTGTTTTCGGCCCAATCGTATCTTGTGATTACCAACGCACTATTGTTCGCGGTGATATGCTTGGCACCCAAGAGGTCACGCCACGCCTCAAAATCCAGACTCTGTGTGTCCTGTGTTGGTGCCGGGGGCGCTACATCGCTCGTCCACGATTGCGGTCGGCCGACACCCAGATAGAACTCGGAAGTCGTGGCCGCACCAGCAGACATCAGCGCCGTATTCGTGCTAGTGATATCAGTTTTGACAGTCGCGTCGGCGCCACTCAGTAACAGCGTTGTCCGAAACTGTTGTGCGAGAAAGGTGCGATATTTGTTTGTGTTGATACTGGACATCGTTATATTTAGGATGACGGGCTAGCTGATGCCGACGGGCTCGTCGATGCGGACGGGCTAGTCGACGCAGACGGACTAAGAGACGATGACGGGCTACGTGATGCTGACGATGACGGGCTATATGACGCGGACGGGCTACGTGATGCTGATGGGCTACGTGATGCTGACGGGCTGATAGATGATGACGGACTAATCGACAGCGACACTGACGCCGATGGGCTTCGTGATGCTGATGGGCTACGTGATGCTGACGGGCTATATGACGATGACGGGCTGAAAGATGATGACGCTGACGGGCTAATCGATGTCGACGCTGACGGGCTACGCGACAGTGACACAGAGGTCGACGGACTGAGCGATGCTGACGGACTGATTGACGCAGACGGGCTGAAAGATGATGACGCCGACGGGCTACGTGATGCTGACGGGCTAATAGATGCTGACGGGCTTCGTGACGCTGATGGGCTAATCGACGCGGATGTGCTGAGAGACGATGACGGGCTAATCGACGATGACGGGCTGATGGATACTGATACAGAACTCGATGGGCTAAGCGACGACGACGCAGAACTTGACGGGCTAATCGACGGCGACACAGATGCTGACGGGCTAATGGATGCCGACGGACTGCGTGATGCTGACGGGCTAATGGATGCCGACGGGCTGAGCGACAGTGACGCAGAACTCGATGGGCTACGTGATGCTGACGGGCTATACGATGCGCTCGGGCTAATAGACGCTGACGGGCTACGTGACGATGACGGGCTACGTGACAGCGACACTGATGCCGACGGGCTACGTGATGCTGACGGGCTAATGGATGCTGACGGGCTACGCGACAGCGACGCAGAACTCGATGGGCTAATGGATGCCGACGGGCTAAGTGACGTTGACGGACTGAGTGACGGAGATGGACTGATTGACGATGATGGGCTAAGTGTTCCTGACGCCGACTCAGAACTCGACGGACTAATAGATGCTGACGGGCTAATGGATGCTGACGGACTAAGTGACGTTGACGGGCTTCGCGACACTGACGTAGAACTTGACGGACTGAGCGATGCTGATATAGACGTTGACGGGCTATATGACGATGACGGGCTAATGGATGTCGACGCACTCGGACTAATGGATGCCGACGGACTGATTGATGTCGAGGCCGACGGACTGAGAGATGCTGATACAGATGTCGACGGGCTACGCGACGCTGACGGGCTGCGTGACACTGACGCAGAACTCGACGGACTGAGCGACGTAGATGGGCTACGCGATGCCGATGGGCTGATCGACGGTGATGTAGATGCCGACGGGCTAATCGACGTTGACGGGCTAATCGACGCTGACACAGACGCCGATGGGCTGATCGATGACGACACAGACGCCGATGGGCTGATTGACGCTGACGGGCTTCGTGACGCACTCGGGCTGATCGACGGCGACACAGATGTCGACGGGCTGATCGACGTACTCGGACTGAGCGATGCCGAGAAAGATGCCGACGGACTGATAGAGGTTGACGGGCTGATGGACGGTGAGATAGACGTCGACGGACTAATCGACGCTGACGCAGAACTTGACGGGCTGAGTGACCACGACGGGCTGAGCGACGTAGACGGGCTAATCGACGCTGACGGACTGATTGACGGTGACACAGATGTCGACGGGCTGAGCGACGCTGACGGGCTAATCGATGCTGACGGGCTAATCGATGCTGACGGGCTACGCGACGCTGACGGGCTACGTGACAACGACACTGATGCCGACGGGCTAATCGACGCACTCGGACTAATCGATGCTGACGGGCTGAATGACGCTGATGCTGACGGGCTAATCGATATCGACGCTGACGGGCTAATCGACGCTGACGGGCTGATGGATACTGACGCCGACGGGCTATACGATGATGACGGGCTAATCGATGCTGACAGAGAACCCGACGGGCTAATCGATGGCGACACAGACGTCGACGGGCTAATAGACGCTGACGGACTAATCGATGCTGACGGGCTTCGTGACACTGATGCAGAACTCGACGGACTGAGCGACGCACTCGGGCTAATAGACGCAGACGGAGAAAGTGAAGCTGAAGATGATGGTGAAATTGAGAGAGACGTAGATGCTGACGGGCTATGCGACAGTGATACGGATGCTGACGGGCTGATGGATGCTGACGGACTGATTGAAGCACTCGGACTGAGTGACGTTGACGGGCTTCGCGACAGCGACGCAGAGGTCGATGGACTGAGCGATGCTGACGGGCTACGTGATGCCGACGGACTGATGGATGCCGATACGGATACCGACACAGAGGCTGACGGGCTGAGTGACGCTGACGCAGAACCCGATGGGCTAATCGACGCTGACGGGCTAATCGACGCTGACGGGCTAATGGATGCCGACGGGCTAATCGACGTTGACGGACTGATTGACGACGACACAGAACTCGATGGGCTATATGACGCGGACGGACTGCGCGATGCTGACGGGCTGATCGATGTTGACGGGCTGACCGACATCGACGGACTGAGTGACGCTGACACAGAACCCGATGGGCTATATGACGCCGACGGCGACACCGAACGCGACCTGGACGCAGACGGCGACGATGACGGGCTGAGTGACGCTGACGCAGACGCCGACGGACTGATAGATGCTGATGGGCTAATCGACGCTGATGGGCTAATGGATACTGACGCCGATGGGCTGATCGATGTTGACGGGCTGAGCGACGTAGACGGGCTAATCGACGCTGACGGACTGATTGACGTTGACGGGCTGATGGATGCTGACGCCGATGGGCTGATCGACGCTGACGGGCTGAGCGACGTAGACGGGCTAATCGACGCTGACGGGCTAATCGACAGTGACACTGACGCCGACGGGCTAAGTGATGCTGACGGGCTAATGGATGCTGACGGGCTACGCGACAGCGACGCAGAACTCGACGGGCTACGTGACGCTGACGGGCTAATCGACCATGACGAAGATTCCGACGGACTGATCGATGCTGACGGGCTAATGGAAGCTGACGGGCTAATAGACAGTGACACTGACGCCGACGGGCTAAGTGATGTTGACGGGCTAATGGAAGCTGACGGACTGATAGATGCCGACGGGCTATATGACGTCGACGATGACGGGCTATACGACCGTGATGGAGAACTCGACGGTGATGTGGATACCGATGCTGATGGCGACCCCGATAGGGAAGACGACGGACTAGGCGACATCGATGGGCTGAGTGACGCTGACACAGACGTCGACGGACTGCGCGATGCTGACGGACTGATCGATGCTGACAGGCTCGGCGATACAGACGTCGACGGCGAGCGTGATGGTGACGACGTCGCCGACGCAGATGCCGAGGGCGAGATAATGCCTAGTATCCAAGGCAGCGTGTCGCCGAGATGCGCTGATGCGTCATACGCATATGTTTTGACGACAACCGGCAAACTTATTGCCTCGATGGCGGAATCAATCGCAGACAGATTGAGTTGAACCGCATCGACTATCGAGAACCACCCGTAGGCACGTGTCCCGAGCGGGTGTAACAACTTCATCAGGAGGCCTCGATAACGCTCAAAGGACTCGGCGGCTTTCACCACATAGGTATGATTGTTATAGAAATCCGCATCCTGTAAGTATTTGTTCGAACTCAAGAAGCTGCGATTCGTGGTGAACAGCCCCGCGTATTGCGTTTTCGCGCCAAGAACAGGCAACAGTGTTGCCGCGATGGCGTCAGCCGAAACCGTCGATCCGTGAGTTGCCGTAATGGTGATCGCATTAGCATCTGTATAGCCAACACCACTGTTGTCCACCACAACCGTTTTGATTTGTCCCGCACCTTGCACCGCAGCGAGTGTCGCAGGAACAAACAGGGGCGCGGCGGTACTCGCAGTACTCGTGCCCGTACTCGAACCGTTGGCCGCATCATAATACCAGAGTGCCTGCACCCTCGCATCCATCGCCGACACAGACGGTGTCGGTGGTACCGCATATCCGGTGCCCGCAGAGGTCAGCGCGATGGCATTAATGCTACCGTAATTGACAATCCCTCGCTCAACCATCGTCTTGATCGTCGCAGTAGGATACGTTGCAAAAGTATTCGCTGCGATGGCTGTTGCGACGGGCGTGTGCGTCGTAAACTCGGTATCACTCGCAATGGAGAGAACAACCACATCTTCACTAGTCGAGGGGAATCGCAGATGCGTGCCCTCAGTCAGCGCCGCAGTAAAGGTGGTCCCAACACCCGTCACGACGGTGCATGCCGCCGTTGTCGTTACTGTGCCTATCTGTGTGTTTGTATAGTCCTGTTTAACAACCTCACCAGTCTTCAACAACAAGATGGCCTGATTGGCGACGGTTTTTAAATAGAGTTGTGTGGTGCCGCTATCCGAGACTGCGTTGCCAGCCAGTCCTACCGTGAAATATCCGACCGGTGAGGCACAGGTCTCACACGTATTAGCGTTCTCCGCTGTATCATAGACACCACCACCCACAACGAAGATTTTCCCCGTGTGACCTCCGTCCACGGCCGTGTTCACGCTCACGAACGGCTGTGTCGACGTATCCACCACCAACATCGACAGGTTCGCTAACTCAGCGGTTGTGTGTGCGCTATCCGTCCAGACCCACGGTGTATAAAAATCCTTCGCATTAGCCGAGTCGAACACATAAGACACAAGAACGTCGAGATCCTTGCCGTCAAATGCCGCGACACCGGTCGAGTCACCGTAGTCAGCCGTTCCCATTGTCACAGTCGCAGTGGTGTTACAGAAGGCCTCGATTGTCAAATCGATATAGAGCGAATCGTCAGCGTTGTCTAAGGCAGAGATATACCCAGACGCACCCGAACCAGACGCGGTGCTAAAAAGAACGGGCTCATTGATGAGAAACCCACCGCCCGCGTCGGTGACCGAAACACCAGCAATCGAGCCGCTTGTGATTGCCGATACATGCCCAGAAGCATCATATCCACCACCCGCGCCCACACCTTCACTGAATGTGACAAGATCGCCGATATCATATTCGGTGCCGCCGGCGCCGACCGTGACACTGGAAATCCCCGATAGAATGGTCGTTTCAATTTCCGGTGTCACATCTACATTCAGCAGCGTTTGCCCTGGTTCGAACGTGCCGCGGAGGCTCCCATACCGCAGATACAATTCGTGAACTGGCAGTTGTTCTGGACCGACGAGTGACGAGACAATACGTTCGACTTCTGCGGTTGCCGTTGAACTCTTAATCGTTTGCGTTGTATAATATGTCGCGACATCCGCATCGACATACCCCGCATCCGACAGTTTTACTTTCAGCGACGCCGGCTCGGACCACGTAGCATCACTCGTCTTGAGGATGTCCGTTCGTGGGTAGTAGAGTTCGGCATCCGTATTAAAGAAGACGCGGAAGAACCACCTAATGCTATCTTCAGTGCCTTTGTTCTGGTAGAAATCGTGCAGGCTGCGCACAAACCAATCAGTGGAGATATGTGTGTACTGTGGATAGTTCTTGGCGAACATACCCACGAACTGAGTCTTGAACTCGTCAAGCGTTGTGGCGCTGTCTCGATATTCCATCAGCCGGCGCGCTTCGTATAGCGGGCCGCCATACACCGTCGTTGTATTCGCGGTCTCAACAGACGCAATACTGACGTTCGACACAGCGGTTGTCGGAGCCGTTTCCAGCGTCAGGAACGTGTCATTGGCGATAGAATTCTCGGTAGACCGTATGATGACTGTGGTGTTACCGCCCAGCAGGATGGATTGTCCCGCAATCAACTCAGAGGTGAAGAGTGTGCCTGTGCCGGTGAGTGTGGTGGGCGTCGTATTCGAGACTGTGCCCGTGAGAAGTGTCTCGCCGGGACCATACACAGACGTAATCGTCCGCGGCGACGTTGTCCGCTCTTCCTCAAGGAAGCGGATAAATGCCGTCACAAATTCGACAAAAACAGGATATTCGCTTTCCGCGAAATCTGGAATCGCCGTCTTGATGAGGTGCGTGAAATCCTGACCGTTAATATAAGGGCGCATAACTTGTTGTTACCGCAACACACCACCCTGATAGAAATCGTTAGCGGCTGTTGTGACCGAATCGTCGGCAACATCCACACGAACGCTGGTCGCATCGATAGTGAATAGCCGATTCAAACTCGGCACCAGATCAGACCGCACAGGCAGCGCATTGAGTCGAATATCTACTGCGCTATTCTCAATGGATGTTGGTGTAAATCCTGTAATGGTGACGACACCTGTTGCGGCGTCCACCGAGCCAATATCATCTTGCACGATAACCAACGTCTGCGCCGCACTTGATGCGCTGTTCGCCAATCCAACGACCCGCAACACAGTATCTGCTTCGTCAAAATAACAATTCGTAAACGATACCCCATTCGCGGCGGTATAATCGAAACGATGCCCCGTCAACTGTGTCGAGGGAAGAATGACACTAGTGTTTCCTGTGCGCAACAGTGGAACACCAAATTTAAGTGTCAGCGTATTGCTGGCATTGAGTGTGGGATACGCACGTTTCTGTATCTCCACGCGGGTCAGCGAACTGGAGATAGCTGGATCAGTATCGTCGATGGCACGTGCCAGCCGCGAGAAACGAAATGCGGTATCGAACTTCTCCACAGCAGTTGTCGCATAATCCGAAATACTTGTCTTAATCGCAGCGACCAGCGCGTCTTTACCGAGCGTGGTAGCCCTCGTGTCATACAACGCCTTCGTAGCGATCACCACATAGACATAATCAGGAACCACAATCTCAGGAAGAATCCCGATAACTTGATGCGGGACAATCACCGTCTGCATAATAATATCATGTGTCGAGTCGGTGAAGCGCAATCCCACTTTGGGTTTCAAGGCAATATAGACATGCCCATATGCGGGACGTTCGTTCGCATCGTTGGGGTTCCCATCCTCTCCACCAAAGACATTAATCGCCGCAACGCTATCTCCATACGTCCCAAGAATCAGTGCCTTATAGTCGCCCGCAGTGACACATCGATTCTGTGCGGAATACGTGATCGGCGCGATATAACGAATTTGTTCGATATCTTCCGCGTCGGACCCATTGTAACTCGGGGTGGTATTGGCATCGACCGTCGCCGTTATACCTCGAACGAGCCCAGCGATGGAGGTGTCGTTGATGCGGAAGGGACCATGAATTCCGTTGCCGTCGTCGCCGCGGCTGATGTAATAATCCACAAGGACAATATTGCCATGCACCAACTTCTTCCCGATGACACCATTACCAAATGTCAATTCGGGATAGCCGCTATACGCCTCACTTACCAGGAAAATCGCATTGGCATTATTGACAAGTGCGATACTAGTGGGTTGGAGGAACGTCGTGCGTGTATTGGCGGCCGCGCTCTCCTGCACAACGACAGTGATGTGCGAGAAATCTGCGTTCGCATTGGGCAGAATGAAGCGTTGCGTCGGGTCATTCACATCAACCGTGAATTGTTGTGACGCAGGGCGCCCCTCAACCAACAGCACACCCGATGCTTCATAGTTGTTTGCGTAGCCCGTGGTAGTATTCTGAAGCAGCGGTGTATCGCCCACCGCATAGAACAGGTAAGATGTATCGTTAGTCAGTTCGAACTTTGTGTTCTTGGGCAACGTCACGGAGGTTGCCGTGGAACTAGTCATAATCGCCGTCACGTTCGTGGCAATCACCGCACTCTGTGTGCCGTGCGCATTGTATCCCAGCATCTTAGCATGAGAGACAACTGACGAACGGAGTTGCGAGGTGTCCAGAAACGACTCATTGACTGCGGCGGTTACATAATAGTTATTGTAGAACGTCACATACGCCAGTACGCGCGATAGCAAACGCAAACCACTCGCGCTAAAGTCGTAATCCGAAAAGGTCGGATCGGCCTTCATGAAGTCGACCAGATTCTGTAGAATTTGGTCGTAGTCCAATTCTGTGATCGGGAGTTGTGCGGGTGTAGTGGGCATAACTTTATCTTAATCGGCTGAGATATAACGCTAACGTCACGGGTGCTACTTGATTGACAATGTTGAAATGAAGAGTGATATCATACCCCTGTTCATCACTATCGGGCGTCACTAGGAGTTGGCGAATGTTCACACGTGGTTCATACGCATCAATCGTGGATTGTATCTCGTGTTTTAGCAGTACCGTTGTAATCGGATTCAAGGGTTCGAACAACAGCGCGGAGATACGCGAACCAAATTCGGGGAAGAACGGCGTTTCTCCTGAGCGCGACATGAGCAGGAGTTTCAGTGATCGTTTGACCGCCTCATTGTCGGTCACCGTCACTACGTCAGACGTCACTACGTTCCGCGCAAATGTCAACGAGACATCCTTGTACGGTCGCGTCTTACTATAGCTGGTTGATATCTCAGGCATATGTTACAAGTATTTAGTGTGTCGAATTTCAATTATTATCACGGCGTCTTGGACCAGCCACCCTGCGGCGGATCATTGGGCGAGGACCCCCACGGGGCCTCGACAAACATCCAGCCAATATGCGCCGCCGGCGAGCCGGAATTGACAATGAAGTCAACTATCTGAAAGTAGTTGCCATTATTCAGTGGTGTGGGGCTCTTATACATCATCACATCGATGCCATGTCCATTGTGTTGGATTTGACCGGAGTTTTTCAAGAGATGCCCCCACTCGGCAGGCATCGCGTGGACCACGGCTTCGACAAATTTCCCAGACCCAAATTCCGCGTCCTCCGTCTCATCACTAAGATCCCAATCAACCCCATTCTCAAAGACACTTTGCACAATACTGAAATGATTACCCATGCTTTCATCGGGAATGCCAGCGCCGCCACGGACGGGGTCGCCGCCGGCAGGCCCCATCGTGTTGTCGTTGGGTGGGTCGATGGTGATCACCGGGTTCAATTTCTTCTGTCGTGCGGCTATTATAATAAGTTCCGCGTCAACCTTCGCCAGATACTCCTGTTGTTTCTTCCACTTGAAGTCCTCCACTACTGCCGGATGTCCTTCGATCAGCCAGAGCCCCGAGTGAAACGTATCATCAAAATCGCGTGTGAGCGCCTCACCTCGCAACCCCGTCGACGAGAACGATACATGAATCCAGGGATCTCGCCGTACACTGAAGTTGAGAATCACCTGATCGAATTGCAATGTTTTGACAATAAAATCCGCAACCTCATAGAGCAACGTATCTGCCGCACTTGGAATTATAATATCCACCGCTTGGCCGCGTTCGTGCTGCCCGATGCCGGTATTCACTTGACGAAACCCACTCGCAATAACAATGGCGGGATATTCCGCCTTGACGGGTTCCAACACATTTTTACACAAGAGCGACAGGTTATAGAGGATATCATCCTCAAGCAATCCAAGCTGCGGAGTAATGCCTTTCTCCGCACACTCCAGCAGGGTCGCACAGGGGGCCTCTTCATTGTC
>Ga0114993_10005292_pt1 | contig 12508 bp, 11 predicted proteins | sample ArcticOcean_MG_C_FD_87042 | JGI IMG/M metagenome (GOLD analysis project Ga0114993, IMG submission 87042) | Marine microbial communities from western Arctic Ocean - ArcticOcean_MG_CB2_150 | ecosystem: Environmental > Aquatic > Marine > Oceanic | place: Arctic Ocean: Canada Basin | collected...
TACCACGCCTTTTTGAATTAGAGCTTTCAAAATAAAATTTATTTTACCCAGACTTATCCCAAGATCCTGAGAAAGCTCTCTTTGGCTAATCGTTTGCTTGTTCTCTAAATACCTTAAAACAGTAAGATCTGTATCTGAGGCGTTAGAGTTAGTTGTATTTTTTTTATTATTTGCCATTGATTGAATAGGATTTAATATAACCTGCAAGCCTACTAATATCTATTATAAAGCCTGCCAAAGGAATGGTCAGTGTTAATAAGGGGCATTGAAATAATGGTATATTTTTTGATTTCATATATGGGGCTAAATAGCCACGTAAAAATATATAACTAAATAATAAATAAAAGCCGAGATTAAAAATTATTAAAGTCACGCTTATTATGAATAATGTTAAATAAATATAGGGCTTAAAATCTCCCTCAGCATTCCAAGCATTAAGTGAATAGCTATATACTTTTTTTGAAGCTGCAAAAAAATTATTAGAATAGTTGATCCCAAAGTATTTTAAAGTTGTACTTTTATTAACTCTTCTTTTGTAGTTATTCTTGACAATTTTATTTATAAAATCAACATCATAACTAGCCCTACTTTTTGTTATAAATCGACCTAATTTTTCAATCACATCTTTTTTTATAATTGACCCTGGCAAACATGTTGTCAGAGAATTTATTCCATATGTTTGGGAAATAAATGACTGATCTACAAGAGTTTCGCCTTTCGTGTTTATTTGTATAGATACGATATCACAATCTCCATTTTTCATAACAGACAAACTCTCTTTAAGCCAATTTGACGGTATATCTAAGCCGCAATCAACATACGCAATTAAGTCAGATGATGCTGAATCAATACCTTTATTGATCGATGAGCTTGGGCTCATTTCACCACAATAAATAATTTGATAGTTATTTTTATTCATATTACTTATATGGGTATCAATAATTTCAACAGTATTGTCTGTAGAGCCTGAGTTAACGAATATAACTTCATCTGGTTGAAGTTCTTGACCATCTAGACACAGCAAGGTCTTTTTTATAGAAATTGATTCATTATAAAATGGTATTACAACAGAAATAGTCATATATCTTTTATTTTTCCACGCTACCGCCATCTAACTAGAAAAATTAGATGGATAGGAATATACATTTTTTAAGACGTATACACCCTCTGAACATTAAGAGAATTTGCGTATATCTCTCTTTGTGTATTTAATAGGTTAATTAATAACTTAATTCTTGTTTTTCCAGAGACTTCGGTAACAATACCTTCTATATTAGATAAAGCACCATTAGTATATATTACATTATCACCAACAGATATATCATTGATATTCAATGATTTATCTATATTATTTTTTATGTGGGTTACTGTATATTCACTTAATACTGATGGCAAACCAGTTTCAGGATCAGCAAGGAGTTTAAATACCCCCAAAGTATTGTTTATTTTATGAATTAAATGATTATTCGATGAAATATCAACAAATATATACCCAGGAAATAACAATTCTTTCTGTATATTCCATATATTCTTTTTAAATTTTTTAACTATTATATATGGCAAGAATACAGAAAAACCTTGATTTTCAAGGTTATTAAGAGCTCTTTTTTCCTGACAAGCCTTTGTTTTAGCAACTACCCACATTATATGTTCACCCCATGAACATATAAGTTTATTTGAATATGTTTATGTTATCAAGTCTTATGTTCACCCCATGAACATATAAGTTTATTTGGATATATTTATGTTATCAAATCTTATATGGGTATTTAAAGAATTTTTAACCCGCGACCAATGCCGTAATAAGAGATCTTGTTCTCAGCTAATTTACGAGGTGAATATATATTTCTTCCATCAAATATAACAGGCTGTTTCATTGCTTTTGTAAATAAGTCTATATCTATTGACCAAAACTCTTTCCACTCAGTGCATATTATCAAAGCATCTGCTTTCCCAAGAGCTACTTTGGCAGTTGCAACCTCCTTGTAAGAATTAGATTTAACTGATAATTCATTTTTAACAGAAGCAATTGGATCATAGGCTTTAACTTTACATCTTTTAGATATAAGGTAATTTATTAGTTGAATGCTTGGAGCATATCTAACATCATCGGTATTAGGTTTAAAAGCTAATCCCCATATTGCAAAAGTTTTACCAGATAATTTATTGTTGAAATGCTTCGAAATTTTCTTAGACAGAACTGTTTTTTGCCAGGTATTCACGTCATCAACAGACTTTAAGAGCTTTGCATCATAATTTTCTTTTTTTGAGATTGAAATTAACGCCTTAACATCTTTTGGAAGACATGAGCCGCCATAACCACAACCAGGATAAAGGAACTCAGTTCCAATTCTTTTGTCAGCGCCAATGCCTTTACGAACATTTTCAATATCTACGCCCAATCTATCCGCAATATTAGCTATTTCATTGATAAAACTAATTTTTGTTGCAAGCATTGCATTTGCAGCATATTTTGTTAATTCTGCAGATTTAACATCCATATATTGAATTTTATTAAATTTTCTATTAAAAGGTAAGTATATTTCATCAAATACATCTTTAAGCTTAGGTTTATCAATTCCAATGATTATTCTGTCTGGCTTCATAAAATCATTCACTGCTGACCCCTCTTTCAAAAATTCAGGATTAGAAACAATAGAAAAATTCAGATTTTTTTTATATTTTTTTAAATTTTTTGAAATAATATTTGTTATTAAATCAGAAGTTCCAACAGGCACGCTAGACTTTTCAATTATAATCTTATCTGATGTCATGTGCTCGCTTATAGAAAGGCATGATTTTTTTATACAATCTAGATTAGCTGTACCATTTTTTTGGGAAGGTGTGTCTACACATAAAAATATGATATTAGAATGGCTAATAGCATTTTTATAAGAACACGTGAATGAAAGTCTTCCTTTTTTACAATTAAAATTAATCATTTTCTTGAGACCATTTTCATAAATTGGTATAACACCTTTTTTTAAGCTAGAGATTTTCTTTTTATCAATATCAAGACATTTAACATTATGGCCGACATCAGACAAACATGTTCCAGACACAAGGCCAACATACCCGCAACCAATTATTGTTATATTCATATATTAATTCCTCTCGATATTTTTTGAATAGGATAAGCCTGCCAGTATAGCTAAAGTAAATGTTAAAAATAAAGCAGACTGCTGATGCGACAGAATTGTATGGTACATCATGTAGGATGCATAAGAAACTAGTGTTAGTGCTCCCATAAATCCAGGAATATTATCTTCATTATTTTTTAAATTGCGATAAAAATGGTAGTAATTCATTCCAATAAAATATATTAATGTTAGAAAACCAATGATACCAGTTTTTGCAAATATATCTAAGTATTGATTATGAGCATGGTTCATCCCAGCCGTATAATTATTTCTATCATTTCTGATAGGTTGAATTTTACCGGCTTTAATTTGACTATCAAGTGATTTGTTATAATTACTTAATCCGACCCCAAGAATTATGTTATCGTTTATCATGTTAATTGAGGCATGCCATAAATTAAGTCGCGGAACTATGCTATCTTTATGTTTCCAATAATAAGGCGTGCTATCATAAATATAATTGTAAGTAGATGCATATCCATTATTAATTCTTGTCATAGAATTAGAATAATAAAAAATTGAGCTAAATATAAATAATGGAATAATAATAAATTTTAGATTACTAATAATATATTTATTTCTTAATTCTTTATTAATTAGTATAAATATTAATACAAATAGAACTGCAATTAAGCTTCCACGTGGTTCTGTAGAAATCCAAGCAGCATAAGCAAAAATAGTTCCCAGAATAGGAATGTAAATATGTTTTTTATGGGTCAAATAAAAATCTTTCAATGTGAAAAAAGAAATTAAAAAAAACAGTAAAGAAATATTTGAAAAAATAGCTGAAGTGCTAGTAAACCCTCTAACACGATTCTCACTAAAAAATATTAAATAATATAATGTGGCAATACCTATAAATATAGAAATAATATTAATCGAATATAAGACAGTAGTTTTACTAATGCTAATATTTCTCATCATAATATATATCGGGGCAGCAAATAAGAATCTCAAATAATTGTCAACCTCTGAAAATTCCGCGGGAATTAATAAAGATTGAAAGATTGGATATAAGAAAACAAATACATAAGAAGATAAGAAAAATATTTCATATTTCTCCAGCGAGTCTTTAAATATAAAAATATAATAAAAAATAGATAATATCAGCAAAAATAACGCCATAATATTATAAATATTTTTAGATGCCAGGTATGATGCAAAAAACATAAATATAATTAATAAAATCTTATTATCAGGCAATATGTTATTGGCTGACTTTTTTATTGTGATTAATGGCACTGAGACTAACAATAAAACAGATATAGCAAATATTATTAATCGTAATTGTGTATTTGGCATTCTAAACATAGAATCTGAATTTGAAAATATAGATATTAGAGTGCTTAAGTCAAAAGAAGCTATGCTCTTATAAAGCCCAATATCCGGAGGTCCAGAAAAAGATACTGTCATCAAAAGAACTGATAGTATAAATAAATATAACCTTTTATGAACTAATAGCTGGTATATAGAGTTCACCGTTTAAAATAAACCGACAATATTCCCATCTTCGTCTATATCAATTTTCTCAGCAGCTGGGACTTTTGGAAGTCCTGGCATAGTCATAATATCTCCACAAACCATTACTATAAATTCAGCACCAGCAGCTAATCTAACTTCTCTTATAGAGATGTCATGATCTGAAGGAGCTCCTCTTAAAGTTGGATCAGTAGAGAAAGAATATTGCGTCTTTGCAACACAGACAGGGTACTTCCCATAACCAGAATTTTGTAAATCATCAATTTGTTTCTTCACACTCGATGAAGCACTTATTGACGATGCACCATAAATTGATATTGCAATTTTTTCCATTTTTGACCACAAATCTAAATCATCCTCATACAAGTAATGAAAATTATTTTCTGCTTCATCAATTGTTTTAACAACTACATTAGCTAATTCTTCTGCTCCTTTGCCACCATCCGCCCAATGAGTTGATGAAACAATTGGCACTCCAAGTTCCTTGGATTTAGATTGAAGGATTTTTCTCTCTTTTTCTGTATCAAAAACAAAACCATTAATGCCTACTACCACAGGTAAGCCATAATGATTCTTTAAATTATTTACATGTCTTTCAAGATTACTGAGACCTTTTACAAGATAATCACAACTCTCTTTATTTAGATTTTCAAGCTCACAGCCGCCATGATATTTTAACGCTCTTATCGTTGCAACCAATACAACAATAGATGGCTTAAGGTTGGCTTTTCTACATTTTATATCTAAAAATTTTTCAGCACCTAAATCTGCTCCAAAACCAGCTTCAGTAACAACATAGTCAGCCAATTTTAAAGATGCTTTTGTAGCTATTACGGAATTACATCCATGAGCAATATTTGCAAATGGGCCGCCATGTATCATAGCTGGATTATTTTCTAATGTTTGAACAAGATTCGGTGCAATAGCATCTTTCAACAACACTGTCATTGCTCCATGTGCATTTATCTGGCTAGCAAGGACAGGTTCTTTTTTTCTTGTATAACCAATTACGATTTTACCAAGCCTTTCTTTAAGATCTTTCAATGATGTTGTAAGGCAAAAAATTGCCATGATTTCTGAAGCAACAACAATATCAAATCCATCTTCTCTAGGAAACCCATTACCTACAGAACCTAATGAACATATTGTTTTTCTAAGAGCTCTATCATTCATATCTAAAACTCTTTTCCATTTGATTCTTCGAGTATCAATATTTAGGCTATTACCATGATGAATATGATTATCTATTAGCGCGGCTAACAAATTATTTGCCAACTGAATTGCATTAAAATCACCCGTAAAATGAAGATTAATATCTTCCATCGGTATAACTTGAGCCATACCACCGCCAGCTGCCCCGCCTTTCATTCCAAATACTGGGCCAAGAGAAGGCTCTCTGATGGTAATCAAAGTTTTTTTGCCAATATGATTAAGAGCATCCCCTAATCCAACAGAAGTTGTTGTTTTTCCTTCGCCTGCTGGAGTCGGACTGATAGCCGTGACAAGTATGAGCTTACCGTCTGGTTTTGAATTTAAAGAATTAATATACTCTAATGAAACTTTAGCTTTATAGTGCCCAAAAGGCTCTAATGCATTTTCAGGGATATCAAGTTTTTTGGCAATTTCCGTTATCTTTTCTAGTTTTGCGTCTTGCGCTATTTCTATATCAGTTTTCATATTTATCATTATATTTAACTAGCTATACAATATTATCTAAATTCAACAAATCTGCAACTAACAGAATAATGAAAATATTAGAATTTTGTTTTATCTAGCAGTTTGCATACCCCTTTTTCTTTTATTTCTTCATTAGTAATATAAGTTGTTCCAGAAACTCTATTTATTAATAATTCTTTAGATCCAGATGTTGCTAGTATATGAGTGTCAGAAAATTCAACATTCTCATAATGTAATTGATCAACCCCAATTGATTCAAAAAATATATTGTTAAATTCATTAAAAACATAAGTATATTCATTTTCTTTTATAACACATGAAATAAATATATTAGATTTTGGTTTCTGGTATCCCTCAATTTTCCCTCGTGGTTTCACAATATTTGGGTCATCCATTTCATCTACTGAGACAGGCTCTGGCGTTTCTTTTATATTATCTAAGTATTGATAACTCTTGCTTGTTCTCGATATACATAACTCAAAAGGTATTTTTAATAATCCAGAATCAAAAAGATATAATTTAATTTTTCCATTATTAATTAAGAAGAAATGATTTTTGTAACCTCTATGCTTGTTTCTATTCTCATCAAGTACAGATAAGCATACTCTGTAGCCATAAGAGTCACCCATCATTGCTGATACTGCTAACTTTTCAGGTTTACTGACAAACTCTATTTTTACTTTACTAGAGTCTTTGAACCTGTTTTTGAGAAAATTCTGAAGAATTATTTGATAGTTTTCCGGGTATTCTCCATATGAAGCTGATGGGTTTGGATTATGGTTTACTTCGGGCATTGCATTTAGTGGCAATGGAATTAAACTTTTTGCACATCCAGAGAAAACAAGTATTAAAAATATTAGATTTTTTATTTTCATATGTTATGTATTTTCAAATACCTTATCAAATTCATTAATATTATCTGCCCAGGGCCGGAGTCGAACCGGCACGAGGTTGCCCTCGAGGGATTTTAAGTCCCTTGCGTCTACCAATTCCGCCACCCGGGCGAGTGTATATTATGTGTAGACTATTATTTTGTAAATAAATATAACAAGTATAGATTTACTCTCACATTAACATTATAAAATATAACCAGCCATATTTATATTAAAATAACTACAATATGTCTATTTTGAAGGTCTATCTTGATCGCAATCGCCTGTTACTATTACATTTTTTTTAAATTTAGAATTATTTGCCTTATATACAAAATATTTTTGTTTATATTCAGCAATTAATGGCTCAAAGTATAGGGGCAAATAATCATTTTCATTAGATTTATTAAACACTGGCGATAAATTTTTGCTCTGTCCTATAAATGCTACAATAATATCGACAAAATCTATATGCTTATATTTTTTGTTATTTGTTAAGTACCTTGCTAAAGCTGAAATACCATCAATATCTCCAGTAAAATCAACAACCCTGAATATTTTAATTTTTTTTACAGAACAATTTATTATTCTTCCTACAATACTTGTAACAAGCTCATTATTATAAAATACACTAAACGCTAGATATTCATAATAACTTTTTTTAATAAACTTATTTTTCAAATATTCAATATTCTTTCCCAGAGAATTATTTTTTATTTTTTTTGATGATAAATTGTTGCTAACTAACCAATTACTATCGAGAGTAAGATTATTTTTTAGGTTGCATTTCCAATGTTCGGCAGCGCCAGTAACATAACCAAGCTTGTTGTAATATGGCAATGTTTTATAACCAGCACCAAGTGTGGAAATGAAATCTACATTCAATTTGTCCTCAAGAGTTTTGAGTAAATTAAAGCCAACAGGTTCCCTTAGTCCTGAAACGACGCACCACATAGATAACCACGCTCCATTACCCGCAACATCTCCACTAAACATTTTATTAGTTATGTAACCTAATGTGCCAACTATTTTATCTTCTTTATTAAATGCTAAAAAATAGTTTGGATTTTTATTTTTCTCTAAATAAAAATGCATAAATACATCAAGCCTTCTTGTAATTATATGATTACTTCTCCAGTTTTCTTTTAGGAAATTAATTATACCGGGAATGTCTTTGGGACAAGCATGTTTGTATGTAATCATCTTTTTTCAATAAGTTCTATTATAAATCCAAGCGGAGACATTAAAAAAATTACTCTAGCGCCATCAAAAGCTTTTGCAGAGAAAAAATTTGTTAGAAAGCCATAACCCTTTTCACGAAAATCATTACATTTTTGATCTATATTCTCTACAAGATATGCAATATGGTGGATTTTATTATTGTTTTTTTTCTCAAGTACTTTGTTTAAAGGGCTGTTTGGACTATTAGGTTTAATTAATTCATATCGAAGTCCATTATTATCAACTAGAAACTGCAATATAACATCAATTTCTGTTTCTACTATTTTTTCACCATATTGTTGTAAATTATGATCATCAACCATTAATTTTGTTGCTTTTTCAATGTTTTCGACAATAATTCCTATGTGATCAAATTTCATAATTAATCTGTTTTTTTAGATATAGTTTTTGTTATATTTGAAATAGAACTTAATTGTGACATTTCATCTATACTAAAGCGTATATTATATTTGTTCTCTAATTCCATTAAAAAATTCATGTTTGCAAGTGAATCCCATTGTTCAATATCACCCATTTTTAAATCTGAAAAGTTTTTTAGTTCCTCAGACAACCCCATAACATCAATAAAAATTTTTTCTATTTTTTTGTTAATTACATCAACCATAAAGATTCTCTATTTTAGTTATTTTAGTATTTGTATTAATTTCAAATACTTTGCCATTTAATCCTTTATAAGTAGAGACAATTTTTTTAATTTTACATTTTTTTATAAAATCACTGATAACTATATTTTGTGCGTTTGGGATATATTCAATTACCAATTTTTCAATAGACTGATTATTAAGCTTATCTAAGATAGATTGAAGAAACCATAATTCTATATCACGCCCAAGTATTCTACAACTCATTAAAAATGTGTCAAGAAATGCTTGCTGATTTTCTATTTTTTTTACTACTGCGAGCGCTATTTGACCATAATCTCCAAATATATCTTTGGCAGAACATATATAAATATTATTATTTTTTTTATTTAAAAGACCAATAATTTGACTTTCATTATAACGCTGTGTTCTAAAATTAAATTGATTAGTTTTTTGTGACAATTGTGTTGCTCTAGCTACGCTTGTTTTATCTAATAATTTAATTTGAGGTTTTAGTTTTATTGTCTTGAGGAAACTTTGTATATCATTTGATAATCTTTTTTTTCTTTCAAATTTAACTTTAGATTTATATTGTGTTAATTTTTTTCTATCATCACTTTGAATATAAAATTTTGCAAATAAGTTCAATTCATCAAGTTTTTTTGGCCAGAGCGTGACATCACTGGGGACATCAATAACATTAATTTCTGGTAACTTATTTTTTATTTTAGCTCTTTCAACAGGATCATCATCCCAAAAAACAAAACTATCTAATCCTAGAGAAAGTTCGCGTCCCATTTCAATTAAATTTAAATACTTTTCATTCCAATTTATTTTAGCATTTGTAATTTGATTTTTTTTTAGTACCATTTGCGGGTGATTTTTGAAAACATCCCAAACATCTTTTTCATTATTTTTTGAACAAAGTGATAATAGCACTCCGCTTTTTAGAAGTTTAATTGCTGAGGTTTGAAAATCTGAATGAGCTTTTCCTATGCCATCTGACCCAAGGATTATATTAGATAATCCATCTTCCCCTATTATTCCGCCCCATAATGTATTATCACAATCTAAAACTAATACTTTGGCATGAGGATTATATATACGATGCAAGATAAGAGCGATAGCATTATCTATTACATTTAACCCAATTAAAGACAACCTCATATGTGAAAAATACCAATTTCTTATATCAAATATTTTAGAATATCCAAGTTCAGAGAATGGGGAATCAAGATCCATGATATGCAAATCAGGATATTTAGTTGCTAAGCTATATAATTTGTTTTTGAAATTCTGTGCTGATGAGATTGATGAGGGTATATTTTTTGCTAATCTAGTGACCTGGTTGTTCAAATAAGATGAATATCCAAAAATAAATGGTCCTTTATTTTTCTTCAGTACTTCTTGTAACTGTGAAATAATCGCAGCATATCTTTTGTTCTCAACTGATTTATTATTTTGAATGTCTTGGTGGAACACTATTAGAACATTGACATCATAATCATTAATATTCTCTAAAGTAGGAATGATTTTGCCATATTCTGCAAAACTTAATTTGGAAGCAATTGAGCTTATCATTTTCCATATAGATTTTTTTGATATTAAAAATGATGAACAGAATAATTGTATTTTAAATTTCATTTCACTTAATGTTTGGTCTTACTGTAAATGAGTTAGTAGTCATTTTTAATTTAACTATTGCATTTATATAGCTTCAACATTAACATATAACCATACTAGCTTAATATGTAAAAAATAGGAAATATATTTTTTAAGTAAACTACAATATCTTGAGATTTTAAACATGGCTTTCAATGTGTTATCTTAAATAGGATTTTTGAGGTAAAAACTATGGCGTTAAACATAATCATGTATCACTACGTTAGAGACTTTAAGTCAAGTCTATATAAAAACATAAGTGGGCTTGACATTAATGAGTTTGATCATCAAATCAGATACTTAAAAAAGAATTTTATTATCTTAAATCCTTCAGATGCAAAAAAAAAGATATTGCAATCCTATGACTTTAATAAGAAATATTGTTGGCTTACATTTGACGATGGATACATAGATCATTATAAATTTGTTAGACCAATACTTAAAAAGTATAATATTTATGGTTCATTCTTTCCTCCGGTTATTACAATAAGTCAACCAGTTGTCTTGGATGTGCATAAAATTCATTTTATCTTGGCGCAAGTAAATGATAGCACCTTATTACTAAAAGAAATTGAAAATTTATATGCAGAATTTAAAAGAGATGTAGATGCAGAATTTGCAGATTTAGCATCTAGTATAAACTCAATACATAGGTACAGCAGCCCGGATACTGTTAAAGTTAAAAGGCTTTTACAAACTGTGATGGAGTCTGATATAAGAATAAAAATTTGTGATTTCTTATTCACAAAATATGTAACTCAAGACACCGCTGCTTTTTCTGCAGATCTTTACATGGATGATAAAATGCTACAAGAACTATCTGATGATGGGCATGAAATAGGGTCGCATGGAGTTAATCACCATATGTTTAATTTGCTTAATAAGGATGATCAAGAATTTGAGATTAAAACCAGTAAAACATATTTAAAAAACATAGGTGTTTTGCCAAAAGATTGGACAATGTGTTATCCATATGGCGCTTATAATCAAACAACCATCGATATACTAAAAAAATACTCATGCAACATTGCACTCACTGCTACTTCAGGTAACCCTAATTATAAAAAATATGACCAATATACGGTACCAAGGTATGATACAAATGACTTCCCAAAATCTTAGCAAGGATAATACTTAATCATTTCCAGTTTTTATAAAGATTTGATAGGTATGGTATTGGGTCTATTGAATTACTTTCGGTAAGAGAAGCCGTTAAATCTGTTTTTAAACACGGCAACCTTGGAAAGAATATATCTATTTTAGGATATAATTTATTCATTGACTTACATAATTCTTCACCTTGCATTTTAATTTCACTATATTTTTTATATTTCTCATTATCATGATCAATATAATATGTGGATGGATAAAAAACCTTAAGCTGATGACCGGAATATATATTCTTGATTATTTTTTCAAAACCTTTTATAAAGTAATTATTATATAATTCTAGTAGGCTCTCAGAATCAAAGCTTGTATCTTCACTTAGGATATTTGGTGTTGGAAAATAGAATAAGTGTGTAGGGCTCCATTCTAGGTCAATTTTAAAATCAGATAATATATCTAAATATAATATTTCTGATGATGTTTCTTTTGCAATTTTTTTTGCATCATTGAGTCCCTTATAATATGTTATGCAAGATTTAGCGCCACCATGTGTCAATATTTTAGTAGAAGCTTCTCCAAGGCCGCGACTACCACCTATTACGAGTACCCTCCATTTAGAAAAAATATTTTTTGGTATATATTTTTTAGTACTTTCTGTTAGATTTTGTTTGACAGATGCTGGTCTAATAAAAGATTGTAATTCACCTGTTGCACCACCACTTTTAATTGATAGTTTTATTGATGAGAA
>Ga0114993_10005293_pt1 | contig 12506 bp, 16 predicted proteins | sample ArcticOcean_MG_C_FD_87042 | JGI IMG/M metagenome (GOLD analysis project Ga0114993, IMG submission 87042) | Marine microbial communities from western Arctic Ocean - ArcticOcean_MG_CB2_150 | ecosystem: Environmental > Aquatic > Marine > Oceanic | place: Arctic Ocean: Canada Basin | collected...
AATCTCTAAAAACTGAATTTAAAGTAATGGTGATATCAAACTAGAGTTACCAAACAGGTTCATCAATCATTTTTAATTTATTATCGACTATTTCAAATCCCATTATTTTCAAAGTATTAATTGCAGTACTAGAATTTTTTTCCAAGATTTTTTGAGCTAAAATTGCTCTAGAACCAGAATTCATTTGTTGTCCAATCTTATATTTTCCTTTTATTGATTCAGGAATTATTTTGATTACTGCAACTTCATCTAAAACCATATCATTTTTTTGTATAGGATCATAATGCCCTTCTGGCTGATATTTTTCCATCAGTCCATTTAACCCCAAAGCTTTTTCCTCATCATCATCTACAAAAACAGCGGTTCCTTTGATTACTACACTGATGTAAAGAGTGTCAGCTAGAGATGCATCGGTAGGATGTGAAAAATAAGATGGTAAGAATTCTAATTCACGATCAACTTCAAAACCTACTTTTTGATTTCTTTGAATATTTTCAAGTTTTTCACCTCGAGGATAAGAATGCATATAGATTACGTTATTAACAAATGCAAAATTCATAGGAATGATTTGAGGATAACCATTCTCATCAATACTTGCAATCCGTCCAATATGTTCATACTCTAAAAATTCTTTAATCTTCTCAAAAGATTTTATCTCAAGTTTTCCTAATAATTTCAAATTATGGAGACTCAACTGTTTAATCTAATAAACGTAAATGTAACAACTTGCTACAAAAATTATGCGAGATCCATATCTGGATGAATTAAGGAATGATTTTGATGAATATTCAAATCAATTAAAAAAATTAAAAAATAAACTTCTAAAAACAAATTCTTCAATAGAGCAAGCAAAAATTATCAAACAACTTGATTCAATAGCAAACAAGATGGAAAATAATCAAAAACAATCAGTTAAAGTGACAAAATCAAGAATCAAAGAAAGAAAACTAAAATCAAAGAAATAAACTAAATATCTTCATCTAATTCTTTTGCCATTGCTTTGATTTCCAAAATTCTACATTCAAGTTCAGTGCATTTATTTTTTGATTCAGTGTCCATAAAACAATATTTCAAAAATAATCAAAAAGACACTACATTCAAAAATTTGACGTTTATCATCCAAACTTTTCATAAATGAAAATTGCTAAATTTAGGAGTAATTTTATGAATTCATGGATGAACGAGATAAAGAATATAATGATGCAACAGATCAAGTATTGAAAATTCTTGAAGAATGGGGCTCAGAATCAAAATTCATCTGGTTCAGAGAATTACATAGAATTACAGATGTGGATAAAGGACTATTGAGAAATATTCTCAATGAATTAAAAAAATCAAAAGAAGTAAAAGACTTGCATGGAACAAATAATAGAATATTTTTTTGTCTTAAAAAATACTACATAAAATGTAGAGATGTTGAATTTAGATTCAAGGGAAAACTGATAATGTTAAGAGATGGAAGTAAAACAAAAATAATTCAAGGTTCAACAAATGCAACAGAACGTACAAGAAAAAGATTAGAAAAACAAAAAAATAAACGTCGGGCCAAATCATTTACAAAAACAAAAAGTAAAAGACCACACAGATCATAATGATGGTTCAGATTGTCGTCTTGTGAAATTAGATTCTGCACGTTGGAGTTTTGCAGATTCTGCAACATCCTCAGTCATATCATATAGTTGATGAAGTTCTAAATTAGGAATCAATGTATCTTCTTTTTCGTCTTCTAAATCAAGTTCTAAATTTGCCAAAATTTCTACATTTTCTTCTAAAATATCAAGACATTTTTTTACTGACTCAGGTAGATCTTCATCCATCAAATAGTCTGAGAATCAGTATAGTAAATGATTTGCTGTAATGTTATAGGATTATTTGCCTTGTTGTTTTGCTTTTGCTCTTAATGCAGGCATTACATGACTTGCAAATTTATCAATAGACCCAAAGTAGTTTTTACCCCAGAATCGTATTACAAAGTGGTTAACACCAGCATCCATGAATCTTTCAAACGTTGGAATAATATCTTCAGGAGTACCAACTGCTGTAGATGAACGTGCAATAGCATCAGGAATTTTTGTTGCAGCCTCTCTCATTTTGACAATCCAACTTTGATCAGACATTGAATATTCTGTAAAGTATTTGACAAAATCAAAACCTTCAATTTCTTTTAATCCATGCACTCGCAATACTTCAGGTTTAAACAAACTAACCTTTACAGCCTCTTTCATTTTTGCCCATGAAGATTCTGCATCTTCAGAAAAGTAAACATCAATGTCAAGAGCATATTCAAAACTATCTTTTGCTTCTTGTGTTCTATTATTTTCATTCATAGATTTTGTAATTTGGGCAGCATGATCTTCAAATAGTTCTGGAGTATAACCAATAGGTAACCAACCATCACCTAATTTTCCAGTCATTGCAAGTGTTCTTTTTCCACCAGCTGCCATGTAAGTTGGAGGATGGGGTTTTCTAATTGGAGGAGCTTGCAAACATGCACCTTCAAGTTTGTAATATTTTCCATCATAATCTACAGTATTATCAGGAGTTGATTCATACAATTTATGAATAGTTTCAATTTGTTCTTCCCATTTTGAGACAGGTTTTTCAAATGGAATACAAAATTCTTTAAGGTTCTGGGCTTCACCAGCACCAATTCCAAGTATTGCTCTTCCCTTTGAAACTCTATCAAGAGAAATTGCAGCTAGTGCGATATTAGATGGATGTCGTCTGATTGCATCAGTAACACAAGTTCCTAATTCAACATTGCTTGTAACTGCAGCAATTGCAGATAACATGACCCAAGGATCTAAAACAATAGCATTCTTCCATTGTGGAACATTTGTGTGATCCATATAGAAAATAGAATCATAACCTGTTTTATCAGCAAGAATACAAGCTGTTAAAATCTGGTCTTCAGTATAACCAGCTCTTGCTACATTTAACCCGTTTTGAATACCAAATTTCAATGTATTTTCAGTCAATTGCACTTACACCGAAACATCAGCATAAATAAGTTTATCAAAATCACCGTACAACATAATTTTATTAATACTGATTACGATTTTCGTAATTCTAAATTTCAATAAAATAGAAAAAAAGTAAAAAATTACTAAATTTTTTACAAATTACCTGCATTGATATCTTCAAGACATTTTACAACATCATTTTTTGATATTGGAATTGGATTTGGATCCAAATGTCCTTTATCAGTCATTACGACATCAGCAGCTTCTGAAACATCAGCTTTGAGTTCTAATTTGTCAAAACCTAGTTTTTCCATTGCTTCTTTGAATCTATCATAAAAAATTGATTTGTTATGCTTATGTGCAACGGTAGTACAAGAGGATAATGAATATCCATGAGGTACACCTTCATTTGAGAACACATAGGACAATGCATGTCCTAGGGTTGTAGAGCAATTACCAAATCCCATTCCAGATAACATTGATCCATATGGATAATTTTCTGGTTTGTCATTCATTATTGCATCATAAAGAATCTCGAATGCTTGTTTACATAGAGTTCTAGTCAAGTCACTACCAAGTTTGCTATCATACCCCTCAGTAGCTTGAGCACATGCATCACAAACAGAATTTTTTAGGACTTGTTCTGGAGTACCATCCATAAAATATGAATCCACTACAGCCATGTCAGCTAAAAATCTGTCTTCACGTAACAATTTCTTTTTTCCATCAAATTTTAGAACACAATAAGTTGTCATTTCAGCTCCAGTTCCAAAGGTAGTTGGAATTAAGATTTTTTCTTTTTTCATCTCAGGTGCAGCATATTTTACCACATCCATTGAGCTTCCACCACCCAATCCGATTAGAACAGAAGGGTTTTTGTCTTTGAATTGTGAAATTACAGCATTGACATCATCAATTGATGGTTCAGGTTTTACTTGATCATACAACATGTAATCCTGAATTCCCATTTTTGCTAACCATTTATCCGATAGTGCAGGAGGAACGGTTGTTACAACTAGGGCATTTTTTGGATACTCTGTTTCACCAAGTGCATTTTCTCCAAAGTTGATAACTTTTGGAATGCGTACTGTGTGCATGAAATGAAAAAAATCATTGATGATTATATATCTTACATAATTGGGTAGAGTGTATGATTATTCAAAATTTTGACGAATTAGCAACAACTGATAAAAAAAAGCAATGCTTAGAAATTTTAGAATCAGGATTACAATTTGCAGATCCAAAAAATATTATTTCAAAATATGTAACACATAATGAAATCAAAATAGGTAATAAAATCCTGGATATTGAAAACTATTCAAACATCTATTCGGTTGCATTTGGAAAAGCAGCAGATTCTATGACAAGGGCACTTAATGCAATAATTCCAATCAAAAGTGGAATAATCGTAATACCCAAAGGTTCTAAGGCTAAAATAAAGGGGAAAAAATTTCAAATTTTTAATTCCAGACATCCAAAACCAGATCAAACAAGCGTAAAGGCTGCAAAAGAAGTGATGAAATTTGTTCAAAATAAGAGAAATGGTGAATTAATAATTTTTCTTGTTTCAGGTGGAGGATCATCATTACTTGCAATGCCCAATGAAATAACACTTGATGATAAAATTCATGAAACAAATTTACTTTTAAAATCAGGAGCTACAATTCAAGAAATTAATTGTGTTAGAAAACATTTATCAAAAATCAAAGGCGGGAAACTAGTTGAAAATATCAAATGTGATGGAATTAGTTTAGTATTATCAGATGTTGAAGGAGACGATCTTTCATCTATTGCATCAGGAACAACATACATTGATGATACAACATATGAAGATGCGTTAGAAATTTTAGAAAAATACAAGCTTAAAAGAAAAACACCAATTGAAGTATTACAAGTTTTAAAAAAAGGAGAAGCAAATGAAAAAAATAAAACTCTAGGAAAAGTAAAAATAGAAAATTATGTTATTGCAAATAATGAAGATTGTCTAAAACAAATGCAAAAAACGGCAGAAAAAATGGGATATAAAGTTATGATAATTCAAGTTTTTGGAGACATTAAAAATGCAGTTACAAAAATTTTAGAAAATATTTCAGAAAATGAAAAAACATGTTTAATTTTTGGTGGAGAGACAACAGTACGAGTATTAAGAAAAGGAATGGGTGGAAGAAATCAAGAAATGGTTTTAAGAATTTTAAAAAATACTCAGAAATTTAAAAAAATAACCATTGCATCGATGGGAACAGATGGAATAGATGGGAATTCAGTTTTTGCAGGGGCAATAACAGACAACATCAAAATAGATTTAGACATAATGAAAGAATTTCTCAAAAATAGTGATTCAGGCAGATTTTTTCAAAAACAAAAAGCAAATATTGTAACTAATTTTACTCATACAAATCTCATGGATATAGGGGTAATTTTGAGATAAATGTAAATAAATTGAACAAAAATTTTAAAAAAATTCAATAAATACTAAATGAGATTTTAATACTTTGAATTACTATAAAGAACAGGCATCAATGTTAGAAAAACAATTCAATTCAGATTTACTGTACAATAAAGTGGTCCACTTCTATATTGATAAAAAAGGATATTCAAAAGAGCAAGCAAATTCAATTGCACAATTAGTAGTACAAAAAGAATCTCAGAGAAGAATATGTAAAAATGAAAAATGTAAACATTTTTCACATGACCATATTAGAAATTCTGAAACATGTCTAGCCATAAATTGTGAATGTAGTAAATTTACGAAGTAAAATTATCTAAAGAATTTTCCAATAAAGGCTGAGCGTTTATTCCAAGTGTTCTCAAGTGTTTTGCAAATTCATCAACAAATCCATGAATGGTGTAAACTTGCTCTGCACCAGATTTTTCTACCATTGCTACTAATTCATTAAAGTCACAATGATCACTCATAGGAATAGAATAATCAGTACGTCTTCCAAAAGAAAATTTTGTAGATTGTGCCCATCCACTAAATCCTATAGTTACTGCACCATACTTTGATTTCATCTCTTGGATGAATTTATTTTTGTTTGATGCCATTGGTGCAACCATTACCCAAGGTTTTTTTGCAAGTAAACCTTTTTTTTCAGCCTCAGAATGTCCTAGTCCATCTTTTAACGAAACTCCAAATTTTTGATGCAGTGAATTCATCTCTTTAACAGAATCATGAAAATAAAGAGGTCCCCAATGTCCAAAGAGATGGGTTATAGTTTGAGCTTTACCTAATTGATATCCCATCAAAATTATCGGGATACCCTTTCCATAAAGTTCAGAAATTAATTCATTGACCTGTTTCTGAATTTCTTCCAACTTGGGGAAAATAAATTCGGATAAACCAAAGGTAGACTCAGTAATCAAAATTTTACATTTTGGAATTTTTGCACCTTGAAGAAATCCCCTATTACGAGTACAAATATCACCAGTGTAAAAAAGATCATCAAAAAGTAGACCTTTAGAACCAAGAATATGGCCACTATCAACTAACGTAAAATCATCAAGGGAGTCCACATGATTTTCCATCTTAAAACCTCGAAGATTAGCAATTTCATTTGTTTCAATTGAAGATAGAATAGTACCACCATTTTTTGAAGGGAGATGGTCAGTATGTGCATGTGAAACAAAATTTACTCCTGTAGAATCAGAGTTTTTAGGATCTAAGAAAACACGTTTGTTATTAACCTCACACAAGATTCCATTTTTTGTCATCCTGACTATTCTAGGCAATAAAATTAAAAATTATTAGAGATGATATAAATTCGAGTTTTGATTTAATATTGACTAGTTGCTAAATTTAGGGATTTTAATTTCAGGTCGTGGGAGCAACATGGAATCTATTTTAAAATCAATCAAGAAAAAGAAGATCCCAATTAATCCAGCCATAGTTATTTCTAACAAAGCAAATGCAAAAGGCCTAAAAATTGCAGAAAAATTGGGAGTTAATATAAAAATTATTGAAAGTAAAGGTTTCAAAAGTAGATTGGAATATGATAAAAAAGTAATTTCAGTATTATCAAAATATGGAGTTACCCAAAAAAATGGTCTTGTATGTCTTGCAGGATTCATGAGAATTATTAGTCCAGAATTTGTAAAAAAATATAAAAACAGAATTATCAACATTCACCCAGCATTATTACCAGCATTTCCAGGATTAGATTCACAAAAACAAGCATTAGAGTATGGTGCAAAATATTCAGGATGCACAGTGCATTTTGTAGATACAGGGACGGACACAGGTCCAGTAATAATTCAAGCAATAGTCAAAATTAAAGAAAATGATACAGAATCAACATTATCAAAAAGAATTCTAAAAGAAGAACATAGAATTTATCCTGAAGCTATAAAGCTATTTGCTAAGAAAAAGATCAAAGTGGTAGGAAGAAAAACAATTATCAGCTAAGTGTCAGAGCCACCAAAAAAATATAAAACTTTGAGTTCTTTTGTATTACTATGAAAAAAGTGCTCTACATTTTTTGCCACAAAAAATAATTTATCTTTGGAAACAGAATAATCTTTATCTTTAATTTTTAAAAAACCATTACCTGAAATCACATAATATACCTCATCAATAGAATGAGGGGTTTGTGTATCTTCTTCTCCAGGCTGTAAAACTAAAACACCAGTAGCTAAACTAGATCGATTAATAAAAGTATGAAAATAAGAACTGCTTTTTTTGATCTTTTCCAAATAAGTGAATAAATTAAAATCTAGTTTCAATTTATTCAGCAGCTACAGTGTAAGTTTTTCTTTGAGGAGGTTCACTCATAAAAGAATGCCCAATGGGATGAAGTTTCTCGTGTTCAGGACTATTGTGCATTTTGATAAAAGTTTCTTTACTTTCATGTTCTACAACAATTCTATAACTTCCATCAGTAGATTTTAGAAATTTTCTAGATACAAATCCAGGAAAACTGGACAATACCTTATTTGATTCTGAAAACCAATTTTTGAAATTATCTTCGGCACCATCTTTGAGTTGAATATCTACAATCATTACAAACATGGAATTTTTTTAAAAAATCACCAATTAATTTCTTTTCCAGAGATTTAGCAAAGAATTTCAAGAATTAAATATCTATAAACAAAAATTAGAATATGACAGGTATCAAAATTGATGGAAAAGTTGTGGCTCAATCAGTTAAAGATAGGGTAAAAAGAGCAGTAGATGAATTAAAATCTCAAGAAATCAACCCATGCCTGGCAACAGTATTAGTTGGAGATGATCCAGCATCTACCACATATGTCAAAAATAAACACAAAGCATGTGAAGAGGTAGGCATTATTACAAAAGATCATAAACTAGATTCAAACATTACACAAATTCAACTCAATGAAATTGTAGGAAATTTAAATAGAGATAATTCAGTTCATGGAATTTTAGTTCAACTTCCATTACCAAAACAATTAGATGAATTTGCCACCACATCACAAATATCACCACTAAAAGATGTAGACGGTCTAACTCCACATAATGTAGGATTATTAGCAATGAAAAAAGCGGCGTTAGTTGCATGTACACCATCAGGGATTATGGAAATATTTGATTTTCACAAAATTGAGTTAGAAGGAAAAAATATTGTTTTAATCAATAGAAGTAATTTAGTTGGAAAACCACTTTATCATTTATTATTAGAAAAAAATGCAACCGTAATTACATGTCACTCAAGAACTAAAAACTTGGTAGAACTTTGTCAATCAGCAGATATCATCATCACAGCAGTTGGAGATAGAAACAAGTTTACATTAACATCAGATATGATAAAAAATGATGCAATAATTATCGATGTTGCAATCTCAAAATTTCAAGGCAAATTAGTTGGAGATGCAGATTTTGATGAAATTATTCAAAAAGCATCATTTGTAACACCTGTTCCAGGAGGAGTAGGACCAATGACTGTTGCCATGTTATTAAAAAATACAATTACCGCAGCTTCTTTGAGTAGTCAAATTGGACGATAGTGAAAAAAAGAAATCACTCAGAGATAATCTTTTAGAAAAAAGAGACAACACATCACATGATATGTTAAATATTGCCAGTGACAAAATACGTAAAAAACTAAACAAAATTTTTGCTTTTAAGAATGCACAAAAAATTGGAGCATATTATCCAATTGGAAGTGAAATTTTTACTCAAGATATTATTCAAGAATTGATAAGTAATGGAAAACAAGTATTTTTACCAAAAGTTATTGGAAAAAATATAGAATTTAGAAAAATTACTGACTTTTCAAACCTAGAAACAGGTAGTTTTGACATAATGGAGCCAAATGAAACATGTCCCACAGATAATGATCTAGATGTACTATTAGTTCCAACAGTAGGTATTTCTCAAACAGGAGTTAGGCTTGGATACGGTCACGGATTCTATGATAGATTTTTAGCAGAACACAAGATAGTGGCAATTTCATTGATTTTAGAGAAACAAATCTTGAAAAATATTCCAAAATCAGAACATGATATTTTGATGGATTGGATAGTTACAGAAGATAAAATGAGTAAAATTCAGAAATAACTAAGACCTTTTTTTCCAATATCGGTTCTACAATATTTACTAGGCCATGAAATTTTGTCTACGGCATTATATGCATTTTTGATTGCAGATTCCAAGGTATCACCCAATGCAGTGACTCCTAAGACACGACCGCCATTTGAAAATATTTTTCCATTAGAATTTGTAGTGCCAGCATGAAAAACATGAGACTCGTTAAGTATAGAATCAAATCCAGAAATTTCTTCATTTTTTGGATATGATTCAGGATATCCATTAGATGCCAAAACAACACATACTGCATATTTTTCATTCCAAGAAATTGAAGGCATTGAAGACAACTTACCATCAGCACTTGCAACAAAATAATCATACAAATCAAAATTCATTCGCATTACAATTGGCTGACATTCAGGATCACCCATTCTAACATTGTATTCTAAAACATATGGTTCTCCATCTCTAAGCATTATTCCAGCGTACAAAAATCCCTTGAATACGATTCCTTCATTTTTCATAGATTGAATTGTTTTATCAATAATTTTTTCTTGAATTTTTTTTGCTAAAACATCATCAATAATTGGAGTTGGAGAGTATGCACCCATACCACCCGTGTTAGGACCTTTGTCATCATCAAAAATTCTTTTATGATCTTGGCTAGAAGCCATCGGGATTGTAATCTCACCATCAGACAAGGCAATGAATGATGCCTCAATTCCATCAATTTTCTCCTCGATTATTATCCGATTACCAGCATCACCAAATGTTTTTTTTACCAAAATAGTTTGAATTGCAGATAATGCTTCATCATTACCATTACAAACAATGACACCTTTTCCTGCAGCAAGTCCATCAGCTTTTACAACTACATTGTAATCTAGTGATTTTACATAATCTTGAGCTTTTTGAGCATTATCAAAAATTCCAAATCTTGCAGTAGGAATATCATTTCTTTTCATAAAGTTTTTTGCCCAAATCTTACTCGATTCAAGTTGTGCAGCTAATTTAGAAGGACCAAAAATAGGCAGGTTTTTTTGAATGAATGTGTCAACAATTCCATCAGCTAAAGGTGCTTCAGGTCCAACTACAGTAAAACAATTATTTTTTTGAGCAAAATCAGCCAACCCATCAAAATCATCTACATCTATAGCGATATTATTTTCAGTTCCACCATTTCCAGGAGCGGTAAAAACGGTTTCAACTTTACTACTTTGAGAAAGTTTCCAGGATAATGCATGTTCACGACCACCAGAACCAACGACTAGAACATTTACCAACATAAATTATCCTTAGCCCAATTATATAATCCAAGTCTCATAAAATCAATTTAGCTTTATAATGTCACGTACATATCAAAATCCAGATGGAACTATCCACAAAATTTGATGCGAAAGCAATAGAATCTCAAATTAAAGAATACATCAAATCAATAGACTTAGAAAAACAGATTTTTGCATCAGATAAACCAGAAAAAATTAGATTTATCGAAGGACCACCTACTATGAATGGGATACCACATGCAGGACATCTAAGAGGAAGAGTAATCAAAGATCTATGGTACAGATTCAACACATTACAAGGGAAGAAAATTGAGTTTAATGGAGGATGGGATACCCAAGGACTTCCAGTAGAATTACAAGTTGAAAAAGAGTTAGGAGTTACAGGAGGAAAAACAGATGCAATAAAACAATTCGGAGTAGAGAGAATTGTAGAAGAATGTAAAAAAGTTGTAGAGAAATTTAACAAAACATGGATTGAAGTTGATGAATTACTTGGAATGTCTTTTAATCATGAAAAAGCATATTGGACTTTTAGAGATGAATTCATTGAAAGAGAATGGCAAATTCTAAAAAAAGCATATGAAAATAAAATTTTAGAAGAAGATTTCACAGTAATTGCATATTGTCCAAGTTGCCAAACATCACTTAGTCATGCAGAAGTAAATCAAGGGTATGAAGAAGTGAAAGACCCGTCATTATACTACAAAGTAAAACTAGTGAATGAAAATATATTTCTGATTGTTTGGACAACAATGCCATTTACTTTAGTCACAGATGCAATGGTAGGATTACACCCTGATGAAGATTATGTATATGTCAAAGTTGAAAATGAAACATGGATAGTTGGAAAAACAAGATTGAAAGATTTCATGCTAGAACTAAAAATTGAAGAGTACAAGATTGAAAAAACTGTAAAAGGTTCAGAATTTGAAGGGAAAAAATACATTCATCCATTACTAAATTTGATTCCAGACTTAAACGAATATTCAAAATTAGATAATTATCATGTTGCAGTTTCTGAATCATTTGTTGATGCAAGTACAGGAAGTGGTCTTGTACATTTGTCTCCGGCTAATGGTGAAGAAGATATCAAAATTGCAAATAAAAGAAAAGTCAAAATATTTAGTCCGATTAACGATGAGGTCAAATTCACATCTCATGCAGGAAAATACCAAGGAATGTTTGTAAGAGATGCAGACAGACTAATTGTTGAAGATCTAAAAGATTGTAATGCTTTAGTAAAAATTGGAAAAATTAAGCATAAATATCCATTATGTTGGAGATCACATCATCCTATTGTATGGCTTGCTAGAAGAGGGTGGTTTTACAAATTAGATAGATTGGATAACAAAGCAATAGATGCTGCAGAAAGTGTAGAGTATTTTTTTGAACAACCAAAAAATAGGTTCCTAGGAATCATCAAAGAGAGACATCCATGGTGTATTTCTCGAGAAAGAATTTGGGGATGCCCATTACCGGTTTGGAATTGTAAAGAATGTAATGAAAAGAATTGGTTCTTTACAAGAAAAGATATTGTTGATGCTGCAGAAAACTTACCAGATGGTCCTAACTTTGAATTGCATAGACCTTGGATTGATAATATAACAATAAAGTGTAAAAAATGTGGCAGCACAAAAACAAAAAGAGAAGAGTATGTTTTGGATACTTGGCACAATAGTGGGGCTGCACCATATTCATCATTATCAGATGAAGAGTATTCTAAAGAAATTCCGGCACCATTTTTTACTGAAGGTATTGATCAAACTAGAGGAT
>Ga0114993_10005297_pt1 | contig 12498 bp, 11 predicted proteins | sample ArcticOcean_MG_C_FD_87042 | JGI IMG/M metagenome (GOLD analysis project Ga0114993, IMG submission 87042) | Marine microbial communities from western Arctic Ocean - ArcticOcean_MG_CB2_150 | ecosystem: Environmental > Aquatic > Marine > Oceanic | place: Arctic Ocean: Canada Basin | collected...
ATATAAACTCTTCTTCTCCAGGACTAAAAACAAATATTTTTTTCCAGTTAATTTGTTTTAATACTAATAATACCTTCTCGCTTATACACATAAGATGAGAATTAGTCACTACGTTTAAAAGTGAATATTTATTTATAAGATTAAATAAATTTTTAGCACTCATTGTAGAATAAATTAAAAAAACATCTGGTGGATTTTCTTTTATAAAATTTAATGTTTTTTCATTAATTTGCTGGATTGGCAACGAAGTATAATTAGAAATTCTTTCCACCGAAAACCCTGCTTTAATTAAATCCTCGTCTAAATCTTTTGAAATAAATTCACTGCTTAAATAAAGTAATTTTCCGGATTTATTGTCCAAAGTTCTAATTATTAATTCAATTAAACAATCTACGGTTCCTTCAGAGGAGTAGGTATTTATAAAGCCAGCTTGTTTTGCTGTAAATTCAGTTACACTACCGACACAAAAACATTTAATTTTTAAATTAAATTTTTCTATATTCATATACCTTATTGCGTTAGAACTTGTAAAAATTACCGCTTCATATCTTTCTAGATCAATTTTTTTTGTTTCTAATTTTTCAATTTCAATAACTGGAAGATGAGTGATAATATTTCCTAACTTACTTAATTTATTAATAAGATTAACAGAATCTTCTTTGGGTCTTGTGATAACGATATGCACTTTTCAATTTCCTTTTATTGTAAAATCTTTACCAGCTTTTTTTAATAATTCCTTACCAACTTTATGACCAATTTCTTTAGCCTCTTTAAAGTACCCTTCACTATTAAATTTAAAATTTTTTTTCCCATCATCCGAAAAAAGTTGACTCTTTAATGAAATCTTACCATTTAACAACTGGGCCAAGCCCCCAACTGCCGTATCACAATCTCCACCAATTGCCTCAAGTAGAGCACGTTCAGCCTGGATACAGTAATATGTTTCTTTATCATTTGCCGGTCTTAAAATATCTAAAGTTTTTTGATCATCTTTTTTACATTGCAAAGCAATCGCTCCTTGTCCTGCAGCTGGCAACATTTGATCGATTGTAAATATTCCTTTAACTTCAGTTTTTAAATTTAGCATTTGAATTCCCGCTAAAGACAAAACTATAGCATCAAATTCTTTATTTTTTAATTTATTAATTCTTGTATCTATGTTTCCACGCATTGAAATAATATGCATATCATTTCTTAATAAATTTAGTTGAGCTTGTCTTCTAAACGAACTAGTTCCAATTTTTGATTGGGATTTTAGTTCATAAAATGATTTATTAGAATAACTTAAAAAAGCATCTCTAGGATCGTTTCTCTTCACAACTGCTTCTACACACAGTCCATTGGTCATTTTTGTAGGCAAGTCTTTTAATGAGTGAACGGCCAAATCTATTTTTGATTCTAGCAACTCTTCCTCGATTTGTTTTGAAAAAACACCCTTACCACCAATATCAGATATTTTTTTATCTTGAAAGATATCTCCAGAGGTTTTTATTATTTTAATTTCTATTGAATTATTATCAAATTTTTTATTAGATTTTATTAATAAATTTTTAACGTGATTTGAATAAGCAAGCGAAAGCTTGCTTCCACGACAGCCAATTATAAATTTTTTCTTTTCTATCATTATTGTTAAAAATTAATTATGTTATATTATTATTTTATATTTATAGACAGGCATTCAAACATGAAAAAAAAGCTTACATTTTTAGGCATTGAAACAAGTTGCGATGAAACTGCGGCATCAGTAGTTAGAGAGAAAAGTGATGGTACCGGCGAAATTTTATCAAATATAGTGTCAAGTCAAGTTGAGGAACATAAAGAGTTTGGAGGAGTTGTACCTGAACTAGCAGCCAGATCTCATATTCTAAAAATAGAATTTATTATCAAAAAGGCTATTGCAGAAAGTAATTTAAGTTTTAAAGAGATTGATGGAGTGGCGGCAACAGCAGGCCCAGGTTTAATAGTTTGTTTAACAGTAGGTTTAAATGCAGGAAAAGCAATAGCAGGTACTTTAAACAAACCTTTTGTAGCTGTTAACCATTTAGAGGGTCATGCTTTGAGTCCAAAAATTAATAAGAAAATAAAATTCCCATATCTTTTACTGCTTATTTCTGGCGGACACACTCAATTTTTAAAAGTAAATGGAGTTAATAATTACAATAGACTCGGTACAACAATCGATGACGCTTTAGGAGAGGCTTTTGACAAAACTGCTAAACTTTTAGGAATAGAGTTTCCAGGTGGACCAATAATTGAAGACTGGGCAAAAAAAGGTGATGAAAATTATTTTAATTTACCTAAACCAATTCTTAAAAAAGGCGGTTGTAATTTATCTTTTGCTGGACTTAAAACAGCTGTACTTAAAATTTCTAAAAAAATAAAAACCAAAAAAGAAAAGTATCATTTAGCCGCATCTTTTCAAAAAACAATAAATGTAATTCTTAAGGAAAAAACTAAAGTTGCAATGAAAGAATTCTTAAAAACAACTAAAAATCAAAAAAATACTTTTGTAATTGCTGGTGGAGTTGCTTCAAACTTTTCAATAAGAGAGAATTTAATTAAGTTAGCGGAAGATAATAAATTTAATCCTGTTTTCCCCGACAAGAACCTATGTAGCGATAATGCCGCAATGATTGCATGGGCAGGTATCGAGAGGTATAAAATTAATTTATTAGATGATTTAAAGTTTCCATCAAGGGCAAGATGGCCCTTAGATAGCACAGCACCATTTTTAAAAGGTGCTGGGCTTAAATTTTAATAGAATTTTTTGAATTTACGGTATACTTTGTAAAAAAAATGAAAGAATTTAAAGATTTTAAAGTACTACTTGTTTACCCGAACTTTCCTATGGCATCAGTTTTATTACCAGCTGGTGTTTCAATAATTTCTGCTGTTCTTAAACAATCTGGTTTTCAATGTAAGCTATTTGATACTACTCTTTATGCTCCTAAAGGCGAGTCACAGGAAGAATTTAGAAAACAATTACTACAGCTTAAAACAAGCTCAAATATGGAAGAAAAAGTAAAAACAAAAAATACTGACCCTCACGAAGATTTTAAAAAATTAGTAGACTCTTACAAACCAGACATAATTGGCTTATCAGTTCTTTCGGATACTTATGAGATGGGTCTTGCATACGCAAAAATTGCAAAATCAAGAAAAATTCCAGTTTTTGCAGGAGGAATATACCCTACGTTTGCCCCAGAAGAAGTTATTGGAAGCCAATATATTGATTATATCTGTATGGGAGAAGGAGAGTATGCTGTGGTTAATTTATGTAAAGCATTATCTAAAGATGAGCCAATTGATAATATTAAAAATTTTTGGATAAAAAAAAAGGATGGAACTATTGTAAAGAATGGTTTGGGTCGTTTAGTAAATGTTAATGACTTGCCCTATCCTGACTATACAATTTTTGAACCCGAGAGATTTTATAGACCGATGCAAGGCAAAGTATTAAAAATCTTACCGATGGAATTACATAGAGGCTGCCCATATACTTGTGCCTTCTGTGAAGATCCCTCACAAAATTTACTTTACCAATCTGCGGGCATTGCTAAAACATATCATCGTTCAAAAAGTCCAAAACGAGTTATTGATGAATTGCATTATCTAATTGATAAATATGGAGCTAATTATATCTACTTTAATGCTGAAACTTTTTTTGCAATGCCAAATAAAGACTTTATTGAATTAGCTGAATTATATTCTAAAGAAATTAAACTACCTTTTTGGCTTCAGACTAGACCAGAAACGATTACAGAAAATAGAATAGAATTACTAAAAAAAATGAATGTCTCAAATATTAATGTTGGAATTGAACATGGTAACGAAAAATATAGAAAAGAAGTTCTAAAAAGATCAATGTCTAATAAACTAATTATTGATGCTCTAAAAATTTTAGATAATGCAAATTTACCTGTTACAGTTAATAATATTATGGGATTTCCTGACGAAACAAGAGAGTTAATATTTGATACTATAAATTTAAATAGAGCTATTAAAACAGCAACAATCAATGCCTATTTGTATAACCCTTACCCAGGTACAGCTTTATATGATGTTTGTAAAAAAAAGGGTTATTTGCCAAAAGAAGGTGACGAAAAATCTATTGATTCTCACTTAAGTACAGAAGCTTTTCCTTATTTTAAAACAATATTAAACTTACCTACAATATCAAAATCTGAACTTTGTGGATTGCAAAAAACTTTTGTACTTTATTCAAAACTACCAAGAGAAGAATTCAAGCGTATAAAAATTGCTGAGCAGCATAATGACGAAGGTCAAGAAATGTTTGAATTGCTGTCTAAAGAATATAAAGATGTTGTTCAGGGAAAAGTACAGATGCCAGACGAAGTTAAAGAATATCTTGATGCCGCTCACTAAGCTGAGATTACCTAATAATAACCTATTTTGATGGACAAAATTGGGATTTTTACCTTAATAGTAGGTTTGTGAGAATAATATTAATAAAATATGTGTCAAATTTATCACATAGGTAAAAAACTAGACTTTAAGCCATTAAAGTGGCTTTTTTATATAAAAAAAAATGGTATTGGATAGATAAGTTTAATGAATGAATATAACTAAAGCTTGTATCAGCCAAGAATTCTAATACAAATATCAAGTTATATTTTTAAAAATAATAATTAAAATAAATTAAGGGAGTAAGTATGAATAAATCTACTAAAATGATATCTGGCGCTATTGCAATAGCTTCATTATCAGTTACTCCATTGATGGCAGATTCTGCAAGTTTTGCTGGACCATATGTTGGTATTCAGGGAAGTGCGATCGGCGTTGAGATGGATGGTAATCACAATGATACAACAGGAACAGTAACAACCGGTACTATAGGTAAATTTGCCTTAATCGCTGGAGCTGAGCTTGGTTATGCAATCCCAGTTACCGAGTCATTCCTAATTGATATAGGAGCGAACTACGTTGATGGTAATGCAACAATAACTTCAAGTTCTGACCGTGCTGCAGGTAACGAAAAAGTTACTTTCTCTATTGGAGATCATTACACTTATTACATTGCGCCTACTGTAGCAATAAGCGAAACTTCATCTTTGTATTTCAAAATGGGATACAGTGAAGCAGAAGCTTCAGCTTCAAGTAACGTAACTCAACCGGGTGATTTAGAAGGAACAACTTATGCAATTGGTTCAAGAACTATGTTGCCAAGTGGAATGTTTATTAGAACTGAAGCAGGTTTTAGTGAATATGACAAAGTAACGGTATCAGGAACAACTGCAAATGCTGACCCACAAACAGGGGTAAGTACACTTACGAGTGTAACAGCTGATCCAACTATTGCGTTCGGTAACGTTTCGATTGGTTACAAATTTTAATTAAAAATTAAAAGAATTAAAACCCACTTAGTTTAAATACTTAGTGGGTTTTTTTTTGCTCGTTATAAAAATGTAAGTTTAATAAGTATTAAACCAAGGATATTTATTTACATAATTACTTAAAAGATCATTATATGGTGAGTACTTTTTTATTGAATTTTTATAAATAGCTTGTCTAATTTGTATATTGCTAGCTGTGAAGGAAATTAATTCCTTTCTCTTATAAAATTCTAAACATCTCTTATCCCAAGGTAAATCACAAAAATTTAAAAGCTTTTTTGACTCTACTTCAGGGTCTGTTACAAATTTTTCATAATCTAAATCATAAATAAAGTTAGGATTATTATCCTTAAAATTATCAATCTCTTTATAAAATATGTTAAAATACTCAAATATATGTTCTAAATTATGTGCCCAAGCAACTTCCGTTAAATTATTTTTTATAATAGACATTATGCATGAAAGAGGTTTTCTTTTGCAATAAATCACTTTTGCATTGGGGAAAACTTCTTTTATTAATTGTAGATAAAAAGTATTTTCTAAGGATTTATCAGTAAGGGTGTAATCATTGTTTGCTTGGATTAATCTTTTTTGATTATATTTCTCAAATATCTTACCCTCTATATAACTAAAATCTGAAATTGATGATAAATTTTTATTTATTATATCTGTAACTACAGAATGAAATATGCCCGTTTCTTCCCCTGTTGGGATATGTTTTCTCCCTGATGCAATAACTTTTTCAACTAGCGTAGAACCACATCTCGGTACACCAATTATAAAAATTGGTTTTATTTCATCATTTTTTCTATTTGTGACTTTATTGGACTTCATAAAATGAATTAATTCATTAATTTTAGATGATACTTTTATCCAATAATCTATTGGGTTTTTAAACTTTTCTTTTTGGGAATCAAAATAATAATCATGACCTTTTAAAAGATAGTCCATTTCTTTTTTATAGTTACTATCACGCAATTCATAAAATGATAATAAGAAATTTCCATAAGCTGAGTTAATTTTACTACAATTTTTATTATTGATAATATTTATTACACTTGTTTTTAAATCTAAATTTAAAATTTCGTTTTTAAACTCACTTAAATAATATAAAGTTATTAAATTATCTGGATCATATTTTTTTGCATTTTCAAAGCAGCTTATTGTTTTTTTAAAATTCCCTAGTTCTTTATATACTTTTGCAAGGTTGCTATAGGCTTCCGCATAATCTAGTTTAAGGTTTATTGCTTCTTCATAATACTTTATTGCATTCTGGTGCTCTTCAATTTCATGAGATATTAATCCCAGATTATTATATGCACTTGCAAAAGCAGGTTCTAGTTGAATAGTTTTTTTATAAAGTTTTATTGCTTCTTGATAAGATTTATATTTTTGAAATATTGTACCAAGATTATTATAAGCATTTGCATAATTAGGATTAATTTCAATAGCTTTTTTATATAAATTTTCTGCCTCTCCAAATTTTCCAATTTTTTTAAATAAATTTCCAAGATTATTATTTGCATCAGCATTTTTAGGATTAATTGAAATAGACTTTTCAAAACAAAGGATCGCTTCTTTAATTTCTTTTAATTCTGTTAATACATTTCCGAGATTATAATGTGCATCTGCATAATTAGGATCTATTTGCAATGCTTTTTGTAATAATACTTTTGCTTCATAAAAATTTTTTGTTTGTGCAAATAATGATCCTAATAGGTAATTTGATCCCAAATGTTCTGGGTCTGCATCTAGTATTTGCCTATAAAGTTTTTCTGCTTCCTTAAAATTGTTTGCTTGATGATTCTGATAGGCTTTCTTAAGTGTGTCCTCAATAGTTTTTATATTCATAATTTCAAATCTTATAGTACGATTTAATTTTTTATGTTAAAAGATGAAATATGGTAAAATCCTATTGGTTAATGAAATCTGAACCAAATGTTTGGTCAATTGAACAACAAAAAAATGCTGGAACTAAAGGTACTTCATGGGATGGAGTCAGAAATTACCAGGCTGCAAACAATTTAAAAAAAATGAAAAAAGGCGATCTATGTTTTTTTTATCATTCAAATATTGGCAAAGAGATTGTTGGCATAGTTGAAGTTATTGAAACATCCTTTATAGATTTAACAGATAAGAATAAAAAGTTTGTTGCTGTAAAAGTTAAATTTAAGAAAAAACTAAACAAAACCGTTTCTCTCCAAGAAATTAAAAAAAATAAGTCTCTTAATCACCTATCTCTTGTTAAACAAAGTAGATTATCAGTGATGCCCGTGGATTTTAAAAGCTGGAAAATAATAAATAAGATGAGTAAAGTATAAAATAATTATAGTAAATAGGTTTGATAATGAGCAAGAAAAAAAAGAGAAAAACTAAACCTAGAAAAAAATCTAGAAAAACTAAGCCTAGAAAAAAATTTAGAAAAAAATCAAAAAAACTTAAAAAAAGAGAACCAAAGGAGTTAATTTTTAAAGTTTCTAAAAAATGGTCTAAAAGTGCATATGTTGATAAAGTTCAGTACACAAAAAAATATAACTTATCAATTAAAGATAATGAAAAATTTTGGAAAAAAGAAGGAAAAAGAATTGATTGGATTAAGCCTTATAATAAAATAAAAGATATTAAATATAGCAAAAACGATGTCAAAATAAAATGGTATTATGACGGCACCCTAAATGCTTCGGTTAATTGTATTGATAGACATTTAAAAAATAAAAAAAATAAAACTGCAATTATTTGGGTGGGTGACGACCCTAAAGATTCAAAAAACATTAGTTATAAAGACCTTCACAAAGAAGTTTGTAAAGCTGCGAATGGATTAAAAGAAGTTGGTATTAAAAAAGGTGACAGAGTAACTATTTACTTAACAATGATTCCTGAGCTTGCTTATGTAATGTTAGCATGTGCAAGAATAGGCGCTATTCATTCAATAATTTTTGGTGGTTTTTCACCAGATTCTATATCCGGCAGAATTAATGACTGCCAGTCAGATTATATCATAACAGCAGATGAGGGCGTTAGAGGTGGAAAAATTATACCATTGAAAAAAAACGTAGATGAAGCTTTGGAAAATTGTCCGAATATTAAAAAATGTATAGTGGTTAAAAGAACAGGAAATGAAGTCAACTGGAACGAAGAAAGAGACGTGTGGTACGATGATATAATAAGGCACGCATCTAGTAATTGTGAGCCTGAAGAAATGAATGCAGAAGATCCATTATTTATTCTTTATACATCTGGCTCCACAGGAAAACCTAAAGGAGTTTTACACACTACAGGTGGATATATGGTTTATGCCTCGATGACACATCAGTACATTTTTAATTATAAAAATAATGATATTTACTGGTGTTCAGCAGATATTGGTTGGGTTACTGGACATAGCTATATTATTTACGGTCCGCTTGCTAATGGGGCTACAACAATAATGTTTGAAGGTGTACCAAACTATCCCGATGTTTCTAGGTGGTGGCAAATTATAGATAAATACAAAGTTAACATTTTTTATACTGCACCAACGGCATTAAGAGCTCTTATGAAAGAAGGGGAATTACCAGTTAAAAAAACAAGCAGAAAGTCTTTAAAATTATTAGGTACAGTTGGTGAACCAATAAATCCTGAAGCTTGGCTTTGGTATTATAAAATAGTTGGAAATTCTAAGTGTCCTATTGTAGATACTTGGTGGCAAACGGAAACTGGAGGAATATTAATTTCCCCACAACCAGGGGCAATTGATCTTAAACCTGGATCAGTTACAAAACCTTTTTATGGAATTAAACCAATTATTGTAGATGAAAAAGGGAAAGTATTAAAAGGAGCTTGTAGAGGTAAACTTTGTATAGCTCAGTCGTGGCCTGGACAAATGAGAACTGTCTATGGAGATCATCAAAGATTCATAGATACTTATTTTTCTCAATTTGATGGAAAATATTTTACTGGAGATGGATGTAGAAGAGATGAAGACGGTTACTATTGGATTACAGGCAGAGTAGATGACGTGATAATAGTATCTGGACACAACCTTGGAACTGCAGAATTAGAAAGTGCCTTTGTTGCTCATCCAAAGGTAGCTGAAGCTGCTGTAGTGGGTTATCCTCATGATATAAAAGGAAATGGTCTCTATTGCTATATTACGTTAAATTCAACTGAAAAACCATCAGGTGAGTTAGAGCGAGATTTAAAACTTTGGGTAAGAAAACAAATTGGCCCTATAGCAACTCCAGATTTAATCCAGTTCGCTCCTAGTTTACCAAAAACTAGATCAGGAAAAATTATGAGAAGAATACTTAGAAAAATTGCTGCAAACGAGCATGAACAATTAGGGGATACGACTACTTTGGCAGATCCAACTGTTGTTGAAAGTTTAGTTGAAAATAGAAAAAATATATAAAAAATAGATGAGTGATTTAATAAAAACATTACTCAAACCAGATTGGGATGATAGCCCAAAAAGATCTGAAATTATTCAAGCTGCAAATTTAATTCAAATAGGTGAATTTCAATTAATTCAATTGGCTTACAAAACATGGTATCAAAAAGATCTTCCAGAAGATAAAATAAATCGTATATTTAACGAATATATGATTACAGGAATCATACCTATATGGGTTACATATTATGCTCAAGATATTATAAAATTAGATAAAGCTAATGTTTTAGATAGCTATAATAAAAAATATCATATTTATGATTATGAATTTGGAACACAGATAAGTAATGAAAGACAAAGAAAAAGTCGTGGAATATTTTACACAATTTTAATTGGAATTGTTTTTGTGGGGGGCCATTATATGGCAATTAATATTGTGGAAGAACCAGCGGGTTTTTATCCTCCATACATTGAAAAAAAAATAGTTTATCCTGAATTATATAAAAAATAATGTTTGATTTTATTCCACAAGAATACGAAAAACTATTTAATATTATATTTTTAACAGTTACTGCATTGATTGCCCACCATGCACTGACTTATAAAAATGAAGATGGAAAAAAAGATTTCGTTAGATTATTCTTTGGATGTATCGCTGCAGTTTATTTTTTATTATTTTTATTAAAAAATGTCTTGGGTCTACATTTGCCTGGGTTAGGTAATTAAAGCTTTCCCGGCTTATGCATCACTTGTCCTTCATCTAATTCTTTTATACTAAGAACTCTTTGATCTTCAGGAAGTTGTAGCTGATCATTTAAGTATAGCGCTCTATCGCGCACTGATGAAGATTTAAATTTATAATTTAATATAATTGTTCCTAGACCAGGTCCCGCAACAGCTTCATGATCAATCCCAAGTGCTTTTATATAATCTACTAATGCGCCTTGATAATTTTTTATTCTGTCTTTAATAATTCCACGGTTTGCATAAGCTGCTGCTAATGTTCCTGTTCCAGTTTTATCATCATTTTCAATATTTTTTTCTAAAAAAATTATTAAATAATCTAGCTCTTCAGTTGCTTTAGTATATTTTTTTTGGGAAATAAATACTAAAGCTTTACACATAAGAGCACCTCGATGATCTTTTGTTTTTTCTAAAGCAGTATTTGCCGCTACTAATGCTTGAGCATACAGTTTATCCTTAAGTCTAATATCGCAAACTTCAGTTTCATAATCTCCAGGAGGTCTATTCATAAAAGATTTAACAACCGCCCAAACTGTAAACATGACAAAAGTAAGTATCGCCATATAGATAACAAATCTTTTTAATATTCTTGATTTTGTATTCATTAATTAAATACCTGGTTTACATATATGTAGCTAAAAACAATGCATAAAAGAACCGAAGTAAAAGTAGCCTTCTTCTTTAAAGATTTTGTTTCCATGTCAGAAACGGTATTTTGTTTTTTTTGCATTTTTCTAACATATAGAACCCAAATCAATTTTCGAACTGGGAAAAATAAAGCTACGCTTAAAATTACAACCCATAATGAATCATGAAAAATTATGTAATATTTAGTTAAATCCATAAAAATAATTATATTAGTTATATAAAGTTAAATAACATTGAAAAAGTATAATTTTCAATTTTAGGTTGTATATTTTTCATTTTACCCTTTAAAGTAGCTATTGCTTTGGACACCTAATTGTGCAGAATTTTGATTATTAGATGCTTAGCTTTAAAAAAAAAGCTATGTATTTATTGTTTTTATTAAAAAAAAGGGGGAATCTTTATGTCAGCAAAAGTAACGTGGCTGATCGTGTTCGTACTACTCTATTGGGGATATTGCATCTTTTGGGGTGTTAAAGGAGCACAACAGGCGAAGACAGCTTCAGATTATTTCATATCAGGAAGAAAGCTTCCTATGTGGGTATTCGTTCTGGCCGCCACAGCTACATCGTTTTCTGGATGGACCTTTTTAGGTCACCCAGGATTAATTTATAGAGACGGTTTTCAGTATGCGTATGCATCGTTTTACGTCATCACAATTCCTTTCACGGGCGTGATGTTTCTAAAAAGACAGTGGATACTAGGAAAACGTTTCGGTTATGTAACTCCGGGAGAAATGTTAGCCGATTATTTCAAAGGTGATATGATTCGTGTTTTAACCGTTGTCGTAGCTTTATGTTTCTCTATTCCGTACTTAGGATTACAACTAGCAGCATCAGGTAAACTGTTTAACGTCTTGTCAGATGGTTTATGGGGAGTAACTACAGGTACTTGGGTTTTAGCAGGTATAGTAGCACTTTACGTAGGATTGGGTGGATTAAAATCCGTTGCCTACGTAGATACACTGCAAGCAGTTCTATTATGGTTTGGAATTATAGCAATTGGATTTATTGCATACGACCTCGTTGGAGGTTGGGCTTCATTAAATGAAGGTTTAGCAAAAGTTGCTTTAGTAGAAGGCACTAAATGGGGACGTACTCCAGGTGACGGCTACTCTGCATACTTTGCAATTCCTGGTGTCATTCAATTTACAGCTGGATTAGGAAAAGAAACTCCAGTAGGTGGATTGTGGACAGGAATGATGGTGTTAACTTATATGTTTGCTCTTATGGGTATTCATTCTTCACCAGCATTTTCAATGTGGGCTTTCTCTAACAAGGATCCAGAACCATTTGCACCACAACAAGTTTGGGCATCTTCAGTAGGAATAGGTTTAGCCTTATTCATATTTACTGCTGCTCAAGGTATGGGAGCTCACCTTTTGGG
>Ga0114993_10005299_pt1 | contig 12497 bp, 8 predicted proteins | sample ArcticOcean_MG_C_FD_87042 | JGI IMG/M metagenome (GOLD analysis project Ga0114993, IMG submission 87042) | Marine microbial communities from western Arctic Ocean - ArcticOcean_MG_CB2_150 | ecosystem: Environmental > Aquatic > Marine > Oceanic | place: Arctic Ocean: Canada Basin | collected...
TGTGGCCGGACTGGTCGGCGGTCATGCCAGGCGGTTGCTTGGGGGACTCGCCATCACCATTGACAACCACCCAACCGGTCACAAGCCCGATCCCAATCACAGCCGCGCCAAGATATAACGGCGTGTTGCTGACGGCTCGGGCGGGAGCGGTTTCCACGTCGACGGATTCCTTGGCGGGCGCGAGGCAGGTGGCCACGGTGTCCCACTCGGCCTGATCCTCGCGCCGGCAGAAATCGGTGGACAACAGGTTGCCCGCCGCCAGTCCTTCGCGCAGTTGCTCCAGCGTGAAGGGCCCGAAATTCTGCCCGTCGCGATGGACATAAAAACCCATGCCCAACTAAACCAAGCCAAACCCCAGCGCGCCATCCCAAGATATTCCCAACGCGGAAAAAACCGGTTGCGTGATTGAAATCACAGACTATAATAAATGCTAACCAAAGCCAATCCCATGAAAATCACTCATCGAAAACGTCGCGACAGGGGGATCACCCTGGTGGAGCTTTTGCCGCCCATCGGCCTGGCCGGCCTGTTGGTTTATGCCTCCTTACTGCTGCCGGCCCTGGCAGGGCCAAGGCCAAAGCGAACCGCATCAAGTGCGTGAACAACATCAGTCAAGTGGGCAGATCCTTCACGGGGTTTACGGCTGACAACAATGACCGCTATCCGTGGCTTTTGACTGATGCACAACAACAGGCGATGGGCTTTGGCAAAGGGGCTGTCTATGAGACCAGCACTTTGTTTGCCAACAGGAGCATCAAGGCGGAGCTGCAAACACCCATGATCCTTCTCTCTCCATGTGATCCGGAGAGGTTTGCGGCGAACGAAATTGTCCAGGACACTTGGATCAACGGAAACCAAAAAACCGTGCTAAACGGCGGGCACAGCTATGGTATGGCCGTGGGCAGCCCGACTGGCAATGGCTCGGATGCAGCCCGGCCGGGGACCGTCATTTGCATGACCCGCAATATCTCCGGCCCCATCAACAAGGAAGACAGCCTGAGTGATCAGGCCGATAATCCGGTGGCATCAACTGCCAAAAATTTTGCCTTTTGGAAGGGTGCGGAAAAGCACCCGGCGGATAAGCGCACGATGGCGGGCCTGCTCTCCAGCCAAGGCCAGCTCGGCACCGCAGATGGCGCGGCCATGTACTCCAACGATGCAGACCTAAAGGCGAACATTAAACGGCACCACAACGAACTGGGCGGCAACTACAAGGGCAGCCCCTCAGGCATCATCGACACGCCGAATGATTAGGCGGTCTTAGTCGAGCGGTTTGCCCTGGGCATCCCAGCGGCGGGTGATGGTGCGGTTGCCTTCCACGAAAAGATGCGCGCTGGCGCGGGTGCCGTTTAAATGATGGATGATGAGCGTGCCGTTGCCCTCGCGCACATGGCCGGTGGCGTTCCCATCGGCGCTGAATGAAGTGGCCAGCATGAGCCGGTGCGCGTGGTTGGTGCCGCGCAGGCGCAGCTGGCCGTTGCGATACCATTCCTCCACGAGACCATCGCGCTGGCCGTTTTTAAACCGGGTGTGGCTGGCGGGACGGCTGTCGGGGAACCAGATGGTTTCCCATCCGTGGGACAGGCCGGCTTGGAGTTCAATTTCCCGGGCGCGGGTACCGTTGGGGTGATGGAGCAGGGCGCGGCCGGTGTAGGGCTGGCCGGTGCCGCGATGGACAAGGCGGCCGGCGCGGGGGGCGAGCTGGGCCATCGGCACGGGCGCAGGGCGGTTGAGCAGGGCCTGTTCCTCGTTGGCGAGACGCTCGGCGACTTGGCGCTGCTGAGGGGTGAGGTCGCTGGCGATGGTATGGTAGGCGCCCTGCGCCTCGAGCTTGCCAAGCTTGGCGGCGAGGATGAGCCATTTACCGGACAGCACAAGGTTGCGCGGCATGCCAAGCCCGTCACGGTTCATGAGGCCGAGGTGGTAAATGGAATCGCGATGACCGGTCTGCGCAGCGCGCCGGAACCAGTGCGCGGCCTCGGCTGGATCGCGTTCGCCGCCTTGGCCCAAGAGCAGCAGCCGCGCGAGGCTGTACTGCGAGCTGACTTGTCCCTGCGCGGCGGCACGCCGATACCACTTGGCAGACTCGGCTTTGTTTTCCGCGATGCCCTGCCCGTGGTCGAGCGCCACGGCGAGGTTGTGTTGGGCAATGGGCAGGCCCTGCTCGGCGGACTTGCGATACCACGCGACAGCTTGGGAGAGATCCTTCTCCAAGCCATCGCCGGTGCGGTACATTTGCGCGAGCTGGAACTGCGCCCGCGGATCGCCTTGCTCGGCGAGCTGACGGGTTCTTTTCGTGCGTTCGCGCGCGGCCTCCTCCGGCGCATCGGAACACGCACCGAACAGGCAGAGCATCAACAGGCTGGCGAACCCTCGCATGCGGGGATGGTAACGCAGATTTTCACAGGCGGTGAAGATGTTTTCTTCGGCAAAGCGCCCTAGATGAGCTAGCCTGCGGGATGAGGAAGGGGGAAAGGCTGGGGTTGATAGTCGGGCTGGCGGTGGTTGGCTTGGGTGTTGGAGGCACTGTGGTTTGGCAAATGGGCGAGGAGGCGGAATCCTTGCCGCCACGCACCACGGAGCCAGCGTTGTCCGAGTTGGAGGTGTTTGAACAGCCCGGCACATGGCGGCAGACGGGTCGGTTTAAATACCCCGAGGCCAACCGCACGTTGCGCTTCACGGCCACGGACCATTCCTACTGGACCCTCGGCGGCCGCGCGCTGATGCAGGAAACGGAGTACGCGGTGAAGGATTCCGCAGACCACGAGCTGACGGTGAAGGGCTGGAACACCGAACGCGAACGCCACACCTACACACTGTTTACCGACACCGGCCGCGTGGTGGCATTCGAGGGCGAATGGGCGGGGATGGACCGCACCATGCGCTGGGAAATCACGCACCCCACGACTAACTCGCTGAAGATTAACGTGAACTTTCGCGAGGTCATAGCGCGCCCCGACCGCAAGCGGCTGCTCACCAAGTACCGCACCTTTGCCACCGTGTTAAAAGACGTGGCGGTCGACTGCCACCGCGAGGGCGACTTCGCCGGGCCCGATGAGGCCGATTACGGCACCCCCGCCCGCGAGGAACTCCATCTTCTGGGCGAAGCCGGCACTTGGGGCGAGCGGCAGTTTTTTAATCAAAGGGAGGACACCGAGACAGAAATGCGCATCCTTGGCCGCGCCCGCTGGGCCGCCGGAGGCCATTGCCTGGTGTACGAGGGTGTGGTGACCGAGGGCGCTGACGAAGGCGCCCCGCTGCTCTGGGTGAAGACCTACGACAGCGTCGTGAAAGTCTACCGCTACGCGTACTTTGCCGCCAATGGCGCGGTGGACCACTACGTGGGCCGGTGGGATCCGGCCAAGAACATGATGGTCTGGCGCTGCCCACACCTCAACAGCGCGCCCTCGGACATGAGCAGTGTGATCGAGGAAACCTTCACTGTCGCCGGCTTCAAGGCATGGACTTTTAAAGTGCGCGAATTTGGCAAGATCGTCGTCGAAGGCCGCGGCGATAGCCGGCGCATGGACGATTAAACAGGGCCGCGCTACGCCGCCACTGCCTGTCGCAAAACCTTTCCAGCGGTGGGGAGGATGGCCTCCATCGAGTCGAGTCGAGCAGCGACCTGATCGGCAGCGTCCTCGTTCTCGTGCACCAGCAAGCGGCGGTACCAATCGGTGAGGTATTTGCTCACGGCGATCTCGTTCTTGGGCATGCCCAGTTCCCCCGCCTGCCCGCTGGCTAGGCGGCACAGATAAATGGCCGCAATGGTTATGTCATCGTCCAGCGCGGCCTTTTCAAAAAGCGTGAGGGCTTCGTTAAAATTACCGGCCGTGAGCAGCGCGATGGCGCGATGATTTAATATCTCAACATTCTCCGGGTAATGCATCATCGCCAGCTCGGTCCAATCGTCGGCAATTTTTTGATCGCCAAGATGCCCGTTCACAATGGAGCAGCCCAAGACCCAAAGCAGTTCATCGGTGGCATCCGCTTCCAGTCGCTCGTGCAAAAGCTCGATGGCTTCCGGCGCGCGGTCTTGGGCGGTGAGAAATTTTGCGTAATTATGACGGATGCCCGAACTCGCGGAATCCTTGATAATGGCGTGACAATAATGTTCCTCGGCCTCCTCGGCGCGTCCGTCATGCGCCAGACAATCGGCCAGCAAATGATGCGGAGCAGCCTTGCGGACACCGGGGCAACCGGGAGCCAGCGTGGGCGCTCCGGCCCGGTCAAGGCAGGCCTGCAACTGCGGAATCGCCTCGGTCGTGCGGTTCAATTTAATCAGCGCGAGCCCGTGCAGATAATGCGCCGAAGCAGTCGGCCCACTGGCCAACACGAGCTGGCTCTGCGCAAACTCGACAAGCGTCTCGTTTTCCTCCGCCTGCAAAAGAATGGAGGCATATGTGTTCACGAGCCGTTCTCGTACCTCCGGAAGCAAAGCCTTGGGATCCATTTGCTGCATGGCCTCGGCGGAGAGTTTTAATTGCTCGAGCGCCTTCTCCACCTCGCCGTTGTTAAACAAGTCGAGGCCGTAATTCATCAGCAACGCGGGTTCGCCGGGCAATTCCTCCAAGGCCCGCTCGAGCAGACGCAGGTTGCGGCCCACCTTGTCCTTGGCACTCTTCACCTCGGGAGCGTAGCCGTGGTGCAGCAAAGTCGCCTGCCCCAACCCAAGCTCCATGCCCCAGCGGTGAGCTGCGCTGAGTACGCTGGAAAAAATCTGCTCATGCACCCGGCCAATGAAACACAGGCCCGGCGCGTTTCGGAACAGGCGCGGCACATGGCTCGCGCCGCCCTCGGCGGTCTGGCGGTTGATCAGCGGGATGCGCAGGCCGAGAGCGCGCGCATTGTTTAAATCATCACGCAGGTCGTCGCAGGTGCCGGCCATCAGCTCCTCATCGGCATCAAGAATGAGTACCCAATCGCCGCGCACGAACTGCAGCGCATGGTTGCGGGCGTCGCCAAAATGGTCGTTCCATTTAAACTCATGAACCTCCGCGCCGTGTTCGTGGGCAATCTCGACGGTGCGATCAGTGGAGCCGGTGTCGACCACCACGATCTGATGGGCAATTCCCTTCACCGATTCAAGAGCCTGCCCAATGAAATCCTCCTCGTCCTTCGCGATCATGCAGATGGTGAGCCGTTGCTTGCCGATCTCGGCGGGCAATCCGGGCCACTCGATCTCGGTGGTGATCAGCTCCGATTTTTCGTTTAAAAAATTGTCCAGTTGACGCGCTGTGCGCCACTGGGGGGTAATCGCAATTACGCGATCGAGAGCTTTTCGGGCGTAGGTCAAGTCACCGGCGTCGATGGCGATCTGCGCGAGATACAGCCACGCTTCGGGATGAAACGGGCGAAGTTCAATAGCAGCCAAGCAAGCGGCCGCGGCCTCGCGATGTTGGCCGGCGCGGGCCAACTGGGCGGCCTCGTCCAGACTGCCCAGACGCGTGACGGCCGACAGCACAAGAGTTTGCAGTTCGCCATTGGAGAAAAACTGCGCTTGGGTGCGAGTCTCGAACGGAAGCTCAAGGTTGGGGTTCATTATTTCCTGAACTTGCTCCCGTGGCTCGGCAGCGGACGCGATGTCATCGCGCTTGGCGCTACCATTGCGGGCCTTCATTTTGGCCACGCCGTCGGACCGGCTGGCAGCGAGGTTCTGGGTGGCGATCTGGTTTTTTGGATCCAGCTCAAGCACCTTGGCGAACGTCGCCTGAGCCTCGTCCTTCTCGCCCAAATGGTGAAGGCAAACGCCCAACGCTTGGAGCACCTCGATATCCTCTGGGTGTTGGTCTAGGATTTGTCGGTACTGCCGAATGGCGCCGGCGTAGTTGCCCACATTTAAATTCGCGTGGCCCAGCAGGCGCAATGCCTCCGGGTTTTGAGGCTCAAGCGCAAGTGCCTTCATGAGCGCGCTCTCGAACAGCTCAAAGTCATTCTGCTTGTAAGCAATAAGCCCGAGGCGGATCCAGTTGAGCGTGTTGTCCGCGTTAACCTCGGACGCCCGCAGGGCAAACGGCTTGGCGTCCTCATAGGCCTCGCCGGCCATATAAAGATTGGCCAACGCTTCAAGCAACACCGGGTGATCCGGCGTTTCCTTCAGCGCCTTTTGCAACAGGAGTCCGGCTTCTTCCAGGCGATTATGCTCAATCGCAATCTGCGCGGCTTGAAGCGCCTGATCAATCGCAGCCGGCATTTGGCGCGAAGCCATCTCCTCTCCCACGGCGATGGACGCCAGATTATTTTTTGCAATGGCGTTCTCCGGCTCGATCTCCAGCACCCGCTCGTACACCAATCGCGAGGTTTCCCGTTCGCCGCCCTGGTAAAGGCACATGGCAAGCGCGAGCAGACTGGCGGTATCCTCGGGAGCCAACTCGATGACATCGCGATAACCCTGTGCGGCATCAACAAAACGTTTCTCCTGCAGATTGACCCGCGCGAGGAACCGGAGTGCCTCAAGATTGTTCGGATCCAGCTCCAGAGCCAAGCCCAGCGCCGATTCAAATTCATCCGAGTACTCCAGTTGAAACGCCGCCATCGCGAGCTGCGTGTAGGCCTGCGAATCCGCCGGGCGCAACTCGATGAGGCTCCGGAACAATTCACGCGCCTTTTCATACTCGCACGCCTGGAAACGCAGCGATCCCAGCATGGCCAGCACCTCCGCGTTGGCCTCGTCAAGTTTGTGCGCTTTTTCCAGTTCGCCAATCGCGGCGACCGCGTTGTTAGACTGCAGAAAAAAGTCGGCCTGTTCCAAGTGCTTGGAAATCTGTGCGATGAGAGCTTCGTCGGGGATGTCGTGTTTGTTAGCCATGGCATTCTGGGTGGTCTCAATAAGCAGATCGGCCATCGCCGGAAACTCATTGGTGATTGTCGGTTCGGATGTCTCGCGCATGCGTTTCAGCGCGCGCTCGATCATACCCGCCGGTTTTGCTTGGGCGGCCAGCGCATGGATGCGCGACTGCGCCTTCTCAGCGGCGCGATCCCAAGTCCATTCACTGCGAGCGTGCGCAGAGGCGCGGCGACCCTTGGCCCGAGCCTTGTCGCGGTTTTTAAAAACCCAGCGCATGCGGTCGGCCAAGGCATCAGTATCAGGCTCCAGCAGCCAGCCTTCCTTCACCAGCAACATCTGGCCAATCCACGGCTTGGTGGAATGGCGAGTGGCGGGCAGGCGATAGGCATAATCGTCAGTCGCAAAATCATCGGTCGAGCCGCCACCAGTGCAGATGACCGGCAGTCCGCACGCCATTGCCTCTAGCACCGGCAGCCCAAAGCCCTCGCCCCTGTAAGGATGCACCAAGCAATCGCAGGCGGTGTACAGGCCGGCCACCTGTTCGGGCGGCAGGTCGTCGTCGAGGTATACAATCTCCGGGGCGTTAGGCTGGGCTTGGGCTTGCTCGATGACTTCGGCAAGGGTCTGGCCCGCATAAAAAGTTTTGCCCCCGAAATCCTTGATGACCAGGCAAACATCGTCGCTGGCCGTGAAGGTTTCGAGGTATGTGTTTAAAAGAATGTCCGGCCCTTTGCGCCCGATCGTCCCGCCCACAAATAAAAACTTGTAGCGTTTTTCGGTCTTGATTGGCAGCGCCGGAGCGTCCGGCCGGAAAATTTCAGGATCAATGCCGTTGGGAATCACCTGCACTTTGTCAGCGGGCACGCCCGAGTCGATGTAGCAGTCGCGCACATAATTGGTGGGCACCCAAGCCTCGTCCAGTTGCTCCATCTCGCGCACCCACTCGGCCGGCAACACGCCGAACTCCCACGGCTGGATGTTCACCCACTTGCCATGACGGGGCTTTTCCCAGATGGGCGGCCAGCCGTGGCGCACAGTCACCTGCGTGCCATCCCTGGCTTCGCTGGCCATCATGGTTTGGGCAAAATCCAAAAGTGCATCGGGCATCTCCGGCGCGGCACCCGCGGTGCGTTGAATGCATGCCATCTCAATCCCCGGCTGTCCGCGCAACGCGCTGGTGAGCGATCGGTTGACGTGCGAAAGGCTGCCGTAATCGAGAAACGATCCTTCCCACGCTACTGTGCATTTGCCCTCGGCCTTCTCGGCAGGCAGCTGCTGCGGCGCGGTAATCGGCCGGGTGCCGGTGAGTCGAGCCTCAATCGTCTGCAATCGGTTGATGACCAGATCCGCCACGGCTTCGCGGCTGAAATGCTTGGTAACATGGATCCGCGCGCGACTCCCCATGAGACGAGCTGCCTTCGGGTTCGTGACCACCTCGCGCAACAACTGCCGCAAATGTTCCTCAAACGGCTCCGCCCAGAGATGTCCGCGATAATGCGTCTGCGTCGGCTCAAGGTTGGCCGTCTCGGTCAATTCATAATCGATCAGATACGCCGTCTCGTTGGTCATGAACTCCGTGTTGCCGCCCCAGTTAGTGGCGATAACCGGCAGCCCCATCATCATTGCCTCGTGCTGTGGCCGGCCCCAACCCTCGCCGCGACTCGGTGCCACCAGACAATCCACCGCCCGGTACAGCCTCGGAAACTCGCCCATCGGCAACCGCTCGGTCAACAGCTCAATACGCGGCAGCTTCTTGCGGCCGAGCTTCAATGTCTTGGCGTGCTCTTCAATTTTGTGTTTAAAAATCTCCGAGGCATCCTGCGCCGGATGGCCAAAAAGATATGTGCGCAAGTACAGGCACACATCATCATCCGCAGAGAATTCGCGCAGGTATGCCGCGAGAAGAATGTCCCAGCCCTTGCAGGAGGACCATTCAAAAATTGAAAGGAAATTATAACCAGCCGGATTGGGCAGCGTCATCGGCTCGGTGTGTTCGGGGTTAAATAACTGCGCGTCTACCGCGCCGGGAATAATCTTCACCCGTGGACGCTCCACGCCCGCCCGCGCAAATGTTTCCGCGTTGAACCGGCTGGGCACCCAAATTTCATCCATCTGGTTGCAAGCCGCCACCCAATTCGCCGGCAGCCGGTCGGTCTCGAACATCGTACGCCCAATATGGTACACTGCGTCGGGCGGCCGCTTAAAGGCAAAGCCCGGTTTATGTGAAATAAAAATGCCGCCGTTTATTGTTGTATTGTGTCCCTGCAACTGGTGCAGCGTCTCACGCGTACTCGGCGGCAAATCGTTGATAAATGGTTCCGACCATATCGAGGAATTATGGCTGATGCCAAGTTCCAGCCGATCGGCAATTGGTAAAATAAAATTGATCGCCTCGCTGGCGTAACCAGAGGAATTGAAAAATGGCGCCGACCAGCGCACTGGCAGCGTCAAAGCGGGCTTCAGGCCGTCTTGGCTCTTGGCGACGTCCTGTCTCCCCATCCTTGGAGTTTTATCCTGCATCGTTCCTTCCGTGTTGGCGGGCATCCCTGCCACGCGCAGCACCAACGCAGCAAGAAAGATGCCAATTGTGAACAACTGTAAAAATAGGCTTATAAAGCGGAAATTTGACGAAAATAGCGTTGTTTATTCTCGTCAATCCAAGATTTGCCCGGCAATTTCGGCCCCAATCGCCAGGGACGCAGTGGCCGCCGGGCTGGGAGCGTTGAGCACGTGCAAGGCCTTGTCGCCCCGGACGAAATGAAAATCGTGCACCAACTCTCCCTCCGGCGCCATCGCTTGCGCGCGCACGCCCGTGCCGCCGGCGACGAGGTCATCTGGCGTTATCTCCGGAACAAGCTTGCTGAGGTTGCGGCAAAAATACGACTTGCTGAACGAGCCGCGCAGCTCATGCACCGCCATGTGAGGATATTTAATAAGAAACCGCCACAGGCCGCCAAAAGACAGAGCATCGGCCAAGTCACGCGGATTAAAGTGCCATAAACGGTAGCCCTCCCGCGCAAAAGCCAGCACCGCATTCGGCCCCGCCTCAATGCCCCCGCCAATCAGCCGAGTGAAATGAACCCCCAAAAACGGAAAAGCAGGATCAGGCGTGGGATAAATTAAATGCCGCACCAACTGCTGGCGATCCTTGCGGAGTTTGTAGAATTCGCCGCGAAAAGGCACCACCCGCACCTCGCGACGTTGCCCGGCCATTTGGCTGACGCGATCACAATATAGGCCGGCGCAGTTGATGATCCAGTCCGCCTCGAAATCCCCCGCCGTTGTGGAGGCTCGCCAGAGGCCCGCAACACGCAGCAACTCGTCCAACCGCGCGCCAGTGACAATCTTCGTGCCCGACTCACGAACCAACCGGGCCATCGTGGCGCACACGCGCGGGTAATCCACAATCCCCTCCTGCGGAACGCGCAGTGCCGCGATTCCTCCCACGTGCGGCTCGATCTCGCGCATGGCTTCCACCTCCAGCCACTCGATCCCTTTTAATCCATTCTCCGCGCCGCGCTCTTTTAATTTTTTTAAACGCGCCAACTCGTCCTCGTCACAGGCCACCACCAGCTTGCCGCAAACATCATGCGGAATGTCGTGTTCCTGACAGAACCGCACCATCTCCCGGATGCCCGAGACCGCCAGCCGCGCCTTGGCTGAACCCGGTTTGTAATAAAGCCCGCAGTGTAGCACCCCGCTGTTGTGGCCGGACTGGTGCTGTCCAACGTCGTCCTCCTTTTCCACAAGCGTCAGCTTGCATCCCGGCTCGCGTGCCTTCAGCTTTAAAGCCGTGGCCAGCCCGACAATCCCGCCACCAATCAGCAGCACCCGTTTGTTTTTCAACGAAACCAACGCGCGGAAGATAGTGCGTGGCAAAGGGCAGGCGAAGAAAAATGTGACCAAAACGTAATGATAAACAATCCGGTCTGGGCGGATTGTTCCCGAAAATCAGCCGGGGGGCAGTGGCACGACTTGAATCTCTATGCCTCCAGCAATCTCAACTATCACCACGCTGGCGGGATGTTCTCCGCGCGGCTGGCAGGCTGAGCCGGGATTAAGCCACAGGATGCCGCTGCGTTTTTTATGGCAAAAAACGTGTGTGTGGCCAAAAACAACGGCGTCTGGGTTTTCATCCGCAATGCGCTTGGCGACCGCGCCGGTGGGCTCAGGGAAATCCACAATATGGTGAAGCAGAAATTTTTTCCCGGCGAATTCATCGACCCGGGTTTCGGGCAGGCCTGTTTCGTAGTCGGTGTTGCCGCACACGGCGGAAACGGGCGCGAGGCTCTCGAGTTCCCAGATGATTTCCATTGGCCCGACATCGCCCGCGTGCAGAATGTGGTCGACGTCTCTAAAGGCGGAGTGCACTTCTGCGGGCACGCGGCCGTGCGTGTCGGATATGACGCCAATCCTCACGGCGCCGTGGCGTTGGCTTCATTCACAAAAACCGCCTTGCCCGAGATGCGAACGTGGCGGTCGAGAAATCCACTGACAAACACGATGCCGTTGTTTTCCGGGTTGTCGAGGATTACCGCATTGGCGCCGATGCTCCCTGCTCTCCGCTGAAGGGCGTACGTGGCCGCGTTGATGGCCACCTGCCCGTGGCCGCCCGATCGCGCTGACACCGTGCCGATGGTTTCGAACACAGCCGGCGTTGTTTTTAAAAGTTTCACGTCGCGCGCGCGCACCGAGGCGCGAGGCTTGCCGGTTACCATCGCGCGGCTCGATGCACATCCCGCAGCCAAGCCCATCAATAGAATCGTAATCAAGATGCGTTGCATGCCGGGAGCATATGGTCGTCCCGTTGAAAGTAACGCTAATTTGACACTGCCCCGCGCGATTGTTAGCGTCCCGCCCTTTGCCGGGCATGAATTACAAAGACACACTCAATTTGCCGCAGACAGGTTTTCCGATGAAAGCCGGTCTCGTGCAGCGCGAGCCCGAGCGCCTCAAGCAATGGTACTCCGAGGGCATCCACGACCGCATCCGCGCCCGCCACGCGAAAGCCACTGAGTCGTTCATCCTCCACGACGGCCCGCCCTTCGCCAATGGTGACGTGCACATCGGCACGGCGCTCAACAAAACGCTCAAGGATTTCATTCTCAAATTCCAAACCATGCGCGGCAAAAATGTGCCGTATGTGCCCGGCTGGGATTGCCACGGATTGCCCATCGAATTCAAGGTGATGCAGGATCTCCGCAAGGAAAATCGCCAAGACGCCACCGCCGCCGACATCCGCAAGGCCTGCGAGGCGTACGCCCACAAGTACATCGACATCCAACGCGAACAGTTCAAACGCCTCGGCGTCTTCGGCGATTGGGATAATCCCTACCTCACGCTCGACAAAAAATACGAAGCCGAGGAGCTGCGCCTCTTTGCCGACCTCGTCGAAAAGGGCTTCGTCTATCGCGGCAAAAAGCCAGTCTACTGGAGCATCCCCTGCCGCACCGCCCTAGCCGAGGCCGAGGTGGAATACGCCGACCACGTCAGCCAAAGTGTCTTTGTGAAATTCCCTGTCAGTGGCGAGAACAACACTCACCTTATCATTTGGACCACCACGCCTTGGACGCTCCCCGCCAATCTTGCCGTGGCGTACAACTCGCGGTTCACTTACAAAAAAGTCCGTGTCAACGGCGAGCTGTACATTCTCGAGAGCACGCTGCTGCCGACTGTCGCCAAAACGTGCGGCTGGGAAAACATCGAGGAA